>Ga0208566_1002288_pt1 | contig 10373 bp, 10 predicted proteins | sample PL_2010_150m_FD_184159 | JGI IMG/M metagenome (GOLD analysis project Ga0208566, IMG submission 184159) | Freshwater microbial communities from Powell Lake, British Columbia, Canada to study Microbial Dark Matter (Phase II) - PL_2010_150m... | ecosystem: Environmental > Aquatic > Freshwater >...
ATCTCAAGCCGGCTTTCCGCAAGGACGGCACGGTCACGGCGGCAAACTCCTCGTCGATCTCCGACGGCGCTGCGGCGCTGGTGTTGATGCGCCGCTCCACGGCCGACAAGCTGGGCCTGGCGCCGCTCGCCAGCATCGTCGGCCATGCCACCCATGCCCAGGAACCGGGCTGGTTCACCACCGCGCCGGTGGGCGCGATGCAAAGACTGCTCGCCAGGACCGGCTGGAGTACCGACAGCGTCGACCTGTGGGAAGTGAATGAAGCCTTTGCCGTCGTCACCATGGCGGCGATGCATGACCTCAAGCTGCCGCACGAGAAAGTGAACGTGCATGGCGGGGCCTGCGCGCTGGGCCATCCGATCGGCGCCTCCGGTGCGCGTATCCTCGTAACGTTGCTCGGCGCGCTGCGCAAGTGCGGCAAGCGGCGCGGCGTGGCCAGCTTGTGCATCGGCGGCGGCGAGGCTACGGCGGTCGCAATCGAGCTTCCCTGAGCGGCAGGATCGTGATGGACTTCCAGACGCTGCGTTACTCGGCCGGCGAGCGCATCGCCCGCATCACGCTCAATCGGCCGGAGCGTCTCAACGCCATCGTCACCGCCATGCCACGCGAGATCCGCCTGGCGGTGGAACAAGCCAACGCCGACGATGAGGTCCATGTGATCATCCTGGAGGGCGCCGGGCGCGCCTTCTGTTCCGGCTACGACCTGAAGGAGTTCGCCGAAGCGGCTGCGGATACCCCCTGCACCCAAAGCATGCCTTGGGACCCGATGATCGACTACCGGGTGATGAAGGGCTTCACCGACGACTTTTTTTCGCTGTGGCGCAGCTGCAAGCCGACCATCTGCAAGGTGCAGGGTTTCGCCGTCGCCGGTGGCAGCGACATCGCCCTGTGCTGCGACCTGGTGGTGATGGCCGAGGATGCCAGAATCGGCTATATGCCGGCGCGCGTCTGGGGTTGCCCGACCACCGCCATGTGGGTGTATCGCCTCGGCGCGGAGCGGGCCAAGCGCATGCTGCTGACCGGCGACACCATCGACGGCCGGCAGGCCAAGGAGTGGGGCCTTGTCATCGATGCCGTGCCGGAAGCCGAACTGGAGGGCGCGGTGATGAAGCTGGCGCGGCGCATGACCGGCGTGCCGAAGAATCAGTTGATGATGCAAAAGCTGATGATCAACCAGGCTTACGATAACATGGGGTTGGCCAACACCCAGATGATCGCCACCCTGTTCGACGGCATCACCCGCCACTCGCCGGAGGGCCAGTGGTTCAAGCACTATGCCGAGGAAAAGGGTTTCCCGGAAGCAGTGCGGCTGCGCGATTCAGGCGAGCCCATACCGGGCAGCAAGAAGTACGAGGACTGAGATGCTTCTGACGCAGGAACAGGAAATGATCCGCGACGCCATGCGCGATTTCGCCCGCGAGCGGCTGGCGCCCTTCGCCGCCGAATGGGATCGTCAGTGCACCTTTCCGCACCAGGCATTGCAGCAACTCGCCGGGCTCGGCGCCTGCGGAATGGTGGTGCCGGAAGCCTGGGGCGGAGCCGGCATGGACTATGTCTCGCTGGCGCTGGCGTTGGAGGAGATCGCCGCCGGCGATGGTGCCACCTCGACCATCATCAGCGTACAGAACTCGGTGGTGTGCGGCCCTATTCTGGCTTTCGGCAGCGCGGCGCAAAAGGAAAAATTCCTCAAGCCGCTGGCCTCGGGCGCACAGCTCGGCTGCTTCTGCCTGACCGAGCCGCACGTCGGTTCGGATGCGGCCGCCATCCGCACTTCCGCAGTGAGAGACGGCGGACATTGGGTATTGAACGGCGTCAAGCAATTCATCACCTCGGGCAAGAACGCGCAGATCGCCATCGTCTTCGCCGTCACCGACCGCAGTGCGGGCAAGAAGGGCATCTCCGCCTTCATCGTCCCGACCGACACGCCCGGCTACACGGTCGCGCGCATCGAGGAGAAGCTCGGGCAGCATGCCTCGGATACGGCCCAGATCCTTTTCGAGAATTGCCGGGTGCCGGCGGATCATTTGCTGGGCAGCGAAGGCGAAGGCTACCGCATCGCGCTCGCCAACCTAGAGGCGGGCCGCATCGGCATCGCCGCGCAATCCGTGGGCATGGCCCGCGCGGCCTTCGAGGCGGCGCTGAAATATGCCCATGAACGGGAGAGCTTCGGCAAGCTGCTGTTCGAGCACCAGGCTGTGAATTTCCGCCTCGCCGACATGGCGACGCAGATCGAGGCGGCGCGCCAGTTGGTGCATCATGCCGCGAGCCTGCGCGACGCCGCCAAGCCGTGCCTGAAGGAGGCGTCGATGGCCAAGCTGTTCGCCTCGGAGATGGCCGAGAAGGTCTGTTCCGACGCCATCCAGATCCACGGCGGCTACGGCTATGTGGCAGACTTCCCGGTCGAGCGGATCTATCGTGACGTGCGTGTCTGCCAGATCTACGAAGGCGCCTCCGATATCCAGCGGCTGGTGATCGGCCGCGCCCTATCAGCTTAGGAGAGTGCTATGTCCGACCCGATCCAGTTCTACTTCGACTTTTCCTCGCCGTATTCCTATCTCGCCAGCGAAATGATCGACGAACTGGCGGCCAAGTATGGGCGGTCGGTCCAATGGCGGCCGATCCTGCTCGGCGCGGCCTTCCAGAAAAGCGGCTTGCCGCTGCTGGTGACGGTGCCGCTCAAGGGCGAGTATTCGCTGCGCGATTTCGACCGTTCGGCACGCTTCTACGGCATCCCGTTCAAGTTTCCGGAGAAGTTTCCCCTCGCCACCCATACGGCGGCGCGCGGCTATTATTGGTTGCATGGGCAGGATTGCAACAAGGCGCGCGAGTTCGCCCATGCCGTTTTTCGTGCCTACTGGATAGACGGCCGCGACGTTTCCGATCTCGCCGTAGTGCAGGAGATTGCCGCCGGCCTGGGTGTCGATCGCGAGGCCCTGACCGAGGCGATGGGAAAACCGGAAATCAAGGAACGCCTGAAAACCGAGACCGACGGCGCCATCGCCAAGGGCATGTTCGGCGCGCCGTATATGATTGTCGACGGCGAGCCGTTCTGGGGCGCCGACCGCCTGCCGCAGCTCGAAAAGTGGCTCGCCACCGGAGGCTTCTGAATGCGCGCCGGTTCGATAGGGTCTAAGCCGTGACCATCCTGAAATCCAAGCTCAACCCTCGCTCCGAGGAGTTCAAGACCAACAGCGCCGCCATGCGCGTGCTGGTGGACGACCTGCGCCGGAAGACCGAGGCGGTGGCCCGTGGCGTTTCCGAAGACGCGCGCAACAAGCATCTGGCGCGGGGCAAGCTGCTGCCGCGCGACCGGGTCAATGCGCTGCTCGACCCGGGCGCACCTTTCCTGGAATTCTCGGCGCTGGCCGCCCACGACATGTACAACGGCGAAGTGCCGTCCGCGGGGGTCATTACCGGCATCGGACGCGTCAAAGGTGTCGAATGCGTGATCGTCGCCAACGATGCCACGGTCAAGGGCGGCAGCTACTTTCCCTTGACGGTCAAAAAACATTTGCGCGCCCAGGAGATCGCCCAGCAGAACCGCCTGCCCTGCATTTACCTGGTCGATTCCGGCGGCGCCAACCTGCCGACGCAGGACGATGTCTTTCCCGACCGCGACCACTTCGGCCGGATCTTCTTCAACCAGGCCAATCTGTCGGCCCAAGGCATCCCGCAGATCGCGGTGGTGATGGGCTCGTGCACGGCAGGCGGCGCTTATGTGCCGGCCATGTCGGACGAGGCGGTGATCGTCCGCAACCAGGGCACCATCTTCCTCGGTGGCCCGCCGCTGGTGAAGGCGGCCACCGGCGAGGTCGTCACCGCCGAGGATCTCGGCGGTGGCGACGTGCATACCCGCATCTCCGGCGTCGCCGACCACCTGGCCGAGAACGACCACCACGCCCTGTCGATCTGCCGGCGCATCGTCGCCAACCTCAACTGGAAGAAGCCCGCATCCCTTGATCTGAGCCTTACCGATGAGCCGCTCTACGATCCCGAGGAAATCTACGGCGTGATTCCCGGCGACACCCGGAAACCCTACGACGTCCGCGAAGTCATCGCCCGCCTGGTGGACGGCAGCGAGTTCGACGAATTCAAGGCGCGCTACGGCACCACGCTGGTGACCGGCTTTGCGCGGTTGTACGGCTACCCGGTGGGTATCGTCGCCAACAACGGCATCCTGTTTTCCGAGTCGGCGCAGAAGGGCGCGCACTTCATCGAACTGTGCGCCCAGCGCGGCATACCGCTGGTCTTCCTGCAGAACATCACCGGCTTCATGGTGGGTCGCAAATACGAGAATGGCGGCATTGCCAAGGACGGCGCGAAAATGGTCACCGCCGTGGCGACGGCGCAGGTGCCGAAATTCACCGTGATCATCGGCGGCAGTTTCGGCGCCGGTAACTACGGCATGTGCGGGCGCGCCTACAGTCCGCGCCTGCTGTGGATCTGGCCGAATGCGCGGATCAGTGTGATGGGCGGCGAGCAGGCGGCCAGCGTGCTGGCTACTGTCAAGCGCGACGGTATGGAAGCGGCCGGCAAGACCTGGAGCAAGGACGAGGAGGAGGCGTTCAAGACCCCGATCCGCAATCAGTACGAGACCCAGGGCCACCCGTATTACGCCACGGCGCGCCTGTGGGACGATGGCGTCCTCGACCCGGCGCAGACGCGCCGTGCCCTCGGACTCGGCTTGTCGGCGGCGCTCAATGCGCCCATCGCCAAGACCAACTTCGGCATATTCAGAATGTAATTTGGGGAGCAGAGATATGTACCAGAACATACTTACTGCAGTCGATCGCGGCGTGGGCATCATCACGCTCAACCGCCCGGAGCGGCATAACGCATTTGACGACGTGCTGATCGGCGAACTGATCGATGCCGTCGCCATGATGGAGCACGAAGACGCAGTGCGCGTGCTGGTGATATCCAGCACCGGCAAGAGCTTTTGCGCCGGCGCCGACCTCAACTGGATGAAACGCGCCGCCGGCCTTTCGGCGGAAGACAGCCTGCGCGAATCGCGTGCCATGGCCGAAATGCTGTGCTGCCTGGCGCAGATGGGCAAGCCGACCGTGGCCCGGGTGCAGGGACATGCCTACGGCGGCGGGGTCGGGTTGGTGGCGGCCTGCGACATCGCCATCGCTACCTTCGACGCGCAGTTCACCCTGTCCGAAGTCAAGCTCGGCATCATTCCGGCGGTGATCAGCCCGCACGTCATCGCCGCCATCGGCGAACGCTATGCGCGCCGCTACATGCTCAGTGCCGAGCGCTTCGCGGCGGCGGAAGCCTATCGCATCGGCCTGCTGCACGAGATCGTACCCGACGAGGAAGCGCTGGACGAAGCCATCGGCGAGATCGTCGAGACCTTGCTGAAGAACAGCCCAAACGCGCTCAAGGAGTGCAAGGAGTTGATCCGCGCCGTGGTCTCGCGACCGCTGACACAGGAAGTGGTCGAGGATACGGCGCAGCGCATCTGCCGCCTGCGTGCCTCGGACCAAGGCAAGGAAGGCATGAGCGCTTTCCTGGAGAAGCGCAAGCCGAACTGGGTGATCGAATGAGCATGACGGTTCCGATAATCGCGCTGGACACCGTCACGCTCACCGACGGCACGCGGGATGAGCGCTATGGCAGCCGCTATGCGGCTCTTGGAGCGCTGCTCGGTCTCACGCATCTGGGGGTGTCCTACGACATCATTGCGCCCGGACACCGCATCTGCCCCTTCCACAACCACCATGCCAACGACGAGTTCTATGTCGTGCTGGAGGGCCGTGGTACCTACCGCACGGCGCACGGCGAATATCCAGTCGCGCCCGGCGACGTGATCGGCGCACCGGCGGGCGGTCGCGACACTGCCCACCAGATCATCAATACCGGCACGACGGATCTGCGCGTCCTGGTGATGAGCTCCATGCGTGAACCCGACGTCTGCGAATACCCCGACTCCGACAAGTTCGCGGTCATGACCGGGCCGAGAGGCGAGCGCGGGTTCCATCACATCGGCCGTCGCGGCGACGCAGCGGACTACTACGAAGGCGAATAGCTTGTTCGAGAAAATTCTGATCGCGAACCGAGGGGACCAGCCGCATAGCGGCGCAGCGACGAAGTCAAATTGCTTGGCACGCGAAGCGTGCGCAGGCGATTGCGCCGCGGGGACCGCAGATGTTTGACAAGATACTGATCGCCAACCGCGGCGAAATCGCTTGTCGGGTCATCAAGACCGCCCGGCGCATGGGCATACGCACGGTGGCCGTGTATTCCGCGGCGGACGCCCAGGCGCGCCATGTGCGCATGGCCGACGAGGCGGTGCTGCTCGGCCCGGCCGCCGCGCGCGAATCCTACCTGGCCGGCGACAAGATCCTCGCCGCCGCCAAGCAAACAGGTGCCCAGGCGATCCATCCCGGCTACGGCTTTCTCTCGGAAAACGCCGTCTTCGCCGAGGCCTGCCAGCGCGCGGGAGTGGTTTTCATCGGTCCGCCGGTGGCGGCGATCAAGGCCATGGGTTCCAAGTCGGCCGCCAAGGCGTTGATGGCGGAAGCCGGCGTGCCGCTGGTGCCCGGCTACCACGGCGATCAGCAGGCGCCCGAATTCCTGAAGACCCATGCCGAGGCGATCGGCTACCCGGTGCTCATCAAGGCCAGCGCCGGCGGCGGCGGCAAGGGGATGCGAGTGGTGACGCGCCCGATGGATTTTCTTGAGGCCCTGGCTTCGTGCAAGCGCGAAGGGCAGTCCAGCTTCGGCGACGAGCAGGTATTGCTTGAGCGTTATCTACAGCGTCCGCGGCATATCGAAATGCAGATCTTCGGCGACACGCTCGGAAACGTGGTGCACCTGTTCGAGCGTGATTGCTCAGTGCAGCGCCGCCACCAGAAAGTCCTCGAGGAAGCACCGGCGCCCGGCATGACGACGGAGCGCCGCGCCGCCATGGGCAAGGCGGCGGTGGATGCAGCCAAGGCGGTCGGCTATGTCGGCGCCGGCACGGTCGAGTTCATCGCCGATCACGATTTCGCCAGCAGTGGGACCTTCTTCTTCATGGAGATGAATACCCGGCTGCAGGTCGAACATCCGGTTACCGAAATGATCACCGGCCTCGACCTGGTCGAATGGCAGTTGCTGGTGGCCGCCGGTGAGCCGCTGCCGCTGGCGCAGGAGCAACTGGCAATCCGCGGCCACGCACTGGAGGCGCGCATCTATGCCGAGGATCCGGACAAGGGCTTCCTGCCGTCGACCGGCCGCCTGGTGCACCTGGCGCCGCCCGAAGAGTCGCTGCACGTCAGGGTCGACACCGGCGTCGAGCAAGGCGATGCCATCACCCCGCATTACGATCCGATGATCAGCAAGCTGATCGTCTGGGACGAAACCCGCGAACGGGCGCTGGCCCGCATGCTGCAAGCGCTGGCGCAATACCGCGTGGTCGGCGTGGCGAACAACGTGGGTTTCCTGGCGCGCCTGGTCGCCTGTCCTTCCTTCGCGTCCGCAGACCTCGATACCGGTCTGATCGAACGCGAAAACGCCCAGCTTTTCCAGGAAGACGTCGAACCGCCGCGACAGGCTTGGCTCATCACCGCGCTGGCCGAACTGCTGCGCGAGGCGCGCGAGGCCGGGCGTGCGGCCCAGCGTGACGACGATCCCACCTCGCCGTGGCACCGCCGCGACGGCTGGCGCATGAACAGCGCCGCGCAACGCACGCTGTTATTGCGCCATGGAGAAATCGGGAAGAACATCGCCGTGGCCTATGAGACCAAGAGCGGTTACGTTATGACTGTGGACGGCCAGGCCACCCGGGTCGACGGGGAAATGGGCAAGAACGGCAGCCTGCGCGTCGATCTCGGCGGCACCCGCATCGCCGCCACGGTGGTGGCGGCCGGCGAACGCCGTCACGCCTTCCTGCATGGCCGCGCCTACATCTTCGCCTGCGTCGACCCGCTCTATCATGCCGGCGAAGGCGGCGGAGCCGAAGGCGGACTGGTGGCGCCGATGCCGGGCAAGGTCATCGCCGTGGTCGCCGCGGTCGGCGCCGAGGTCGAAAAAGGCGTGCCGCTGCTGATCCTGGAAGCGATGAAGATGGAACATACCATCACTGCGCCGGCCAATGGCACGGTCAAGAGTTTCTGTTTCGCCGTCGGTGACCAGGTCGGCGACGGCGCGGAACTGGTCGAATTCGAAATCCACAAATAGGCTCCCAATGACCCTGCCCAGCAAGGTGCGAATTGTCGAGGTTAGTCCGCGTGACGGCCTGCAAAACGAGCAACACAGCGTCCCGACCGCAACCAAGATCGAGTTGGTGCGCCGCCTCGGCGCGGCCGGGCTGAAATCCATCGAGGCCACGGCCTTCGTTTCCCCCAAGTGGGTCCCGCAGATGGCCGACAACGCCGAGGTAATGGCCGGCATTGCCCGTTTGGATGGGGTGGGCGGGATCAACTACCCGGTCCTGGTTCCCAATCTCCAGGGACTGGAAGCGGCGCTTGCCGCCGGCGCAAGGGAAGTGGCGGTGTTCGGCGCGGCGTCCGAAGCCTTTTCGCAAAAGAACATCAACTGCTCGATTGCCGAAAGCCTGGAGCGATTCCGCCCGGTGGTCGAGGCTGCGAAGAAAGCCGAGGTGAAGGTTCGCGGCTACGTTTCTTGCGTGCTCGGCTGCCCCTACCAGGGCGAGGTCGCGCCGCAGGCGGTGGCCGAGGTGGCCCGGGCGCTTTACGAAATGGGTTGCTACGAAATTTCGCTGGGCGACACCATCGGTGCCGGCACGCCGGATAAGGCCAAGGCCATGATCGAGGCGGTCGCCAAACATTTGCCGCTGAAGAAGATCGCCGGCCATTATCACGATACTTACGGCATGGCGGTTGCCAACATCTACGCCTCCTTGCAGAGCGGCGTGGCAACATTCGACAGTTCGGTGGCCGGTCTGGGCGGCTGTCCCTATTCCCCCGGGGCTTCCGGCAACGTCGCGACCGAGGACGTGGTGTATCTCCTCGACGGCCTCGGCATCGACACCGGCATCGACATTGCCGCGCTGGCGGCGACCGGCGCCTGGATCAGCGGGGAACTCGGGCGCGGCTCGAACTCCCGGGTGGGACGCGCGCTGTTGGCCGCCAAGAAGGCATGATCGCATCGCCGTGCATCAACGTTTGCAAGATGGACGCAGCGTCCGGTCTGTGCCAGGGTTGCTACCGCAACTTGGCCGAGATCGCCGCCTGGGGCGATGCCAGCGACCGCAGGAAGTCGCTGATCCTCGCTGCCGTCGCCCAGCGCCGGGCGCGCCTGGATCCAGCCCCCGGCCTCGCCTGCAATTGCGCGGACGGTTGACATGAAGCTGCCGCTGCCGCCCCAGGTTCGCGTGCTCGAACGCGGCTGGCTGTCCTCCAATAACATCCTGTTCCTCGAAGGCGAGGCTGCGACGCTGGTGGATAGCGGCTATGTCAGCCATGCCCCGCAGACGGTGGAACTGGTGCGCCAGGCGCTGGATGGCCGGCGCCTGGCGCGGATCGTCAACACCCATGGCCATTCCGACCATATCGGCGGCAACGCTGCGCTGCAGCGGGAGTTCGGCAGCAGCATCACCGTGCCGCACGGCATCGCCGACGCCATCACCGCCTGGGACGAGGAGGCACTGATGCTGACGCCCTCCGGCCAGCGTGGCGACCGCTTCCTGCATGATGCCAGCCTTCGCCCGGGTGACGAGTTCGAACTGGGCGGGCTGGTCTGGCGGGCTTTGCACGCCCCCGGCCACGACATGGATGCGCTGGTGTTCTACTGTGAGAGCCGGCGCATCCTGATTTCCGGCGATGCGTTGTGGCGCGACGGCTTCGGCATCCAGTTCGCCGAGATATTGGGCCAGGCCGCCGGTCTTGCTGCGACCAGGCAGACGCTTGAAGCCATCGGCCGGCTCGCCGTCGATGTGGTGATCCCCGGGCATGGCGCACCCTTCAGCGAGTTCGACGACGCCATGGCGCGCGCCTTGCAGCGCGTCGCCGCTTTCGAGGAGGATCCGTCGCGGATGGCGCGCAACGCGCTGAAGGCCTGCTTCACTTTCAACCTGCTGGAACTGCGCCGTCTGCCCCGCGAAGGCCTGGCCGAGTATCTTGGCGGCATCGCTTTCTTCAACGATATCAACCGGCGCATCCTGCGCATGCCTCCGGAAGTGCTGGCCGACTGGCTGGTCACGGAACTGCTGCGGGCGCAGGTAGTGGAGTTGATCGACGGCCACATCGTGCCGAAACAGGCCGCGTAATGGGTCACACTTAGGTCACGCACAAGCCACGCACGCGGCACCAATACTTGGTTTCACATTGACAGGAGTGGCGAAAAGCCGGAAAATGCCGCCCTTTCGTCGGAGGCCTTCGGACCGCCGTCAAGTTGGGGAGTCGCCAAGCTGGTTAAGGCACTGG
>Ga0208566_1002289_pt1 | contig 10368 bp, 12 predicted proteins | sample PL_2010_150m_FD_184159 | JGI IMG/M metagenome (GOLD analysis project Ga0208566, IMG submission 184159) | Freshwater microbial communities from Powell Lake, British Columbia, Canada to study Microbial Dark Matter (Phase II) - PL_2010_150m... | ecosystem: Environmental > Aquatic > Freshwater >...
GAGCGAGGATTATGTGCCTTGTAGTTCCAGTGGCTCTCTCTCGTCCAGAGCTTATTGAGGCAGGTAAACTGGCCCTCATTCATTCCATACTCTTGGCTCAAAATCGATTGGGCCGCGACAACGGCTGCAATATCGTCATCGTTTATGGAGTGGCGACCGTAAGGAATCATTATTGTTTAGATTTGATTAATGAAATTCTTAATATCTGATTCAGACATCCAGAGATCATTTGTGTCGGACTTATATGCCTGGCCTTCGGGCATTCTTGAACCCGTTGGAGGTTCGTAACCCCACTCCGCAACAACAGGCGTAACTACGTAACGGTTTTCAAGAATGATTGTGCGGCGACTGTCATCGGCGGAAATCATCTCCTCGTGAAGTTTTTCACCGGGACGCATGCCAATTTCTTCTAACTTCGCATCTGGAGCAACTGCATGGGCGAGGTCAATAATTTTCATGCTTGGGATCTTTGGAACGTAAAGTTCGCCATCTCTTCCAAGAATGGCTCAATATATGTATTCATTTTTTCCTTATATTCGTTTGTAACTCAGGGAAATCTTGAGTATGTATTGGTTCGCCGATTGCGAAGCTTTACAGACTAAATATGTAAAGAAATTTGTTTTACGCATACAAACTTTTTAGATTCTCAAAGCACAGGTAATGGAGTCATACAGGTTCATCCCATCGAAGAGAAAAGTCCTCAATTCAGGAATTTTTTCATCGGGAAAAGAAATAATTTCTTTGATGGTTTCACGCCTTAGAAAAGCCCAATCGTTGATCTGTCCTTGGCTATAACCAAACTCATTTAAGTCCCCAAGACTGGGTTCAAGCAGAATTGCTTGTATTACAAAGACCAACACCAACCTGCCATGAATATCCTTCAACCCTTCTTTGAAAGACAAATCAAAAGTTTCATGGAAAATACGTGAAACCCTGTTTCTGTCGGAGAGAGAAAAGTTCTTGAAAAGCCAAGACGCCAAGAACTCCCTATCTCCTTCAAAGTTGTAGAAAATCTTTTTGGGCATGAGCACTCCTGTCCCAAAAGACTGTGCCAAGAACTCCTACCCAGTCCTGAACTCTAAGCAAACTCAGATCCGGCTTATAGGGCGACTCTTCGTCCCACCTCTTTAAATCTCGTGTTCACGCTTTTGATCGAGACTTCTACCTGTAGGCTTCCACCCTCGTACCAACCAAAAGGAAAGGGCACAGGTTCAATTTGGCGTAATGTTAAGGCGTAATGTTGGTTAAATCCTCCAAAATACGCTCAAAAACATGCCATATTTGATACCTAGGGTCTCCACGTGACTAATACACCAAACACAAAAGCAACTTTGCACACCAATAAAGGTGACATTGTTGTTGATTTATTTCCCAACCATGCACCAAAAACCGTAGCTAATTTTGTCGAGCTAGCTAGTGGTTCTCGCGAATGGGTAGATCCACGAACCGGATATAAAACTTCAGAAAAACTTTATAACGGCACAGTTTTTCATCGCGTTATTAAAGGTTTCATGATTCAAGGCGGCGATCCACTTGGTCAAGGAACTGGTGGACCAGGTTATAAATTTGCTGATGAATTTCACCCAGAATTAAATTTTGATCGCCCATACTTATTAGCAATGGCCAATAGCGGCCCCGGAACCAACGGCTCACAATTCTTTATCACAGTTGCCCCAACCGCTTGGTTGAACCGCAAACACAGCATATTTGGCGAAGTCACCGATGTTGCAAGCCAAGCGATTGTTGACGCCATTGCTACTACCGCAACTGGCGCACAAGATCGACCAATCGAAGCGGTAAAGATTAATTCTGTTTCACTAAGTTAATTTTGTTATTTAACAACGTGAAACGATTTGCAACAGATTCGTTAACAAATTTAATCCTTGTAATTATTGCTGGCAGCTATTTATTGCAAATGATTATTCCCGGGTATGAAGCCGCATTGTTATTAGCTAAAGATCCAGTTCTAAGCGGCGAGTACTACCGAATTCTTACCGTTGCCCTATTACATGGCGGACTACTTCACTTAGGTTTCAACCTTTACTCACTACATTTGTTGGGCTCGCCAGTTGAAGCATTTTTCGGTAAAAGTCGCTACCTTGCGATTTTCATCGGATCACTAATAGCCGCCTCAATAACTTCAATCATATTTAACCCACCTTATGTTTATTCAATCGGAGCCTCTGGTGCGATCTTCGGGTTATTTGGCGCGCTTGCAGTTGGTGGAAAACGAATGGGCGTAGATTTCCGAAGCATTGGGACAATTGTGGTAATTAATTTTGCACTCGGATTTATGATGAGCGGAATTGATTGGCATGCACACCTAGGCGGCTTGTTTGGCGGCGCAGCAGTAACTTGGCTTTTACAGAACACGAGAAAGCGCTAAAAGTTATACACAGCTTTATCCACACTGTGGAGAATTACAACAGTGTAATTAATAAATAGGTATTAGCGCCATTTAGTGGCGAGCGAGAATCCAACGCCAATAAATGCAAAACCGACCAACATGTTCCAAGCGCCGATATTAGGAATCGGGTAGGCGGTCTGCGAGATGTAGAAGACCACAATCCAAAGCAATCCAAGCAAAAAGGCGGCGACCATTACAGGGGCTAACCAAGCTGGGCTTTCGGCCGGACCAGATTCCTGTTCCAATATCTCAGCTGGAATGTAGTTATCTTTCTTCTTCTTGCGGACTTTTGATGTAGGCATGGGCTCAGATTACACCTGAATCTTTAGATTTGGGTAGCGGGAGTAGTTAGAAATAGCCAGAAAGGGTGCAAATGAAGATATTGGTTGTAAATAACTTCGACTCATTTGTATTTAACCTGGTCGACTACTTAAAACGTTTAGGTGCTGATTGCACTGTTTTGAATAACGATCAAATTAATATCTCTGAAATCGAAAATTACAACGGAGTCTTAATCTCTCCAGGCCCGGGAACCCCAGAAGGCGCCGGAGTAAGCATCGATGTTGTAAAAAAATGCGCTGAATTGAGAAAACCACTTCTTGGTGTTTGTTTAGGCCATCAGGCAATCGGAGTTGCGTTCGGCGGGATTGTGGAACGTGCACCGGAGTTGTTGCACGGAAAAACTTCGGAAGTAACCCATAACAATGTGGGCGTGCTCCAAAACATTGCTTCACCTTTTACCGCTACCAGGTATCACTCGTTGATAATTAAAAGTAATCCATTACCGCAAGAATTGGAAGTTACTGCAAAAAGTGAATCCGGAATAATTATGGCGATAAAACATAGAACGCTCCCAATAGAGGGTGTGCAATTTCACCCAGAGGCAATTTTAACCGAACACGGTTATCAAATCATGGGCAATTGGTTACTCCAATGTGGTGATCAAGACGCAAGAAAAAGATCTGAAGGCTTTAATCCAATAGTTGCAAGAGGTTAGTTTGTAGCCGCTCTATTAATCGTGATAGTTACTGAACTTCCAATCGTTTTTACTAGCCCAGCATCAGGTGCCTGCGCCAACACAACGCCAACTGGTTGGCTCGCATCGATAGCATCAACAATTTTTACCAGGAATCCAGCCTGGGTTAATAATGTACGGGCTTGAATTTCGCTAACCCCAACAAGATTTGGAACTTGTACATTTCCGCTCGCAATATCAAGAACCACACCGCTACCAGCCCTAACGCTCTCCCCAGATTTTGGCGCCACACTTAAAACTGTGCCAGGCGCTTGTTCTGAATCAACTGGGTTTGTTCGCAATATAACTAAACCGGATTGAACTAAAAGTATCCGAGCTTCTTCAAGTGATTTTCCGATTAAACCAACTGGAACAATGGCATCACCTGGGCCATCAGATAACGTCAACGTAACGCTGCTTCCAGTCGAAACTTTAGAAGTCGCCAATGGCAGTTGTGAAACCACGCGATCTGTTGGGATTCTAGGATCGTGTGCACGATTAATTGTGATTGTGAAACCAACTAATAATTCGCGCGCTTGCGCTTCAGTTAAACCCACTACGTTTGGCAGACCAGCGCTTAATGATGAGTTAGTTTTAGAAAATATAGTGAAGTTCGCAATTACACCTAACCCCAACAAAATTGCGGAAATAGTTGCAACCACCTTTAATCGCTTGGCGGGCTTTTTAGTTCTTGGGATTTCCCGAGTGATTGCTTCGCCGCGAGCTAACCGCTTTAAATCATCCAACATCGCGATTGCACTTTGATATCGATCATCTGGATTCTTTGCTAGCGCAACTGAAATAAAGTTGTCAACCATCGAATTTAGAGTTGGCTGTAATTGGGTTGCGGGAGTAACCACACCCGAAACATGTTGGTAAGCAATTGCTACAGGTGTATCGCCGGTAAATGGCGGTTTGCCAGAGATTAATTCGTAAAAAAGACAGCCAACTGAATATAAATCGCTTCTGGAGTCAGCTTGGTCGCCAATTGCTTGTTCGGGTGAAAGGTATTGCGCAGTTCCCACAACATTCCAAGTGCTAGTCATGGTTGCGCCGACATCATCGAGCGCTCTTGCGATACCAAAATCCATCACTTTGACTGCACCTGATTTAGTTAGCATGATGTTTCCCGGCTTTATATCGCGATGGATTATTCCGTGTTGGTGCGAATAATCTAAAGCTGCCAAAATTCCTTCTGTTATCTCAATCGCCCTCTCAAACGAGAGCCGATCACCGTTCTGCAAGATGGCGCGCAAAGTATGGCCTTTTACGTATTCCATAACTATGTAAGAAGTATTCTGGGTTTCATTAACTTCTTCGCCTGAGTCAAATACTGAAACTATCCCGGGGTGGTTTAACCCAGCCGCAGCTAACGCTTCTTTTTTAAACCGAGCGATAAAAGATGGGTCGCGTGCTAAATCACTTCGCAATATTTTTACCGCGACTTGCCTTGATAATCTTTTATCTTCAGCAATATATACATCAGCCATACCGCCAGTACCGATCATTTCACCTAATTCGTAACGGTTACCTAAAAGTTTTTTATTCATTAGCGGCACCAATAAACTTTGCGTCAAACTTTTCAACCGAACCACTTATTTGAGCGAGAATCACAGTCACATTATCTGGCGCGCCCTTCTTGTATGCACCATCTATTAATAAACCCACAGCAACTTCTAAGGGGTTCTGCTTCACAATGTTCAAAATTTCTAAATCAGAAAGTACTCCAGAAAGGCCATCGCTACAAAGAAGGTATATGTCGCCATCAATAGCCGGATACTCAATGAGTACTGGTTGGATGTTTTCATTTCCCATCAAAGCTTGTGTGAGCATTGAGCGCTGCGGATGATCTGCAATCTCATCGTGTGTGATGCGCCCTTGGTTTAACAATTCTTGTACCAAAGTGTGGTCGGTGCTGATTTGTGCAATTTTCCCAGAGCGAATTCGATAACAGCGCGAGTCGCCGACATGTAGCAGCGAAACATTTTCATTAAGAATAGCAAGAGCGGTAATCGTTGTGCCCATTCCCTCTAATTCCAAATTAGCTCTAGAAACGGCGGCGATTTCACCATCCATCTCATGAACCATATTTAGATATAAATCCTCTTTGGAATCCAAATCAACCTCGGGTGCTGCTAATAAAGATTGCAACGCGGCCAGAGTTTTAATTGCAGTTTTCGAAGCAACTTCGCCACCGGCATGGCCACCCATGCCATCGGCAACCGCAATCAAATTTTGCGAAACAAATCCGGAATCCTCATTACCGTCACGGATTAAACCAAGTTCAGATCTTGCGATTACAGGAGAGAAGTTGAAGTTACGCAAAACTTTCTCCGACTTCTCTCGATAAGGTTATGTTATGGAAAAACCTAATATGGCTAGCCTAACGCGACGTTTAACGGATAGGAACTGGCGCTAGGGTTCCCCGCGCTTAACAACGGCAGATGCGACCAAAAATATTTGCGCACCGCGGCGCTAGTGCAGATTTTGCCGAACAGTCCTATGAGAGCTACGCCGGCGCGATTTCACAGAACGCTGACGGTTTCGAATGCGATGTGCAATTAACTGCTGATCGCGAAATTATCTGCTGGCACGACGACGACACCAATCGCCTTACCGATAAACAGTGGTTGATTTCAAAAACACCAATGAAAGATCTTTTAAAGCTAGAAATTAAAAACGAAGGGAACTTAGGCAGACCGATAACATTTTTAGAATTGTTACAAATCTCCATTGATTCTAGAAGGGATTTGTTGGTGGAGACAAAACATCCGGTTCCAAATAAAGGATTAATTGAAAAACTTGTTTTACAAGAGTTAAAAAAACGAAAATCAGATATTAAAAAAAGTGGCATAAATATTAATATTATGTCGTTCTCATTTTTTGCCACTCAAAGAATTGTAATTTCTAAGCAATTCACACCAGTATATTTAGTCGCTAAGGCGCCACAGATAAAATACCTACCCGCAGAAATTTATGGTGTATATATCAACCTTCTTAAAGCGAAACCAGAATTAATTGAGTTAGCACATAAACGCGGCAAGAAAATCTATGTTTGGACAGTAAATGAAGCGGAAGATATGGAGTTCTGCGCACGGAACGGTGTTGCTGGGATAATTACAGATAATCCGGCGCGAGCAAAGAATGTGCTCGGCTATTCTTAACCAATGAGTACGTATGCCTATCTTGGTCCGGCCGGGACATTCACTGAAGCCGCGCTCAAAAAAATCAGTAAGAACTCTGATCAATTAATTCCGTTCGCCAATGTAACTGCAGCGCTAGACGCGGTTAGAAGTAATAAAGCGGAGTTCGCGCTTGTCCCAATCGAAAATTCTGTTGAAGGGGTGGTTGCGCGGACGCTTGATGAATTGGCAATCGGTGAACCACTTGTGATAATCCAAGAAACCACACTCCCAGTAAGTTTTTCGTTAATGGTTCTCGCCGGGAATAAAAGTAAAAAAATTAATTCCGTTGCTACCCATCCACATGCCGAAGCCCAATGCCGCGCGTATATCGCAAAAAATATGCCTGGCGCGGAAGTAATTACGACAGCGTCTACTGCAGCAGCAGCCGAGGGTTTAGCTAATGGAAATTATGATGCCGCGATCGCGGCACCAATTGCGGCGTCACATTACGGATTAGAAATAATTGCTGAGAATATTGGCGATAACACCGCAGCGGTTACGCGATTTGTGCTTGTAGGTAAACCTGGAAAAATTCCGGCTAAAACTGGCCATGACCGAACATCGTTAGCAGCTTTTATCGGCGCAGATCACGCTGGCGCACTTTTGGAAATCCTTACCGAATTTTCAGTTCGTGGAGTTAACTTAACTTTCATCCAATCGCGACCAACTGGCCGCGAACTTGGAAGCTACCATTTCATTATTGATGCCGAAGGACATGTAGATGACGAGCGAGTAGGCGATGTTCTTATGGGGTTGCGCCGAATTTGCGAAGATGTTCGTTTCTTAGGTTCATATCCGCGCGCCGATAAAATTGCGCCAACAACTACTAAAGCGACAACCGATACTTCATTTCAAAGCGCATCGGCATGGTTGGTTGAAGTTCGCCAAGGAAAAAAGATTTAGTCGGTAGGCTCACAACATGATTGATTTGAAGGTTCTTCGCGAAAACCCAGAAGTTATGAAGAAATCGCAAACCGTACGTGGCGAAAACCCAGATTTAGTTGACGCAGTCCTTGCGGCGGATGATGCTCGCCGAGCCGCACTTTCTGAATACGAATTATTGCGAGCGGAACAAAATGTAATTTCTAAATCGGTAGCTTCCGCAAAAGGTGACGAAAAGGCGGCATTGCTCGAGAAAGCCAAATCACTTTCCGCATCTGTGAAAAACGCCGAAGCAAAGAAGAACGAAGCAGAGGTGCGTGCCAAGGACACCCTAATGGGGCTTTCTAATTTTATTGATCCGATTGCACCTGTTGGCGGCGAAGCAGATTTCAAAGTTATTGAAGAAGTTGGAACGCCGCGCGATTTTAAAAAAGAAGGATTTGAAGCAAAAGACCATGTCGAACTTGGGAAAATCCTTGGTGCTATTGATGTTGAGCGCGGTGCAAAAGTTTCAGGTTCGCGCTTTTATTATTTAACTGGGATGGGTGCAATGTTGGAATTCGCGCTCGTTAATTATGCGATCGCTAGCGCGAGTAAAAATGGTTTCATACCTGTTATCCCACCGGTGCTTGTTAAACCGGCAGCGATGGAAGGAACCGGCTTCCTCGGTCAAGCGGCAGAAAACGTTTTCCATCTAAAAGAAGACGATTTTTATCTAGTAGGAACAAGTGAAGTTCCGCTTGCGGCGTATCACATGGATGAAACATTAGACGCAAATAAATTACCACTTCGCTATAGCGGTTACTCTTCTTGTTTCCGCCGCGAAGCTGGCACCTACGGTAAGGACACCCGCGGCATTATCCGGGTGCACCAATTTGATAAAGTTGAAATGTTTTCATTCTGCAAACCAGAAGATGCCAAGGCTGAACATTTAAGAATTTTGCAATGGGAAAAAGATTTCCTAGATGCGATGGAGATTCCTTATCGAGTTATTGATGTAGCTTCCGGTGATCTAGGCGCTAGCGCCGCTCGTAAATTTGACTGTGAAGCTTGGATACCCACTCAAGGAACTTATCGGGAAGTTACCTCCACCTCTAATTGCACTGAATTTCAAGCGCGCCGATTAAATATCCGAATGAAAGATAATGAAGGCACAAAAGCAATTGCTACTTTAAATGGCACTTTGGTGGCAATCCCGCGCATGATTGTTGCGATATTAGAAAACCATCAACAACCTGATGGCTCAGTAAAAATTCCGAAAGCACTGCAGTCATTCTTAGGAACCGACAAATTCCTGCCGGTGAAAAATTGAGCGGTTTGCAAAAACGACCTAAATTAATCGCGAGTGATTTAGATGGAACCGTGGTTGCACATTATGGCGCTATTACTGACCGGACGATTAATGCATTTCGTCGAGCGCATGAGATGGGGATTCACATCTATTTCGTAACTGGAAGACCACCCCGATGGATGCCAGAAATAAAGGAAGCGTTTGGTTTTGGAACTGGAATCTGCGGGAATGGCGCACTACTTTTTGATATTCAAAATCATAAAGTTTTAGAAGAGTGGTTAATTCCAATCGAAGCTCAAAAAGAAACCGTAAAAAGACTTCGTAATGCAATCCCACCAATCTCATTTGCCATCGAAACACACGATAATTTTCACCGCGAGGTTGCTTATATTCCAAGATGGGATGTCGGTGTAGATAATAAAGGTGTAACGAAAATTGAAGAAGCCATGACTGAGCCAATGATGAAGATGTTGGCACGTTGTTCAGATTATGAATTTACCTCAGATGAGATGTTGGAGATTGCAACTAAAGAAGTTGGCGATTTAGTAAACGTTACTCATTCAAACCCCAAAGAATCTTTATTAGAAATCTCGGCGCACGGCGTTAGTAAAGGTGCAACTCTTGCAAAAATTGCGGAGCGATTAAGGCTAACCGCCGATGATTGCGTTTCATTTGGCGATAATCCAAACGATTTTTCAATGCTTTCATGGACAAGCAGATCTTGGGCGATGGCCGATGGTCATCCAGATGCTCGAAAATATGCGAAATCAGTTGCGTTGCCACACCAAGAAGATGGTGTCGCAATCGTTATCGAGGAGTTACTAGAACTTCCCGCGTAATTTTGAAGAGCCTCGTTTAGAAGGTAAGTTTCTCCACGGAGGGCTCGCATAGCGGCCGAGTGCACCGGTCTTGAAAACCGGCAAACGAAAGTTTCGTGGGTTCAAATCCCACGCCCTCCGCCATTTTTTAAGTTCTATCGGTCATGTGCTCGAATTCATAAGTAAATACGCTTAATCTACCTAGCGCGATCTCTATGAGGATAGGAAACTGGTCTCAGGGATTTTAGGACTGGGACGAGGAGCCGTAGCTATGGATACTGGCGTATTTTCTCAATCTCGCGCAGCCATTAAAGAACGCACGCTCCGAACCGATCGATGGTGGTTACAGCCAGCAATTACATTTGGAGTCCTTTTTAGTTTTGTAATTTATGCAACTTTCCGAGCATTTGAGAACAAATATTATTTCGCAGAACCTTTAGTCTCGCCTTTTTATTCACCATGCCTTTCGAGTTCATGTATTGAAGGCACATCACTGCTAGGTCAACCATTCAACAATAAATATTTCGGAATCGGTATCTCACCCTCACTCTTCATTTTGATTTTCCCACTTGGATTCCGAATGACTTGTTACTACTATCGCAAATCTTATTATCGAGCATTTTGGATGTCACCACCTGCTTGTGCAGTAGCAGAACCACATTCAAAATACACCGGCGAAACTCGTGCACCACTAATTTTACAGAACGGGCATCGCTGGTTTTTTTACGCGGGATTAGTTTTTAATGTACTACTTACTTATGACGTTTTCT
>Ga0208566_1002290_pt1 | contig 10364 bp, 10 predicted proteins | sample PL_2010_150m_FD_184159 | JGI IMG/M metagenome (GOLD analysis project Ga0208566, IMG submission 184159) | Freshwater microbial communities from Powell Lake, British Columbia, Canada to study Microbial Dark Matter (Phase II) - PL_2010_150m... | ecosystem: Environmental > Aquatic > Freshwater >...
CGGGCCCAGCCGGGCGGTTGCAGAAACTCCATGAACTCCTCCTGAGTGGGTAATGGCTTAGACGGTGTCGGGCGCGCAGCGCAACTTGAAGCGTTGCAGCTTGCCAGTTTCGGTGCGCGGCAAGGTCTCCACGAACTCGACGGCTCGCGGATATTTGTAAGGGGCCACCGCATTCTTGACGAAATCCTGCAAATCCTTGACCAGCGCCGCGGAAGCCACGTAGCCCGGCCGCAGGATGACGAAGGCCTTGACGATCTGGCCGCGTTCTTCGTCGGGCACCCCGACCACGCCGCACTCGGCGACGGCCGAATGCTGCAGCAGCGCATCCTCGACTTCCGGCCCGGCGATGTTGTAGCCGGCCGAGATGATCATGTCGTCGGTGCGCGCCTGGTAGAAGAAGTAGCCGTCGGCATCCATCTTGTAGGCATCGCCGGTGAGGTTCCAGGCGTTCTCGACATACACCTTCTGGCGCTCGTCGGCCAGGTAGCGGCAGCCGGTCGGACCCTGCACCGCCAGGCGGCCGACGGTGCCGGGCGGCACCGGCTTCCCGGCCTCATCCACCACGCGCGCCCGGTAACCCGGAATGGCGTAACCGGTGGCGCCGCGCCGGACGCTTTCCGGAGTGTGGGAAATGAAAATGTGGATCATCTCGGTGGCGCCGATGCCGTCGATGACTTCGATGGCGGTCGCGCCCTTCCAGAGCTGGCGGGTGGCGTCGGGCAGGGCCTCGCCGGCCGAAACGCATTGCTTCAGGCTGGACAGGTCGTAGTTCTTGGCCAGCCCGGCCATCTGCCGCCAGAACGTCGGGGCGGTGAAACACACCGTCGCCTTGAAGTCCTGGATGGTTTTGAGCAGCGTGTCGGGCAGCAGTTTCTCAACCAGCACCACCGAGGCGCCAAAGCGCAAGGGAAAACACAACATGCCCCCCAGGCCGAAGGTGAAGGCAATCGGCGGCGTGCCGCAGAAGATGTCGTTGGCATCCAGCTTGAGGATGGAGCGCGGGAAGCAGTCGCACATGGCCATCACGTCGCGGTGGAAATGCATGGTCCCCTTGGGCTGGCCGGTAGTGCCGGAGGTGAAGGCAATCAGCGCGACATCGTTAAGGGCAGTATCGACATTGGCGAATTCTTCCGGTTTGTTTTCCAGCAGGGCTTCCAGGGAACCAGTGCTACCGGGGCGACCATCGTTGAACGCCACAACCTGATCCAGGCCGGGACATTCTGGACGCACCCGCTGGACCTCGTCCATCAGCCGCACATCGCACAAGGCGGTCGCGATCCTTGCCTTGGCTATGATCGGCTTGAGTTCCTTGGCACGCAGCAGTGGCATGGTGGCCACCGCGATGCAGCCGGCCTTGATCACCGCGAACCAGCAGGCCGCCATCATCGGGTTGTTGGGGCCACGCAACAGCACCCGGTTGCCGGGCACCAGCTTCAGGTCCTCGCATAGCACGTGGGCGATGCGGTTGGCCCGCGCCATCAGTTGCCGGTAAGTGCAGGCAGCGTCGGGCGTGCGCAAGGCGATGCGCTCGCCATGACCGCCGGCGACCATCCTGTCGAGTAGCTCGACGGCGCAGTTGAGCCGGGACGGATATTGCAGTTCCGGCAGATCGAAAATCAGCTTAGGCCATGCTTCGCGCGGCGGCAGGCTGTCGCGGGCAAAGGTGTCGAGATGCGCGGTATAGGGCATGGACATGATGTTCGCTCAAATCCTCACGCCCATCCGGTAGCCTTCGTGGATGGCGGCATCGATGCCGCGGGCGATCACTGCGTCGCCGGCGCCGTGCAGTTCGTCTATCATCCACTGGAACTCGTTGAACAAGTCATGGTTGGCCAGTCGCGGCCCGGACACCACCACCGTGTCCGCCGGCAGGAAGGTCTCCTCGCCCTTGGCGTTCTTCACCGTCGCCCCTTCGGCCGTGACCTTGACCAGATGCGTCGAGGTCAGCGTGCGGATCTCCAGTTCCTCGACCCAGGCCGAGTGGCGCCACTTGAACGAAGGCATCACGTCGCCGGCGATGCGCTTCTCCTCCTCGACCAGCACCACCTGGTGCCCCGCCTTGGTCAGCGACTCCGCCAGGGTCAGTCCGATCTTGCCGGCGCCGATCATGACGATGCGCTGGCCCGGCTTGACTCTTCCGTGCCCAACATCCAGTGCATCCACCAGCAGGTTTGCGCCCTCGATATTCCGGTAAAACTTCATGTCGGTCCGCGCACCGGCGGCGACCAGGCAGACATCGTATTGGTGCAGGATGCTGCGCATGAACTTGGCATTGGCCTCGGTGTTGAACTTCATCTCGACGCCGAGTTTTGCGGCCATCACCTCGTAATGCCGGATCACGCTGAAGAGATCGTCGGGCCGGGCCAGATCGTTGCCGGCATAGGCGATCAGGTTGCCACCGATGCGATCGGATTTCTCGAACACGGTGACGTCGTGGCCGCGCTTGCGGGCGGTGATGGCGGCTTCCATGCCGGCCGGGCCGGCGCCGATGACCATGATCTTCTTCTTCACCGCGGCCGGGGTGATCTGGTACTCCGGTTCGACTTCGTGGCCCAGCGTCGGATTCATGGTGCAGGTGTAAGGCAGGTCGCGGAACAGCCGCGATAAACAGTTCAGCGAACCGATGCAGCGGCGCACTTCGTTGAGCCTGTCGTCGGCAGCCTTGTGGATCAAATCCGGATCGGCCAGCAGCGGCCGGCAGACTTCCCAGAAATCGAAGACACCATCCTTGATGCACTGGTCGGCCATCACCGGGTCGGGCAGGCGGTTGCCAAAGGTGATCAGGGTATTCGGGAACAGCTTCTTTGCCTTGGCGGACAGGTAATTCCAGTGGCCCGGGGCGACGTCGCGGCCGATCGAGGACTCGGGCGCTTCCTGCCAGCCGACCGTCACCGAGATCATGTCCACGCCGCAATCCACGGCCTGCTGCATCAGCTCGAAACAGTCGTCCTCGGTATTGCCGCCCCAGCGGTCCATCAGCTCGGCGCCGTTCAAGCGGATCACCAGCGGATGCTCGGGCGTCGCCTGCTTGATGCCGTCGATCAGTTCGCGCATGAAGCGGCCGCGATTGGCTATCGAGCCACCGTATTCATCAGTGCGCTGGTTGGTGAAACCGGAATTGAAGTTGGCCAGCAGATAACCCATGAAGCTGGTCACCTCGGTGCCGTCGAAGCCCGCGCGGATGGCCCGTTTGGCGGCCTCGGCATGCTGCTGGACGATGGCCTTGATCTGCTCCTTGGTGACCTGGCGCGGCGGACGGAAATGCGGCAGGGTCTGCGGCACCACCGAAGGCTGGATGCAGTAGCCCAGGTCGATGCCGCCGTAGCGGCCGGCGTGGAGTATCTGCTGGATGGCGACGCCACCGTTGTCGTGGATGTAGCCGGCCGGCGATGGTCTCGAACTGCGGGATGAACTTGTCGTCGAACAGGGCGATCTGGCGGAAGTAGGATTTGCCTTCGCCGAGCGGGTCGGGATAGGCGCCCTGGTTGGTGATCATGCCGCAGCCGGTGCCGGCGATGATGCGGGTGCGCGCCAGTTCGCGCGGGGTAATGAAGCCGTCGCGGGTGTTGTAATTGGAGACGCAGCAGGCGCCGTACTTGACCAGGTTCCTGGTCTTGAACTTGCCGATCTGGCCGGGCTGGAACAGGTGCTTGAGCTTGAGCTCGCCGGGGCGTGTCATGGACTTACTCCAGTGGTCCGGGGGCGAGAAAAGGCCCCCTCGGGTGGTCGCGGTTTTTTGAAGTATACTGCATACATTCGACCAATGTATACATTTAGTGCAGGAAATGAGCGCGTTTGCATGTGCTGGTCATAACGGGCAGGTCTGGGGAGTTTGCCCGCCCTCCCGGTGCGGAAATCGCACATATCGGTCGGTCAAACTCCCCAGACCTGCCCTGATCCACCGTGCTGTTTTTCGCCTGAGACAAGGGAAGCGCCGTATGACAGATGAAGACACATTTCTCGACTGCACCCTCTGGCAGACCGTCCTCGAAGAGCTTTCCGGCTCCGGAATCGCGCAGGGTGCCAGCATCGGATTGCTGCGCATGAAAACGTTCGCCGCCAGGCAAGGCAGCCTGGTGATCCTGCGCAAAGAGGCATCCGGAATGCGCGCACTGATCAGGGAGCATTCCGGCGAGTTCGGCCCGGATGTGGCGGTACTGCTGGTGGTCGATGATGTAGCGATTGAAGCGCTGCAAACGCAGGGCCTGGCTTCCGCGCGCACGCTGGTGCGCCAGGGCAAGTTGCAGCCCTATATACTCAAGACCATGGATCAACTGGAAGCCGCCGGCATGGAAGACCTCATCGAAGACCTCGGACTGACTTTCCCGACGCACTAATGGAAACCACCGTGAGCGCATTCGGCCAACTGGATGAATGGCAGTCCATGCTGGATCGCCATGCCGAACTGTTTTCCGAGATGGTCCCCGGCTCCTCCGTCGGCTTCGTGGCGCGCAGCGGTTCCGGCATCATGCCGGGCAAGCATGCCGCCGGCCTCAAGAGTGCGCAGGGAGACGGCGAGATGCTGGCCTGGGAAATCGCCGCGCATGGTTCGGCGACCGCCGGGATGCGCGCCAGCTTTCAAGGCTACAAGGGTTTCGAAGACACCCGGGTAGACCTGCTGTTCGTCGCCGAGGATGCGGCCTTGCAGGCCATGCGCGATGCGCTAGCCGGCGATGCCCTGTCCATCATGAAGCGCCAGATCCGCAAGGGCGCCATCATGTTCTATGTGATGAAAAACAAATACCAGTTGCAGGACGCCGGCTACGAGGGGCTACGAGGAATTCCTCGACACCCTGGGCCTGGCCTTTCTGGGCGCCTGCCGATGATCTTCACCAACCCCGGCGGCGCGCCGGAACTCGCCTGCGACCAGTGCGGCTGCCGCTGGTTCGACCGCATGAGCAACACCTGCTATGAATGCGCCGCCGAGGTGACGCCGGAAAACCTTGCCGAGATCAAGCAGGCGCTGGAAGCATTCGAGGCGCGCCGCCTGGAACAGGCTGCCGCGGTATCCGCCGAGCAGAAAGGAATCGACCCGTGAGCATACGCACCGAAAAGCACGAGCATGTCTGGACCATCATCCACGACCGCAGCGAGGCCCGCAATTCCATGGACCCGCAATCGGCCGACGATCTGGTGGCCGCCTTCCTGGCCTTCGACCTCGATCCCGAGGCGCGCGTGGCGGTGCTGTGGGGTGCCGGCGGCGCCTTCTGCGCCGGCTGGGACCTGAAATACGCCGCGACCCTGGTGAACTTGCCGGAGCACGAGCGCGACGAAATCTTCGCGCAACTGACGTTTCCGGAAGGCGACGGCCCTGTCCCGCGCGGCGCCATGGGGCCGACGCGGCTGTCGCTGTCCAAGCCGGTGATCGCCGCCGTCGAAGGCCCGGCGGTGGCCGGCGGCATGGAATTGGCGATGTGGTGCGACATCCGCATCTGCGCCGAGGACGCCTACTTCGGCGTGTATTGCCGGCGCTGGGGCGTGCCCCTGGTGGATGGCGGCACGCTGCGCCTGCCCAGGCTGGTCGGCCAGGGCCGCGCACTGGAAATCATCCTCACCGGCCGCAAGGTGCCGGCGGAAGAAGCCCTGCGCATCGGCCTGTGCGAAAGGATCGTGGCACCCGGCCAGGCGCGCGCGGCGGCGGAAAGCCTGGCCCGTGACATCGCCCGCTTCCCGCAGGAAGCCGTGCGCGCCGACCGGCGCAACGTCTACGCAACCAGAGGACTCGGCGAGCAGGAAGCGCTGAAGGTCGAATGGGGCAACGGGGTCAACTCCCTGGTCGAAGGCATCGCAGGTGCGGCGCGCTTCTCGTCAGGCCAAGGTCGGCACGGGGATTTCGGCAGCATCTGATTCGGCTTTTCCCGGAGTACCTCCAACTTGCCGCCGCGCGCCAGGCCGGTTGCGCCGGTCAGCCCTTCTCCGTTGCATTCAGCTTGCCGTCAACCGGGATTCGGCGTTTAATCCATTGTGCATACGACTGCTCCGTGCGATTGGAATAAGCCTTGCGGCGGACGCGATCACGAACCCGGTCCAGCAGCTTCGGTGAGAGACCAAATCAGGGGGAATCTGCGGATGGTTTATAACTCGCCGTGGTTGGCACAACTGCTTGAGTGCATATGCGATCGTGCCCTATTGCATTCCGAGAGTGCACACCATTTGGCGTACACATTATGTTAGCGCTCATGGAAAAGTTGCTCGCCCTCCACCGCTATTACATATGGGCAAACCGCCTTCGGGAGCATTTTGACAGCGCGATATCTACCCTTACAGCGTCCGCGCCTCCGGAGGCAGTCTTTATCGACGATCGCGGCTTATTTCTTTCGCACTGGTACGCGGCCCTCTTTGTCGTAGTGGAGGGGTGGCAGGAAGTTCAGCTCTCGGACCCGGAGATCAATACGCTTCTGTCCTCGCCAAACGTCGATCTCTTGCGCCGGTTCCGTAATGGTGTCTGCCACTACCAGCGCAATTACAACGACCCGCGTTTTCTTGACCTTGTGCAGGCGCAGGGCGTGGTACCGTGGGTCAGGCAACTAAACTTGGCGTTCGGGCGTTACTTTCTTCAGAAGCTAGCACCGTCAGCAGGTGCAACGCCATGAGCGCTAACAGCACAGTCGAGAGGGACGCGCGCAAGAGCGGCGCGCGCCCCTCACTGTGAACGTTCGGCGTCATGACGAGCGTCACCAGCCCAATGAGCACGCGAATGGAGCAAGCCTCAACCGAACCGCATGTCCCCGCGCCCCTCGGCCACGTTGAGCCGCACGCAGGCCTGCTGCGCGTACCAGATGACGGTCAGTCCCTCTATAAAGTCACAACGGTCGAGAACCTTCTCAGATCCATGATGGGAAACTACCTCCACTTCAACCGAGTGGATAGTTACGCTGACTTCCCTGGCGTAGATGCGCACGACGGGCAACAATTGCCGGAGGACCGGCCCGCAAACGCGAACGCGTGGTTTCAAAGGGCGCCGGAGTTCTCGGTAGCTGACTACTACGATCAATCGCGCGCTAGATCGTATGCGTTTTGCGTTTCGTTGGAGAACTCAGCCCATATCTGGGCGAACTATGGGAATGGCTCCGCCATGGGCAGGGTTTGCCTCGTCTTCTCTTTCGGAAAGCTACGGGCAAGGCTCAACCAGATGCTCCAACCCGGAAACGCTGCCCTTCTATACAACGACGTTCAGTGTCATCAAGTTTTCTCTGTCAACTATAGCATCGTTGATTACGTTGACTGGAAGACCTATAGAGCGAACACCAAGGTGCTACCGAATCCCATCCGGTACACATATCTGAAGGACGCGCAGTTCTCGGGTGAGAAGGAACTACGCATTTCGCTGTCGACCTTCGGTATCGGGAGTTTCGCCCTGAACGACGGCACGATGATGGAGTTCGCGCCAAGTCTGCAACTTGCCTTCGATTTCAAAGCGGCGATGACAGATGGCACAATTCAGCGAGTTCTGCTTTCGCCAGGCACCGACGCCACCTCTCTGACTGCGGAGCTGTATAAGCTTCGCATCGTTGCGATGCAAGGCTGAAAGTTTATGCCGCCAAACCTGCCATTCGAGACGAACCCTCGCAAGCGGGCTTCGCCGCTTGCTTCGGCCGCTCAATGGCGTTGTTGGGCTCATATCAAAGGTGATTAAGGTGATAAAGTTTATTGCACTCTCTTTACTGGCCTTCTTCCCTGCGCTTTGCAATGCACAGGACCTAAGCGCAGCCAAACTTCAATGTGAGGGCATTTATACCAATTACACCCTACTCGATATGCGAGACATACCCATTAATGGCATATATATCGAAATATCAGGTGACCGCGTGAAAGTGCTTGGGGCCCTGGGGTTTGATTCGACTTACTCTGTGATCAACCGACTAGAAAATGGTCTCGGTATACAACTTGATTCCAACAAGTCATACGGAGGATTCCTTAATCGGTTTAGTGGGCAGCTATCACTAACAGAGAAGGGCGAAGTCGGAAAAGGTGGAAGTTACAAAATGAGGCAGAGTATCAGTGCACTTTGCAGCAAAGCTCGCTCACTTTTTTAGCGGGGAATCGAGATTGTTTAAGAATACAAAATTACCCTCGTGCCCACACACTGGCTGCGCTGAGTAAGCCCCACCCGTCGTTCAAGCGGGACGCGCTAAAGCGCGCTCCTTAACTTTCGTTAGACACTGTAGGTACGCGCCGTGGGACACATGTTCACGTCGTGGCTTAGCTACTCCGACTTCGCCACTGCTGTAAAGAGGTCTGGGCGACGACAGGCCATGAGCACGAAAGCAAAGACGTTTCTGAACGCGTTGTCCTCAACGGCTGCGTCCCGGACGGCGCGCATTGCCAAGGGCAAAGTATTCTGGCGCGCACAGCGTGGCTTTAGTGTCGCCACGTTTGCCGAAGACATATCCAAGCATGGCGTCCCTACACCTCACTTACCAGCACGAATGAAGCCGCCCCCAATTGCGGCTGCACCAGGCCGGCTGACTCGCAAGGGAGAGTCATCGTGCCTTTACTTGGCCACCGACGAACATACCGCCATAGCTGAGATCCGCCCATGGATAGGAAATCACGTCTCCGTCGCGCAATTCAAACTCCTGCGCGACGTTCAAATTATTGACTGCTCTTCTGAGCATTCCGAAGACTATTGGTTCTACGAATCAGAGCCCGAAGATCCGATTGAACGTGAACGCGCAGTCTGGCACGAACTGAGCAGGTGTCTCTCTGAACCAATCGACGCCAGCACTCGGACTACGGAATACAAGCCCACTCAGATCATCGGCGACCACTTTCGTGCATTGGGGCTAGATGGCATCATGTACCAGAGCATTCTCGGAGGTGGCAGAAATGTAGCCCTCTTTGACGGTGCAAATGCCGATCCAGGGAGCTGTGCCCTTGTCTATGTCCGCTGCTTGCTTCCGCTGTACGACGAAGTTGCTGCTCCTTGTCCCTCCCACTCACGGTAGCCAATCAAAGGGGCCGTGTTCGATCTAATTTCCGTAACCTGCAAAGACCGCGCCCCACCTGCCTTGGTGGCTAGTTGTTGAAGACGTGTGCGTTCGAAACTATTGGTGGAGGGTCCGCTCCGGTAATTCGAACGAGAACCAGTCGGAGTGCTTGTCGTGGCGCTGGCATCCGTTGAAGTCTGTTCATACAAGAAGCAACGACGCGGTTCAAGGCAAGGTCTGCGGAGTTTGACCGACCGATATGTGCGCCCCTGCACCGGGAGGGCGGGCAAACTCCGCAGACCTTGCGCTCGTACGATCTGTCCGCGCTGAGTAGCAGCAACTGCCAAAACAAAACTTGCAAGGCGGACAGCAATGTCCGATACTGAGAGCCATGAAAGGTAGTGAGTTTCTCAAGAGGATTCAGAAGCTGGCCAAGGATAAAGCCATGGTCTGCTCATGGCACCCGGACAAAGGAAAAGGTTCGCACGGCGTGCTGAAGTATGGCGACAAGCGCACCACGCTACGCAACCTCAAGGATGAACTCAAGACCGGCACGTATCACGGCATGCTCAAGCAATTGGGCCTGACTGAAAAAGACCTGTTCTAGGAGACCACCGTCATGCAGCAATTCACCTACCCCGTAATCCTGACCTCCGACAAAGAGGCTGGCGGCTTTATTGTTACCTGCCGCGACGTTCCGGAAGTCGTGACCCAAGGCGAGACCACCGAGGATGCCATCAGCGAAGCCCAGGGCGCCCTGGAAGCCGCTATCGAGATGCGCATCGAGGATGGAATGGCAATCCCCGTGCCGTCCGCAAAAAAACGCGGCGAACACTTCGCTTCGCTTCCGGTGGGAACCGCGATGAAAGCGGCGCTGTACGTCTCGATGCAGGAGCAGAACGTATCGAAGGCAGAGCTGGCGCGTCGCCTTGGACTCGATGAAAAGGAAGCCCGGCGCATGCTTGATCCAAAACACGGCACCAAAGTACCCGCCCTGGAACGGGCCCTGCACGCCCTGGGCAAGCGGGTGGAACTCGTGGTGGTCTGATTTCGGTTTCCCGCGGCGACCTTGCGGCGGTGGGAGCGCATCCTCGTCAACGATCAGTGGCGTGTATGTTTCCGCTTCGAGAATGGCGATGCTTACGACGTTGAAATCGTCGATTACCACTGAGGAAGAATGAACATGGTCAAGAACGGGTTACCTGCAATTCATCCCGGGGAGTTCCTGGGCGAAGTATTGGTGGAAATGGGTATCTCGCAAGCTGAGTTCGCCCGAGCCATCGGGGTGTCACCCATGCGGGTTTCGCATGTCATCAAGGGAACGCGTCCGGTGACGGCGGAATTGGCGTTGCTGTTCGGTCGTGCCTTCGACCAGTCGCCGCAATACTGGCTCAATCTGCAAGCTTCTTACGATCTGAAAACGGCAGAGGCAAA
>Ga0208566_1002293_pt1 | contig 10347 bp, 8 predicted proteins | sample PL_2010_150m_FD_184159 | JGI IMG/M metagenome (GOLD analysis project Ga0208566, IMG submission 184159) | Freshwater microbial communities from Powell Lake, British Columbia, Canada to study Microbial Dark Matter (Phase II) - PL_2010_150m... | ecosystem: Environmental > Aquatic > Freshwater > Lake...
GCACTACCGCAGACCCAGATTCGGGCACCAGTACCCCAGACCCAGATTCGGGCACCGGTCCCGCGCCCCTGAATATCATCATAGTCCATGCGTGTTGAATGGCTACGGGTTGTTGGATTGGCTTGATGGGTTGCGGTCTGCCGCCCGGATCGTCGCGCGACGATCCGGAACCGGCATGGGGAGTTCCTGCGTGCTTCCGGGCTACACCCACCCCTTAGGCAGGTGGCCGAGACTACTTCTTGTGCGGGTCGGTGCCTTCCCTGGGTGTAGCCGCAAGCGGGGCGGCAGCCTGCACGATTTCGATCTTGGCGTTGGCCTTGGTGTCGTCCAGTAGTTTCTTCAGGTTCTGCTGTTGCGCTTGCTGTTGCAGCATCGGTTTGATCTGGTCCAGTGGCGGCATCTGTTTCGCCCGGGAGTCTTCCAGCAGGATCACGTGATAGCCAAACTGTGACTTGACCGGCACTTCGGTGAATTTTCCTTTCGCCAGCTTGGCAACTGCGGCGCCGAATTCCGGCACCATGCCGCGCGGATCGAACCAGCCCAGATCGCCGCCCTTGTCTTTGGAGCCGGGGTCTTTGGATTTTTCCTTGGCGATGCCGTCAAACACCTTCGGATCGTTCTTCAGCTTGGCGATGATGTCCTTGGCCTCGGCTTCCTTCTCGACCAGTATGTGGCGAGCCTTGTATTCAGTGCCGCTCATGCCTGTCATCTTGGCCTTCAGCTTGTCGTACTCGGCTTTCAGCATGTCGTCACTGATGGGAGTCTTGAAGTAGTCCTGGACATAGGCATTAGCGAGGATCGATTGCTGAGTCAGTTCGAATTGATCCAGCACTTCAGGTGTCTTGTGCAGTCCCTTCTTGATGGCCTCCTGGGAGAGGAGCAATTGCATCGCCAGATGCTCGATGATCCCCTTGCGCAGTTCGGGAGTATCCGGCTGTCCCTGGGCTGCTTGCTGCTTCACCATGAGCTCGACGCGGCTCTCGTTGATGGCGGTGCCGTTGACCGTGGCGGCAACGGCCCCTTTGCCAGCGGAGAAATCGGAAATATTGCATGCGCACAGCGTCAGCAAGGATGCTGCGCTGGCCATGAGAATGCCGGGTTTGATTGACATAGTTGCGTTCCTTGTCGACGGAAATCGGGACAGTTCAAAAAAAAGGCCGCGCAAGGCGGCTTCACCTAGGGGGTTGCGATGCATTCGATGCTTCAAGGTGAAATGATTATAAGGCAGTTGTCGCAAATCGATTCCTCCGCCCTCAATAAACGTCCATGAAAGAGACTTTGTTGCGTTGCAGCAATCGTGTCCCGGTTATGGCACAATGCGCCTTCCCAAACCTGTGAGGAATGGATCATGAACAAAGCAGAATCCGCGGCGATCAAGCGCGTGGTATTCAACCAGAAGGGGGGCGTGGGCAAGAGCACGATCACCTGCAACCTCGCTGCCATCGCTGCTGCCCAAGGCGTCCGGACCCTGGTGATAGATCTCGACCCCCAGGCCAACTCGACGCGCTACCTGCTCGGCGCAGCGGCGGATGAACTGGAACTGAGCGCCAGCGATTTTTTCGACCAGATGCTTAGCTTCAAGCTGAGACCGCTCCCGACCGAGGAGTTCATTGTCGCGACACCATTCGAAAACCTGCATCTGCTGCCGTCGCATCCGTCGCTGGAGGAACTGCAAGCCAAGCTCGAATCACGCTACAAGATCTACAAGTTGCGGGAGGCGCTGGATGCGCTTGAAGGCTATGACCAGATCTGGATCGACACGCCTCCGGCCCTGCATTTCTATACCCGTTCCGCATTGATCGCCGCCGACGGCTGTCTGATTCCTTTCGATTGCGATGAATTTGCCCGTCGCGCGCTTTACTCCCTGCTGGAAAATGTCGCCGAGATACGCGTCGACCACAATGACCGGCTTCGAGTCGACGGGATCGTGATCAACCAATATCAATCCCAGGCCAACCTGCCGCAGCGCCTGGTTCAGGAATTGCGGGACGAGGGACTGCCTGTCCTCGACAGCATGTTGTCTTCGTCGGTCAAGATAAAGGAATCCCACCAGCAATCCAAACCGATGATCCACCTCGACCCGCGCCACAAGCTGGCGCAGGAGTTCAGCGCGCTGTATGGCGAACTGGCGGCAGCGAAGAAAGCGGCCGCCAAGGCCAAGGCGCGATTGCGGGCCTAGTTGGACCCAATACTTTGGCTTGAGCAAATCGGATCAAGTCGCTATAATGCGCTTCGCTTATTGCGCCCGTAGCTCAGCTGGATAGAGTACTTGGCTACGAACCAAGGGGTCGGGCGTTCGAATCGCTCCGGGCGCACCAAACAAATCAAGGGGTTAGAGCAATCTAACCCCTTGTCATTGGTGCCCGGGTACCGCCGGGTTTACAACAGTCGATGACGCTGTCGCTTACTAAAATGCACACTACTCCCATCCTCCAATACTTGAAGAAACACGGTCAGCAGCTCGACTACGAAATTGCCACGGCAACGGGAATCCCGCTTCCCAGCGTGCGAAGTTCTCTCTCCGTGCTCTCCGCGCGAGGCGAAATTTCCAGTTGCCGGGTGACCCGATTCAACGACGGCAAGCCCGTTGAGGGAATGCTCTGTCGCGTTGCGGGATCCATTCCCCCGTCTGCGCCGGGGCGGAAACCAGGAGCGAAAGTCTAGGGATAAGCCGTTGGGCGTCACTCGCCGACGCCCCTTATCAGGCGACCCTGCCGCTTCGTCGGCCGGCCCCTGAGATTTGACCCAGGCACCGGGGCCAATCTGCGGAGTTCCTGCAGCGCAGTGCGCTGGGCGAGGCTTTCCGGCGTTTCTGCATATAGCAGCCGAGCCTCGGCGGCAGGGCGGCGCTGTTCAGCCAGCGCCTGCACGATCACGGTGTAGTGCAAGTCGCCAACCGTGACCTCGATTACATCGCCCACTTTCAGATCACGTGCCGGTTTGACCTGCTCGCCGTTGCACTTGACCTTGTGGTTGTTGATTGCGGCAATGGCAAGACTGCGGGTCTTGAAGAATCGCGCAGCCCACAACCACTTGTCGATCCGCACACGTTCCATTTCACTCACTTGTCAGCCGAACCTGAAACTCTCCTGATCCATTTGCATCACTGCGCTGGTCGGGGCCAGAGCGCCCACCCGATGACTGTCGGCGCGCGGCAACATCCGTTCGAAGAAGAATTCGGCGGTCTGGATTTTCGCGGTATAGAACTCCGCGCATTCGCGTCCTGATCCGTCAGCCAGGAGATCCGCCGCGCTGCGGGCCTGCAGTCCCCAGTAGTAGGCCATCATGACGTAGCCGGAATACATCAGGTAGTCGACGCTCGCAGCGCCGACCAGTTCGCGGTCATTGGCGGCACGCAGCATGATGCGGGTGGTCAGCAGGTTCCACTGCAACGCGCGGCGCAGCAGGGTGCGCGCCATCTTGCCGAGCGGCCCGCCCGAAAGGAAATTGCGGGCGGAAAAGCGCAGCATGCCGGCGGTGAAATCGCGCACGCACTTCCCCCGGGTGGTCAGCAACACCTTGCGGCCGAGCAGGTCCAGCGCCTGGATGCCGGTCGTGCCCTCGTACAGCGTCGAGATGCGCGCGTCGCGGACGATCTGTTCCATGCCGTGTTCCTGAATGTAGCCGTGCCCGCCCAACACCTGGACGCCGAGGTTGGCCGCTTCAAGGCCCATTTCAGTGAGAAAGCCCTTGAGGATGGGAGTGTAGAAACCGAGCCGGTTGTCCAGATCGGCCTGCGTGGTCGTGTCGCCTTGAAGGATCGCGTTGAACAGCTTGTCGGCCAATTGCGCCGCGCCGTAGATCATGGCGCGGCCACCTTCGGCGATCGCCTTCTGCGCCAGCAGCATGCGGCGCACATCGGGGTGCCAGATCAAGGCGTCAGCGACTTGGTCGGGTTCCTTCTTGCCCGACAGGGCGCGCATCGAGCGGCGCTCCCGCGCATAGGGGAGGGCGCCCTGAAACGACAGTTCGGCGTGCGCGACACCCTGGATCGCGGTGCCGATGCGGGCGGTATTCATGAAGGTAAACATTGCCTCCAGTCCCTTGTTCGGCTCGGCGATCATATAGCCGGTCGCGCCGTCGAAATTCAGCACGGCGGTCGCCGAAGCGCGGATCCCCATCTTGTGCTCGATGGCGCCGCAATTCACCGCATTGCGAGTACCGAGGGAGCCGTCCGGGATCACCAGGAACTTGGGGACGATGAACAACGAGATGCCGCGCGTGCCCGGCGGTGCGTCCGGCAAGCGCGCCAGGACGATGTGCACGATGTTCTCGGCGAGATCATGCTCGCCCGCCGAGATGAATATCTTGGTCCCGGTCAGCGCGTAGCTGCCGTCCGCTTGCGGTTCGGCGCGGGTCTTGATCTGGGCCAGGTCGGTGCCGCATTGCGGCTCGGTGAGGCACATGGTGCCGGTCCACGCGCCTGACACCAGGGACGGAAGAAAGCGTCCTCGCTGGGCGGCGTCGCCGTATTGCAGGATGGTGTTGATGCAACCGACGCTCAAGCCCGGATACATCGAGAACGACCAGTTGGCGCTGCCCATCATCTCGGTCTTGGCCACGCTCAGGGACATCGGCAGGCCCTGTCCGCCGTATTCGACGGGGAAGGACAGGCCCTGCCAGCCTCCCGCGACAAACTGCGCGTAGGCTTCCTTGAAACCCGCCGGCGTGGTGACCGCACCGTTCTCGAAGTGGCAGCCTTCCAGGTCGCCGGGCAGGTTGAGCGGGGCGAGAACGTCCTCGCACAGGGCAGCGGCGCCGTCGAGAATCGCGTCGACCATGTCGGGGCTGGCCTCGCCGCCATTCGAGAGACGGGCGTAGTGTCCCGGATAGTCGAACACTTCGTTCATGAGGAAGCGGATGTCGCGCAATGGCGCTTGATAGGTCGGCATTTATTTCTCCAGCATGGCCACGACGCCTTGGCCACCGGCGGCGCAAATCGAAATCAGGCCGCGGCCGGAGCCCCGCTGCGCCAGCAACTTGGCCAGTGTCGCGACGATGCGGCCGCCGGTGGCGGCGAAGGGGTGGCCCGTCGCCAGGGAACTGCCGTTGACATTGAGCTTGTCCCGGTCGATCGCCCCCAGCGCCTCGCCGAGTCCCAGTTTCTCCTTGCAGTAATCACTGTCCTCCCAGGCTTTCAGGGTGCACAGCACTTGCGCGGCGAAGGCCTCGTGGATCTCGTAGAAATCGAAGTCCTGCAGCTTCAGGCCGGCCCGGGCCAGCATGCGTGGCACCGCATAGGCCGGCGCCATCAGCAGCCCCTCCTTGGCTTCGAAGAAGTCGACCGCGGCCACCTCGCTGAAGCTGAGATAGGCGAGCGCCGGCAGTCGGTGCGCCAGGGCCCAGTCTTCGCTGGCCAGCAGCACGGCAGAGGCGCCGTCGGTGAGTGGGGTGGAGTTGCCCGCCGTCAGGGTGCCCTGGTCCGGCGCCACCTTCTTGTCGAAAGCCGGCCGCAGAGAGCGCAGTTTCTCGATGCTCAGATCGGGCCGCAGGTTGTTGTCCTGGTTCAAGCCCTTGAACGGGGTCATCAGGTCGGTGAAAAATTCGCCGGCGTAGGCCCTGGCCAACTTGTGGTGACTCGTCAACGCCAGCGCGTCCTGGTCTTCGCGGCGGATACCCCACTCGCGCGCCATCAGCTCGGCGTGCTCGCCCATCGACAGGCCGGTGCGGGGCTCGCCGTTGCGCGGCAGGGACGGGCTGAAGAACATCCCCGGGCGCAGCCTGGCGAGCGCCGCCAGGCGCTGCGCGGTCGACCGGGCGCGCGATGCGTCAAGCAGGATGCGGCGCATTCTTTCATTCAGGCCGATGGGTGCGTCCGAAGTGGTATCGACGCCGCCGGCGATGCCGCATTCGATGTGGCCCAGGGCAATCTTGTTGGCGACCAGCATCGTCGCCTCCAGCCCGGTGCCGCAGGCCTGTTGCAGGTCGAAGGCCGGCGTCTGCCGCGACAGGGAGGTGGACAGCACACACTCCCGCACCAGATTGAAATCGCGCGAGTGCTTCATCACCGCGCCGGCAGCCACGTCGCCGAGCCGTTCGCCATGCAGGCTGAAGCGGTCGACCAGGCCCTGCAGTGTGGCAGTCAGCATCTCCTGGTTGGAGGCGTGCGCATAGGCCGTATTGGAGCGGGCAAACGGGATGCGATTGCCGCCGAGTATGGCGACGCGTCGTATGTTGCTCATGGGATGCTCCTGCATGAAAGTTTCCGCATTTCGGATGTTCGATTCGAGACGGTCAGTAGCTGAGTTCACCGCGCAGATGCGGCCGCTGGCCGCGCGCGTCGCGCACTTCGAACCAGGCCTTGCCTGTGGAGCGGGTGGTCCACAGCGATGCGCGGGCAGGCAGCGGCAGGGGGGTCTTGAACTCCACCGCGACCGCCGCGTGGCCGACCGGGGCGGCGGGCAGCAGGGCGGCCAGCGCCCGCGCCTTGGTCCACAAGCCGTGGGCGATGGCCCGGCGAAAGCCGAAGAGCCTGGCGGAAAGGGCGGAGAGGTGGATCGGATTCATGTCGCCCGACACCCGCCCGTAGCGCCGGCCGATGTTGCCAGGCGCGGAAAATTCCGCCTGATGCGACAACGGCTGATCGCCGACCAAACGGCTGGCATAGGGTTCTCCGGTTGGCTGTTTGACACCCACGCGCAGCAAGGTTTGGGTGCCTTGCCAGACCATCTGCGCATCGCGCAGGATGCGCAATTCAAGGGTGAACACTTGCCCCTTCTCGTGAGTGAACAGGCACCCGGTGCTCATTTCCACGCGCACGGCGTCGCCAGCGCGCAGGCAAGCGTGCTGCTCGACGGCGTTGGCCAAGTGCACCGTACCCATCGCCGGCCAGGGACAGTCGGTGGAGCCGAAAAACTGCATGACCAGCGGGAAAGTCAACAACTGCGGATAGGTCAGCGGCACGCCTTGCGCCGGCGCGAATCCGCATAGGGCGGCGTACCTGGCGATGTGCGCCGCTTCCAGGATCACCTGCGGGCGGACGTAGGTGATCTCGGGCAGGGCGGCGATGGCGCCGGGCGCCTTTCCGCTGGTCCGCAACGCACGCAGATACATCGAGGCTGCGCTCGGCAGCGCATCTATCTCGATGGTCTTCATGGCTGTCCTCTCACGCGCCGAGCAGGCTCTGGCCGCAAATGCGCACGACATTGCCGGTCAGTCCGCTCGATCCCGGGCTGGCGAACCAGGCAATCGCTTCCGCGACATCCACCGGCTGTCCGCCCTGGCCCAGAGAATTCATGCGCCGCCCGGCTTCGCGCAGGGCAAAGGGAACCGCCGCCGTCATCTGGGTCTCGATGAAGCCCGGGGCCACCGCATTGATGGTGATGCCGCGCTCGGCCAATGCGGCGGCGCCACTCTGCACCATGCCGATCACGCCGGCTTTGGACAGCGCATAGTTGGTTTGCCCGAGGTTGCCGGCGATGCCGGAGATTGACGATACGCAGATGATCCGCCCGCCCGCCTTGAGCGCGCCCGACGCGACCAGCGCGTCGTTGATGCGCTCCTGGGCGGACAGATTGACATTGACCACCATCTGCCAGAAATGCTCCTTCATGTTGGCGATGGTCTTGTCGCGGGTGATGCCGGCGTTGTGTACCACCACGTCCCAGCCGCCCTGGGCCTGCGCGGCTGCGACCAGCGCTTGCGGCGCTTCGGCAGAGCCGATATCGAGGGCGATCGCCAGTCCGCCGAGACGCGCCGCGATCTCGTCGAGTCCGGGCTGGGCCTGCGCGACGTCGAGGCAGATCACCTGGGCGCCTTCGCGCGCCATGACTTCGGCGATCGCGGCGCCGATGCCGCGCGACGCGCCTGTCACCAGCACCTTCTTGCCGGCGAGTGGCTGGGTCCAGTCGGCGGGAACGGCAGTCTGCCCGACCGGCATCCCGATCCTCACCACCTGTCCCGAGACGTAGGCCGAGCGCGGCGAGAGCAGGAAACGCAGGGTAGCTTCGAGCTGCGCCTCGGCGCCTTCGGCGACATACACCAGTTGAACCGTGATGGCCTTCTTGAGTTCCTTCGCCAGCGAGCGCGCCAGGCCCTCCAGGGCGCGCTGTAGCGTCGCCCGGCGCGGCTGCGGGCATGCCTCGGGCGGACGTCCGAGGATCACTACGCGTCCGCACGGCAGGATCGAGCGCGCAGTGTCGTGAAAGAAGCGGTATAGCGCCCCGGACTGTTCGCTGTCCGTCATGCCGGTCGCATCAAACACGAGGGCTTTCACCCTTTCGCCAGGCTGGCCGTCGACGCCCCAGCGACCGGTCATCAGTCCCGCCGGATTGGCGATGGTGATCCATTGCGGCAGGTCGGCGTGGGCCAGGGTCTGCACCCCCATCGATTTGAATAGGGTTGCCAGCGCTCCCAGCAGTTGTGGCGTGCCGCCGGCGCCGAGCAGGACCGCACCTTTCACTGCCGGCTGGCCGGCCTGGTAGCGCTCCAGGACCAGCGGCTTGGGCAGCCCCAGCAGCGCGGTCAGGCGGGCGCCGAGGGTCGAGTTGGCGAAGTCGAGGTAGGAATCCTTCATTACATTTCTCCAGCAATCGCAGAGCTTTCCGGGCAACGGCCCCGCGCAGAAGTGTTTTCGGCGTCCGACGCGCAGGACAAATTCAGCAGCGCGTTTTGTGCGGGACGCGTTTGACGCTCAGGATGATGGTGGCGAACTCTCAGCCGGTCTGCCCCACCACCGAGTATTGCGAGGCGTGGTCGCGCAGCCACTGCTGGGCGAGTCCGGCGTCATGCTGGCTGGGGTGGAAGTCCGGCGCCAGGTAGTCGCGCCAGCGCGCGTAGTTGCCGCGGATCATCCCGTCCCGGGCGAACAGCAACCGGGCACCGCTGCGCCAGGTGCTCCATTGGAACAGGCTGCCGTCGTGCCACAGGTTGCGCACCGTCTGACGCAGCACATCCGACAGGAAAGTGATGGTGACGTAGCGGAAGATCTTGAGGCGCCATTCATGGCTGCCGCCCATCGCGACATAGACATCGAATGCCGTGCTGCGATGCTCGGATTCCTCCGCCGCGTGCCATTGCCACAACGTCTGCAGTCGCGGCTCGGCGCCTTGCAAGGCCTCCGGGTGGCGCAGCATCCAGTGGGCGAAGATCGCCGTGAAATGCTCTGTCGCCGCAGTGGCGCCGACATGCACGCGCAGGTCGCGGTGCGCGTTCAGTTTCATCCGCTTCAATACCCGGCGCTCGAATTCGTTGCGGTATCCGAGCCGTTCCAGATGGCCGTTGAACAGCGCGTGAATGCGCCGGTGGGTGGCTTCCTGTCCGACGAAGCCCTGGACCTCGGCGGCGAATCTCTCGCGAAGGTCTTCCGGCAGGGTCTTCACGCCTTGCCGTACCGAGTCGATGAAGTACTGCTCGCCGACCGGGAAACTCATCGACAGCGCGTTGAAGTAGGCCGAGCGGAACGCGTCGCCCCCGTTCCAGCGGGCGGGAACGGGCGTGTTCAGGTCGATCAGCAGTTGTCGTACGACCAGTTCGGTCATGGGCTCTTCGTCTTCAAGGCTATGGCCAAGCGCGGCTGACCGGATTATGCCCCAAGTCCTTGTCGGCGAGATGCTCCGAGGCAGGAGCGCGACCATGGCGCATCCGCATGGATCCATGTCGCTTGGGTCCCGGCCCACAATGAGCGTATTATTGCCTGCAGTAAGCGGCTGAATCTGTTCGGTTAAGTTGATGCATAACACCACCGCCGGATAATGGCTATGATTCATTGATGTGTGTGCCGTTTCGGGCAGCGCTTTTTCATCGGAGATGCCTCCATGTTGATGCCAAAGCATTTGAGAATCCTGTCGTGCAGCATCCTGACTTCGCTGGCGATGCATGCCGCCTACGCTTATGACGCCGAAGTGGTCTATGTGGTCGGCAAGGGGGAAATGCGCGAGAAGACCGAATGGGAACCGGTCAAGACCGGCCAGAAGCTCAATGCCGGGACCTATGTGCGGACCGCCGATTTCGGTCAGATGGCCTTATTGCTGAGCGACAACACCCAGGTCAGGGTCAACCAGAACAGCGTGCTGCAAATCAAGGAAATCTCTCCTGCCGAGACCAGCACGCTGGAACTCGTCCAGGGGCGCGTCTGGGCGCAAGCCAAGCGCTTCTTCCGCGGAGTCACCTCGGTCGCCAGCGCCGCCAGACCCGCGGTCGTCGTCAAGGCATCGACCGCTACGATCGGCATTCGTGGCACGGATTGGGACGTGAATCTGGCAACGGACGGGACCACCACGCTCACAGTACTCTCGGGCGAGGCGGATTTCTCCAATGACTTCGGTGCGCTCAAGGTGCTGCCGAATGAGCAGGCCCAGGCCCAGCCGGGCAAGGCGCCCACCAAGATCCTGCTGACCAACGCCAAGG
>Ga0208566_1002294_pt1 | contig 10347 bp, 15 predicted proteins | sample PL_2010_150m_FD_184159 | JGI IMG/M metagenome (GOLD analysis project Ga0208566, IMG submission 184159) | Freshwater microbial communities from Powell Lake, British Columbia, Canada to study Microbial Dark Matter (Phase II) - PL_2010_150m... | ecosystem: Environmental > Aquatic > Freshwater >...
GCATCCTACGGCCTTTCGGCGATCGTGGTCCTGGTGGGTGCGCTGGTGGTGCTGGTGACGATGATGGGCAGCGTGCGGGAGAGGACCGTCGAGATCGGCATCTTCCGAGCCATCGGCTTCCGGAGCAGCCATATCATGAAGATCATTCTGCTGGAGGCGGGGATCGTTTCGGTTCTGGCCGGGGTGCTGGGCTATCTCGTGGGCTTGGGGGCGACCAAGATCGCGCTCCTTTTCTTTGCCGCCGGAGGCGGCCACGGCAGCCACGGCATTGCCCTCCCCGTTGACCCCTGGCTGGCCGGGGCGGCCCTGGCCCTCGCCATCGTTCTCGGCCTTTCAGCGAGCTACTATCCGGCGCGTTTAGCCGCACGGCTGGACCCTTGTGAAGCCCTGCGGGCCCTTTAGGAGGAAGAACATGAGTTATATTCAGGTCGACGACTTAAGTAAACAATACGGCGATGGAGAGGCAGCGGTCCTGGCCGTTCGCGGCATCAACTTCGGCATCGCGTCCGGCGAATTGATCGCGATCATGGGTGAATCGGGGTCGGGAAAGTCAACGCTGCTGACCGTGATGGGGGCGCTCAACAGCCCCGGCCGGGGAAAGTACTGGGTTGATGAGATCGACGTCTATGCCCTCGGACACGAAGAGAGGGCCGACTTTCGCCGGAACTATCTTGGATTCGTCTTCCAGAGCTTTCACCTGATTCCTTATCTGACCGTGCGGGAAAACGTGATGCTTCCGCTGACCCCGGTCAACATCCGGAAAAAGCAGAAACGGGCCATGGCCGAAGAGGCCCTTGGCCGGGTGGGTCTCGCCGGGAAGGGTGGGCGACTCCCCAGCCAGATCTCCGGCGGGGAGCAGGAACGGGTGGCCATTGCCCGGGCGATGGTGAACAAGCCCCCCATCCTGCTGGCCGATGAGCCTACCGGGAACCTGGATACGAAGAACACCCGGGAGATGATGAACCTCCTGCAGCAGCTCAATTCCGACGGCATGACCATCATCATGGTCACGCACAATCCCGAGTGCGCCCAGTATGCCCGGAGGACTCTGCGTCTGTCGGATGGGCTGCTGATGGCGGAAGAAAAAAATGGAGGTAGCATATGAAATCTCTATTGATATCGCTCATTATCCTTCTGGGGGTCATCTCCGTACTTCCCGCGCATGCTCTCCAAGTCGACGAGAGATCCAATGAATCTGTGTTGGAGAACGTCGATGCCATTCAGGCCATGGCCATCGCCAACCAATGGAAGTGGTCCAGCAAGGAGATCAAAAGCACCGTGAATTCCCGGGAGGTGGTATTCCAATTTCCCGGTGGAAAGGTCAAAAAGATCCCGCTTCCGGAAGAGAAAATGGTAGTCGCTTTGGCGCCCTACAAAAAAGGGACGCATATGTGAATTACTCATAATTTCTCCTCCTGTCAGGGGGAGTTGGCACAGCAAACGTTTTCAGTAAAGGCCGTTGACCAGGATAATAAAAATGTCCTGGCCGATGAAACGATGACTACCCTGCAAAATGGTTTTTTTGAAATCTGGCTTCCGAGAAACCGCAGGATCATGGTGAGCGTTCGGGGAGGGGATCTCAGAGCCGAAGGCGTGATTGAAACGTTTCCGGACAGCAAGACCTGTGTAACCACGTTTCAATTGCAGTAAGAGATAGAGTCGGATCCCCATGAGACAAAAACCCCTGACAGGAGCATAAAATGAAATGTATTCAATGTGGGATCGAGAATCCAAAACAGGTTAAATTCTGTAAAAAATGTGGGACATCCCTGGAAATCAGCACTCGATGCGCTCACTGTAACTCTGAGAATTCTGGAGATTCTGAATTCTGCAGCGAATGCGGAGAAAAGCTGATACCGGGGCAAAAAGCGGTAAAAGGAACCCAAAGGAAGTGTCCAAGCTGTGGACATTTCAACAAACTGGACGCCATCTTGTGCGCGGCATGTGATGAAGAGATCATCAGGGCACCCAAAGAGAATTTGAAGCGCCGGTCGTCTGGTCCCTCCTTCAAAACCATTGCCCTTGTTATCGGTATAATATTTCTTTTCGGTATCTTAGCCGAAATAGGGACAACCGTGTTCAAGCAGGATAGATCTTCTCGAGATCCTTCATCATCTGCTCCCATCCGGCAGTCTTCCGTCGGCAAGGTTGACGAGGCACAGGTCATCGCTGTGGCGAAGAATTTCAAATGCGCCTGCGACGGATGCGGAGAGGATTCTCTTGAAACCTGTACCTGCGATATGCCGAGAGGGGCAGTGGAGGAAAAGAATTTCATCCGCGAGAAGCTGTCGGAGGGGTTGACCGTCGAACAGGTTATCGAGTTGGTGGATAAAAAGTATGGCCATCGGATTTAGAAATCAAGGGAATTTTTCTTTTTAGAGAGGGAATTTTTTATGACTGTTGATGAGCCCGTAAAGACCACGAAAACCGACGAAACCGATTGGATCAACAAAATATGGAATTTTCTGACCTCCCTGAAGCTCATTGTCATCCTTTTGCTGATCCTTTCGGCGCTGTCCATTGCCGGAACGATCATTGAGCAAAACAAGCCGCTTCAAGAATATTACCGGTTTTATCAACCGGGGACCGTGGCCCTTTTCACGAAGCTCGGTCTTTTCGACATGTATCACAGTTGGTGGTTCGTCGCCTGCCTGTCGCTGCTGGCCCTGAACATCACCGCCTGCACAATGGACCGCTACCGGGGAATCATGGCCGGGATGCGGAAAAAAAACCTCATCCTTGACGAAAAACTCTCGAAATCCTTACAGAATCTGACAACGATCCGGTATGCCCTGCCGCTGGATGCGGTAGAAAAGAAAATGGTGGAGCTGGCGGGAAAGGGCTTTTCCGGCAAACACGTGGTAACCCCGGCGGAAGACGGCGGAAGCCATTATTTCTTTGAAAAGGGGAAATACAGCCGCCTGGCCTTCTTCATGACCCATCTGAGCATTCTGATCATTTTTCTTGGCGCCCTGGTCGGCTCTTTTTTCGGTTACAAAGGGTATGTTAACATTTTCGAAGGGGAGATGGTTTCACAGTTGGGAACCAGGGCCGGAAAGATTCAGAAACTGAATTTCCAGGTCAAATGCAACACATTCCACGCCGAATTCTATCCGAGCGGCGCCCCGATGGATTATCGCAGTGATCTTTCCATTGTTCAGAACGGCAAGGAAGTGATCCGAAAAACCATCCGGGTGAACGATCCGTTGACCTTCGAGGGGGTTACCTTTTATCAGTCGAGCTATGGCGGGCAACCCGACCAGGTGGCGATCGAGGTCGTAAACCGGGATGGCTCCGTGAAGGGAACGGTGACGGCGCCCTTCGGCCAGAAGGTTGATATTCCCGGCGTGGCCGATAAGATTGGGATAGCCGATTATCAGGAGCATTTACGAATGCCGGACGGATCGGAAGGCGGCCGGGCGGTTGACGTCCATATCTTCCCGGAGAAGGGGGGCGAGGTCGAAGCATGGCTCCTGCTGGATCATCCCGAATATGACAAGCAGCGCGGAAGCGATACCTATTTCCGGGTGAAGGATTTGAAACTGAAGAAATATACCGGACTTCAGGTCAACAAGGATCCGGGAGAAATCCTGGTGTGGCTGGGCAGCATCCTGCTGATCGCGGGCATCATGATCGCTTTTTTCATGTCGCACAAAAAGCTATGGATATCGATTAGAACCGATAACAAGGGGAGAAGTGAATTGACGATCGGCGGGACGGCAAACAAAAACCGCAACGCCTTTGCAAGAGAGATGGAGCATATGATTCAGAGCCTGAAGGAGGTTTCTTAATGACCAATTCTTTGTTATTCGGCATTGCCACATTTGTATACTTTTTCGCGATGGTTCTTTATGTCTCTTACCTGGCGTTCCGGTCTGAGATGCTGGGGAAGGTGGCGAGCCTCTCCATGCTTGGCGGCGTTGTTGTCGAAACGGCGGCGATCGGCATGAGGTGGTACGAATCCTACCAGATGGGGATTGGACGCGCGCCTCTGACGAATCTATATGAATCATTGGCATTTTTTGCCTGGACGTTCGCGCTGATCTATCTTGTCCTGGAGAGAAAGTTCAAGATCCGGACGGTGGGCGCTTTCGTCGCCCCCTTCCCTTTTCTCATCATGGCCTATGCTTCATTGAATCCCAATGATATTCAGCCGTTGGTTCCGGCCCTGAAAAGCAACTGGCTCATTTCCCACGTGGTGACCTGTTTTGTCGGATACGCCGCCTTTGCCGTCTCCTTCGGCGTCAGCTTCCTCTATCTTTTCAAGGCCCGATCGGAGAAACGTTCCCCCAAGTCCGCCGGGTCGTTCTGGGACTTCCTTCCCTCCTCTGCCGCCCTCGATGAGATCGGCTACAAGACCATCGCGATCGGGTTCCCGCTTTTAACCATTGGCATTGTAACAGGCGCCTTCTGGGCCAACGTGGCGTGGGGAACATACTGGAGCTGGGATCCGAAGGAGACCTGGTCGCTCATCGTCTGGCTCATCTATGCGGCTTATCTGCATGCAAGGATCACCCGCGGCTGGCGGGGCAAGAGGGCGGCCATCCTCTCCATCGTCGGTTTCGCCGCCACCATCTTCTGCTACCTCGGCGTGAACCTGATCCTCTCCGGTCTCCACAGCTATGGCGGCTAAACCAAAGGACCTGCCAGCCGTGGGCACCCCGGTTCAAAGACGGCAGGATATATGCGTAATTATGGTAGGAGATCTTGAGCATCATTGATCGTAATGGATATTTAAAATGAAGAAACGTACAAGTGTGCGGCCAATGATGGTTTTAATCCCGGCAGCCCGATCATCATTGCTGTTTTTGGTTGGGGATGTGGATCGTTTATACGATTGAAATGACCACTTGGGGTCATCTGGATGATGTTTCTTAATTATAGAAAGGGGAAAGATGAACCATGAGAAGATTAACATGGGTTGCGACAGCAATCGGCCTGACGCTGCTGATTTCCGCTTGCGGTCGTTATAATTTCGGCTGCGGGGTGGGGTGGGGGCCGATGATGAATCTTGGATATTTTGGGTACGGAGGAATGTTTATGGGGATGCTTTTAATCGTCATCCTGGTTGCGGCAGCGATCTACTGGTTCGCGCGGGAGGCAAAATCAAAGACGAATAGTCCGTTGTCGGGTGAAACACCGTTCGGCATCCTGAAAAAACGCTATGCCAAAGGGGAGATTACAAGGGAAGAGTTTGAAAGGATGAAAAAGGATCTGGAGACTTGATATATCTGAGACAGGAGAAGATATGATGGGAAAACACAAGGTGTTAATCTCAGGGATTGCAGTTGCGGTCATAGCGGTGTTTGTCGTTATTGCCATGCCGGATTGGTTCGCTCAGCGAGGCGCTACAGAGGCGAAAGATGCTCGAGAAGATAAGGCGCCGGATTTTATTCTGAAGGATATTCATGGCGGGAAATTTAGATTGAACGATCAACGGGGGAAACCGGTGCTGCTGATTTTCGGCACGACCTGGTGTCCCTCCTGTCGCGAAGAAATCCCGCATCTGAAGGATATTTACGCCCAATATGCCAAGAAGGGGCTGATCATGGTCAACATAGACATTCAGGAATCCCGTGATAAGGTTTCCCGCTATGCGGACAAATACGAACTTCCCTATCGGGTGTTGCTCGATGAAAATGGCGATGTGGCGAAAACCTATGGCATCCGCGGTGTGCCTACCCTGATTCTCCTGGACCAAGAGGGGATGATCGCAGGAGGACAACGTTTTATCGATCAGACGCTGACAAAGATGTTCGAGGGGAAGGAATTCTCTATGCAAACATCGTCGATAAGCGGAGAAGCAACACCAATCCGAAGAGATCCATGGCAGTGATTACGGGGCAACACCCGCAGAACAGGCAACCTGTCGTAAATTCCAGTTAATTCGAGTAGTTATTGAAGTAAAGAAAGGAAGAATGATGGGAAAGATGATGAAAGTGGTTGGAGGGGTTGTTTTAGCGGTATTCGTTGTCGGGGCTGCGATTGCTGCGGGAAAAGGTGAGGTGACCTACGAGAAGGACGTAAAGAAGATAATTTCTGCGCGCTGTCTGTTTTGTCACGGTAGTAATGCTCCGACAATCGAAGAATTTGACAAGGACAAGGAGGGGTTCAAGAGCAAGATGAAGGGCCCCAAAATGGATACCTACTCAAACCTCATGATCTTAGTTAACGGATCGGATACCGGCGCCCTGATGAGGAGGCTTGACGACGGCAAGAACGCGAAAGACGGCAAGCCGGGGAACATGTACAAATATTTGGGAGGGACAGACGAGGAAAAGGCGAAAAATCTGGAAGTAATCAAGAAGTGGGTTGGCGGTTGGACACTGAAACGAAAAAAAGAAATTACGGAAGATGAATTGAAGGCCATCAAGTCATTGGAGAGATGATGGCTTTTGTGTACGTTGTCGGTTTATTGATTTAAGGCATAGCGTCTCACTCGATCGGTCAGAATCTAAGGCGAAAGGAAGTGAGATAAGATGAGATTGAAAAACGCATTTGTCTCCGGTTTGTTCGCGATGATCCTCGTCGGGTTGGTCGTTGCGGGGGCTGGATCGGCCAAGGGATGGAATCTGCCGTTCCCGTCTTACGGTTCAGGTCCCGTCGAGGTTCGGATCTACTCGGATTATTTCTGCCCCCCCTGCCGGGCGACGGAACCGGCCATGGAGCCGATTCTGAAAGACCTGTTGAAGAAAAATGCGATCCGGCTGACCCTGGTGGATGTACCCTTCCATCCCCTCTCGTCTCTCTTCGCCAGATATTTTCTTTACGCTCTCAAAGCGAATAATGACGTGGATCATGCTTTTCGGGTCCGGAACATCCTTTTTGAGGCCTCTACCGATAAGTCTATCACGACCCAGGAACGGATCGAAGCGCTCTTCAAGGAGAAATGGATCCCCTATGCGGTTTTTAACGAAAAATCCGCCTTCGATGGTTACAACATCCTGCTCAAGGAGGACAACATCAACAGGACACCGACCTGTGTCATCATAAAGAACGGGCAGAAGAAAACATTCGTCGGGGGGCCGGACATCGTCAACGCCCTAAAATCTCTGCAATGAATCGGCATCTTACTGAAGTGATCCCGGTGAACGGAAAGGATTATCCATGACGCGCGATAAAGTCCTGAAAATCGTCAATATGGTTTCCCCCGCCATCGGCGTCGGTTTGATGATCGCCTACGGAGTCTGCGACACATCCTGTTCCTCTCTTCGGGGGACATTTTTAGGCGTGGATCTGAAAGTAATCGGGATCCTCTATATGGCCGTACTCTTGGTGTTGACCCTGCCTCCTGCTTCCCGTTACGCCACATCCGTCAACCACTTGCGAACGATAATGCTTTCGGGCGCCCTGGGCGGGGAAGTTCTCCTCGTCCGGTTTCAGATTGTCCATGATACCTACTGTTCTTTCTGCCTGGCCTTCGGTTTGTGCGTTGTCGCACTCTTTGCCGCCAATTTTACGAAGATGAACAAATATCTGGTCCTGGGCGCCTTTCTGGCCGGGATCGCCGCCTTTGCCCTGTTCTTCAAAGGGTCCGTCCTGCCGCTCTACAATTAGCGGCTCCTGTCTCCTGCCTGATCCGGCGGTTGCTGTCAACAGGAGGATCAGAAAAAAGGTCCGGAAAGAGCTCATTGTTCTCGGCGACAATGGCGATCATCGCGTTGCCCAAAGTTAACGGTATCTGTGGGAGAGTGAACAGCAAAGTGCCCACGACGAGATCATTCCAAGTGATCATGGAGAGACTGAAGACCGGCAGCTTGAAACCGATATGGATCTTGGCCAGTTCCGTTATCAATTGAGGGTCCATGATCACCGTGGACGCCACGCCAATGATCTTGATCAATCCCTCTCGCGGGGGGCGTGCACATCCTTGGAATTTTAATCGTCTTATGTGTTGAGTCGTGAGCTACTATGGGAATATTTTTCTCTGAAATCAAGCAAATTATCCCACCCAACTGATATAAAGAATGACAGTTATCATTTGAAGTATTAACCTGAATTGTATATGGATAATCGAATAGGAAAAAATTCAGAGATTTGGAAAGTTCAAAGAATTGAATAAACAACCCCTGATATACATCTTTGTTTCTGCTGCCCTGTTTGGAATCAGCCCGCCCCTCGCCAAGCTGCTTGTGAAGAACATCCCCCCGATGGCTTTGGCCGGATTTCTCTATTTTGGGGCTTTTGCTGGGCTTTCTCTATATTCAATCATGAGGAGGATCGTTTCTACTGAAAGCATAAGAGACGCCAACCTAAAAAAAGGAGATTTCCCCTGGCTGTTCGGCGCCGTACTTTCTGGGGGAATTATCGCTCCAATATGTCTGATGTTCGGATTGAGCCGGATTTCAGGGTTTACCACCTCATTGCTATTGAATCTGGAAGGGATTTTTACCGCTGTTATTGCCGTTATCTTTTTCAGGGAGAAGGCGGGAAAGAGATTATGGCTGGCGTTGATGTGTATGACCGCGGCGGGGGTGTTCTTAACGTGGGATTCAAGCCAGGGTAAGTTTAACTTTCTTGGGCCCTTGTTGGTTACGCTTTCCATGATATGCTGGGGCATAGATAATAACCTGACCCGAAACATCTCAACAAGAAATCCAATGCAGATTACCCGTATTAAGGGATTTGTATCGGGTTTGGTATCGATCTCCCTGGCGTATGTTCTCGGGATGGACATTCAATGGGATTTGTCTATTTTTTACGCCCTGCTGCTGGGCTCTTTCAGTTATGGTATCAGCCTTGTGTTTTTCATCAAAGCCCTCGAAGAGTTAGGTTCTTTCAGGGCAGGTATATTTTTCAGTCTTGCCCCTTTCATTGGTGCCGTAACATCCCTCATATTGCTTCAAGAGTGGATCGGCTGGGTAATGTTCCCGGCGATGATGCTCACCGTCGCTGGTTTCTGGCTTATCAGCACTGAAAAGCATTTGCACCCGCACTTACATCAAGAGGCGGTTCATACGCATTTACACAATCACAAAGATACTCATCATGTTCACGAACACGTAGGAATCGTTCATGAGGCGCATGTTCACGAACATGAGCACCTTGAAGAAAATCATGTTCATCCCCACTGGCCGGACACGCATCACAGGCACGAACATTAACCGTTGCAATAACATATCAGCGTCCAAATTCGAGAGAGTACCGATGAAAGATGCATCGGCACTTCAGGCGCTTGACGGCCCAATGCGAAGCCCCGGACAGAAAACGGCTGGTAATCCGTAACGGCGGTGAATCCATCATTCAAAAATCAAACAAGGCAATTCCCCGTCCGCTGGAATGCCTTGTGCAAGGCTTCCATACATTTCTTAATTTAGAATAGATGTAATTCCGCTTAATAGTAACACAATCAATCCCAAACAAAAGTTCACTTTGACCAAATTCAGGGATAATTTCTGTAAAGATGCCTTCTCGGAAGCGGTTCCTGTTTTCGTAATCTTGGGAGCTAATATCAAGCCCCTATAAAAATGGACAGCGACCATTCCTAATACAAAAACATGCTTCACGATTAAAGCCAAATACCAACTATTGCCAAAATTGCTAATCCCTGAAAACTGCTTATTCACGGCGGTTAATACAGCCCCTGTAGCAATTAAGAGAATTATACTATAGTTCGCTATGGGAGTGAATCTCTTTGAGACTTCACCCATCAGCTTGCCGGCCTCTACACCTAAAACTTGCTTTGCTGATGGCATCACAATAAAGAGGAGGAAAGTAATTCCTCCAATCCATATAACTGTTGCGATGAGATGCAGCCAATAGGAACCCGCTAACATGATCTCTCTCATTTTGTCCTCCGTATGATTTTAATGAGTGAGGGCGAATTGATTTTTCAACCCGCCCTCACAAATGATTTACTACTTCGTCTTCATCGGCGTAATGCAGCCGCAACCGCAGGAACACTTTGTCTCGCTCTTAACTTCTGACGTCTTTGTTTCAGGTTGTTCTTTTGTCTCTTTGTTAATGTCTTTCGCCATTGTTATCACCTCCTTTCTGTTTAAGTGAATGCGTACATACTTATATATTTAAGCAAAAAAATATTTCCCCTTTTTTGCTTTCAAATTTTTTCCACGCACGCCTGTTGACCAGAACAGCCACAGGTGCAGATACGGTTAAGCCTTTGACGGCATTTTTCAAGGGTATCTCGGTTTAACGAATAATATATCCAATACCCCCGCCTTTCGTCTTGGACGAGCCCCGTGCTTTTGAGCACTCGTAAATGCTGGGATACTGCGGACTGGGTTATCTTCAATGCTGCAGCTAAAACATTAACGCTCATAGGCTCTTTTTTTAGGAGTTCAATAATCTCTATCCGTTTATCAACAGAGAGTATTTTGAATAGTTCCG
>Ga0208566_1002295_pt1 | contig 10342 bp, 6 predicted proteins | sample PL_2010_150m_FD_184159 | JGI IMG/M metagenome (GOLD analysis project Ga0208566, IMG submission 184159) | Freshwater microbial communities from Powell Lake, British Columbia, Canada to study Microbial Dark Matter (Phase II) - PL_2010_150m... | ecosystem: Environmental > Aquatic > Freshwater > Lake...
AGGGGTTTTGCGCGTGAGTACTAGTACCAGCGGTTTAGATTGTGACCATATCGATTCAACGGTTCGCATCCAAGATGATCTCTATCGCTACTTCAATGGTGCCTGGCTCAAGAGTGCTGTTATACCCGCAGATCGTGCAACAGATGGTGCCTTTGTAACCCTTCGCGACTTATCGGAAAAGCAGGTCCGAGCAATTATTGAGAGTGCAACCGGGTCGCCAGAGGCAAAGAAGATCAGTGATCTCTATACCTCGTTTATGGATGCAGCTGCGATCGAGGCTAAGGGCTACACCCCAATCATTAAAGATCTAGCTCTGTGCGATTCGATTCAATCCCTCTCCGATTTCATTTCAACTATGTCCTGGCTTGAGGCACGTGGTCTCGGCGGTATCTTCGGCTCATTCATCTACGCCGATCAAATGGATGCATCGACAAATATCTTGTATCTAGCCCAAGGTGGAATATCTCTTCCCGATGAGTCTTACTACCGTGAAGATCAATATGCCGAAATTCGCAGCGCATTTGTTGCCCATGTCGAAACTATGTTCTCACTCGTCGGTATTGCAGGTGGAGCAGATTTATCGGACAAGATTCTTAAACTTGAAACCCAACTTGCAAGCCATCATTTTGATGCTGTGAAAGATCGCGATGCAACGCTGACTTATAACAAGATGAGCCGTGAGGAGGTCATTGCGTTGATGCCAGCCTTTGACTTTGAGCTCTACCTATCATCCGGGCAGATTCCGGCAGTGGTTTTAGATTCAGTCATTGTCCAGCAGCCTCCATTTTTCCAAGGGTTATCTAGCATTCTCTCGGCCTTCGATCGTGATTCATGGGTCGCCTGGCTTAAGTGGAACATCATCAGCGGATCAGCGCCCTATCTCTCTAGTGATTTAGTCGAAGAAAACTTTAACTTTTACGGCAAAACGCTCTCCGGCACGCCAGAGCTTCGCCAGCGCTGGAAGCGTGCAGTCTCAGTTGTTGAGGGCTCACTGGGTGAGGCCGTCGGTAAGGTCTATGTCGAGGCGCACTTTCCATCAGAGGCCAAGAGGCGCATGGAAGAGCTCGTTGCCAATTTGATCCAGGCCTATCGCATCAGTATTAATGCAATCGATTGGATGAGCCAAGAGACTAAAATCAAGGCCCTTGAAAAGCTTGGAAAATTCACGCCAAAGATCGGATATCCCAATAAGTGGCGAGATTATTCGGCGCTAGAGACTAGCCCTAGCGATCTCTTTGCAAATATCGGCCATGTTACAAAGTTTCAACGTAACTTCGAATTAGCAAAGATTGGCAAGCCGGTCGATCGCGATGAGTGGCACATGACTCCGCAGACCGTTAACGCCTATTACAACCCGGTCATGAATGAGATCGTCTTTCCAGCTGCCATCTTGCAGCCACCCTTTTTTGGGCTCGGCGCAGATGATGCCGTTAACTACGGGGGAATCGGCGCGGTTATTGGACATGAGATCGGCCATGGCTTTGATGATCAAGGCTCTAAGTACGACGGCGATGGAGCACTTAATAACTGGTGGAGTGATACCGACCGCGCAGCCTTTGAACTTCGCTCTAACGCCCTCATTGCCCAATACAACCAACTTCGCCCCGAAGAGGCTCCTGACATCACCGTCAATGGCGCACTGACTGTGGGTGAAAACATTGGCGATTTAGGTGGCCTTGCAATTGCATACAAGGCTTATCAAATCTCACTGGGCGGTAAGCCTTCCCCTGTCATCGATGGCTTAACTGGCGAGCAACGTCTCTTTCTTGGCTGGGCACAAGTCTGGCGTGGCAAAGTGCGACCCGAGGAACAACGACGCCGTATTGCAACCGATCCGCACTCCCCTAGTGAGTTTCGTTGCAACACAATCGTCAGTAACTTCACGCCTTTCTATGTCGCCTTTGATGTGAGTGAAAAAGATGCGCTGTGGTTGGATGAAAAATCACGCGTTCAGATTTGGTAACTGGTGAGCTTCTCCTTTGATATCAAACATGCAGAGAGCGGCTCACGTGCGCGCGTTGGAACAATCACGACACCACATGGGCAGATTCAGACTCCAGCATTTATTCCGGTAGGCACCAAGGCAACTGTTAAATCTGTACTCCCTGAGGCGATGGCCGATCTTGGTGCGCAAGCGCTCCTTGCAAATGCCTATCACCTCTATTTACAACCAGGTGCAGATATCCTGGATGAGGCTGGCGGGCTTGGCGAATTCATGAACTGGCCGGGGCCAACCTTTACCGACTCTGGTGGCTTTCAAGTTTTATCACTCGGTGTTGGATTTAAAAAAGTATTAGCGATGGATGCAAAGACTTTCAGGCGAGATGATGTCATCGCCGATAATAAAGAGCGCCTGGCCCATGTCGATGATGAGGGCGTAACTTTCAAATCTCACTTAGATGGCTCGATGCATCGATTTACTCCAGAGATTTCGATGCAGGTTCAACATCAGATCGGCGCCGACATCATCTTTGCCTTTGATGAGTGCACCACTTTGCACAATACCCGTCCCTATCAAGTGCTGGCAATGGATCGCACCTTTGCATGGGCGATGCGCTGTTTAGATGAACACAAGGCCTTAACTGATGAGCGAACCACTAAGCCTTATCAAGCACTCTTTGGTGTTATCCAAGGCGCTCAGTATGAGGATCTGCGCAAAAAAGCCGCCGGTGATCTGGGGTCGATGCAGTCATCGGGTCAGAGCTTTGATGGCTTTGGAATCGGTGGAGCCCTTGATAAGGGCGCACTCGGCACAATCGTTTCCTGGGTAAATCAGATACTGCCTGAGAATAAACCTAAGCATTTATTGGGCATCGGAGCCCCTGAGGATTTATTTGTCGGAGTTGAAAACGGCATCGATACTTTTGACTGCGTTTTAGCCTCACGTATTGCACGTACGAGCGCGGTATATACGATGGAGGGGCGTTTTAACCTATCTAACAGCGGTTTTAAGCGCGATTTCACGGCCATTGATGATGAGTGTGACTGTTACACGTGTACGCACTACACACGGGCTTATATGCACCATGTATTTCGCGGCAAAGAGATCATTAGCGCGACCCTGGCAACGATCCACAATGAGCGCTTTATTGTCCGCTTAGTCGATCAGATGCGACAGGCGCTACTTGATGGCAACTTCAAAGATATGAAGGCTGATTTCCTTGGCCGCTATAAACATCGAAGCGGTCAGGCCAGCGACTAGCGGCGCTTACTTCTTAAGAGCTAACCGGGCCTCGCGGCGGATGCGCTGTTCTGCCGGATCTGGCACGGGAACGGCAGAGATTAAGCGGCGGGTGTAGTCATTTTTTGGATGTAACAGGATTGCATCGCGATCGCCCTCTTCGACAAGTAGGCCATCCTGCATTACTGCAATACGGTGGGCCAAAATATCAACGACAGCTAGGTCATGGCTGATGAAAAGGCAGGCAAATTTTAACTTCTCTTGCAGCTCTGTTAGCAGATCTAAGAAGCGGGCTTGAACTGAAACATCCAGAGCCGATGTTGGCTCATCGGCAATCAATAGATCGGGTGTTAATGCAAGGGCGCGTGCAATGCCTACCCGCTGGCGCTGTCCGCCAGATAACTCATGTGGATATCTGTTGCGATAACTGCGAGGAAGTTCAACTTGATCGAGCAAATCCTCAATCATTCGCGCAAGTTCTGGGCCTTTCGCGATTTTAGCTAAGAAAAGCGGCTCACCAATTGATTCACCGATTGGCAGACGTGGGTTAAGCGATGAAGCTGGATCTTGAAAGACGATGCCTGTATGGCGACGGATTGAGAAGAGCTCTTTTTGCGTTGCATGACTAATATCTTTGCCGACTATTTCAATTAATCCTGATTTGATTGGCAATAAACCGATCGATGCCCGGCCCACAGTTGTCTTTCCAGAGCCTGATTCGCCAACCAGGCCCACGATTTCACCTGGATAGATTTCAAGGTTAAAGTTTTTCACAGCAACAAATGCTGGGATTCGACCTCGCTTTGGATATTGGATTGTGACATCAGTTAATTTCAATACTGGTTCAGGTTTAGCGCTCTCCTTATAGGCAAGTACGCGTTTAACACTAGAGCCAAGCTTAGGAACAGCGCCTAATAACTGCTGAGTATAAGGATGCTGCGGCTTATTAAAGATTTGATCTGCACTTCCGTGTTCAACTGTGATTCCATCTTTCATAACAAGGATCTCATCGGCCATATCGGCAACGACGCCCATGTCATGGGTAATAAGAAGAATTGCAGAGTTGAGCTTGTCTTTAAGTCCGCGCATTAAATCGAGAATCTCGGCTTGAACCGTTACATCAAGGGCTGTAGTCGGCTCATCGGCAACTAACAAACCTGGATCACAGGCAAGTGCTTGAGCGATCATTGCGCGCTGGCGCTGTCCACCAGATAATTGGTGAGGGTATTTGTTAATTGATTTCTCTGGATCTGGAATATCAACCATCGTAATCAATTCGAGGGCGCGTGAATGTGCCTGCTGTGGGCCCATATCGAAGTGATTACGTAGAGTTTCCATAATCTGGAAGCCAATGGTGTAGACGGGGTTCAATGCTGTCATTGGCTCCTGGAAAATATAGGCAACTTCTTTGCCACGGAACTGCCGAAGCGTTACTGATTTGGCATTGAGCATCTCCTGCTCTTTAACTTTTACGCTTCCAGACATGCGAGCATTGGATGCAAGTAGCGACATCAAACCGAGGGCCGTTGTTGATTTACCCGATCCTGATTCGCCAACAATGGCAGTGACCTTGCCGGGCTCAAGAGATAAATTCATGTCGATAACTGCTGGATACCAAGTTCCATCCACCCAGAAATCAACATTAAACCCCGAGATCTCTAAAATTGGCTTACTCATAGGGATGCCTCCATGTGTGAGAAACTTGGTAAATGACTAACCCCGAAAAGTTTCGCCCTGGTAGCGCCTTGATTACGGGCTGGCTCTTGCTCGCCTTCTTTGCAGGCTATAGCGCACAGAGTATTTTCTATGGTGGGATTTCTGAAGCCCTTGTTACATCTGTGATCTGCGGACTGGCTGGCATCGGTACGTATATGGGTTTTATCAAACCCTATGTTGTTATCTTTGATGAAGGTATCAAGATCGTTAACCCAACCAAAGAGATCACCGCTAGTTGGGATCGAATCGATGAGATTGAGACTAAATACACCATGTCTATCGTCGTTGATGGTGCTACCTACTACGCCTGGGCCGCTCCAGCTCCTGGACGCTCTCACGCCAGAGGAGTGCACAAAAGTGATTTGCCTCCCGGTGGCGCTGCTCCAAGACGTCTTGGTGACTCCCCACGAAGTGACTCGGGTGTGTGTGCTCACATCGCCCGCTTGCGCCGCAAAGAGTTTATTGCCAGAGGTCAGGCCGCTTTGAACATCTTTGAACTCCACAGAAAAATCTTTGCTCGATAGATTATTCATTTTCTTGTGCCGACTTCTTGGCAATTGCCGATAGTTGCCGCTCTTTCTTGGTAATTCTGCGTCGTTGGCGCGGATCAAATGCATCACGCAGGCCATCTCCAATAAAGTTAATGCTCAATGCGATTGTGATAATGAAGAAGCCTGGGTACCAAAAGAGCCATGGCCTGGTTGTAAATGAGTCCTGGTACTGACTAATCAAAAGACCCAAGGAGACATCGGGTGGAACCACGCCAAAGCCAAGATATGACAGAGCGGTCTCAAGCAAGATGGCACCCGATAAAAGAAGGGTCACCGAGACGATAATCACGCCTACGGCGTTAGGCAATATATGTTTAAAGATAATTCGGCGGTTAGATGCACCTGCAACTCGAGCGGCATCGACGAACTCACGTTCACGCAATGTTAAGAACTCGCCGCGCACCAGACGTGAAAGCCCGGTCCAGGCAAATAGACCTAAGTAAAAGGCAAGAAATATCGCTCCCAGATTTCCGTAGTGATATCCAATAACCGAGCCAATTAATACTGCGGGAACAGTGATCAAGAAATCTACAAAGCGCATCAATACTGCATCGATCTTTCCTCGATAAAAGCCAGATATCGAGCCAACAATTGTTCCTAGGGTCCCTCCAAGGAATCCAATAACGATCATTACCGAAAGCGAGCGCTGTGTGCCTTTCATGACAAGGGCAAAGAAATCGCGTCCAATATCATCTTGTCCAAATGGATGAGTTCCTAAGCCAATGCCTGCGCCACCTAGAAACTTAGGGCGCAGACTAATTGTTGGACAACCCACCGTGCCACCTGGGCAGTCCCCCACTCGAAGCTCAGGTAATTCCTCTGTTGTCCACTTCCACCAACCAGGGATACGCCATATTCCAAATAATTTAAAGTCAAGGGCTGAGAAAACAAGGATGACGATAGAGAAGATTGTTATGAGAGATATAACGGCTGCGCGGTGACGGAAGAATCGGCGGCGAACAATCTGCCCCTGACTTAAACCCTCTACCTCTTTATTGGCAATCGCATTTTCGCCACTCATTGATTCGGTGGATGTCTGTGATAGTTTCGATGCGCGCGCCATCATGATCCACTTCCTACTCTAATTCGAGGATCAAGTGCAGAATACAAAAGATCAGCGACGAGATTGGCAAGAACTGACAAGGTGGCTGTTACAAAGAAGACACCCATAAGTAGATTTAGGTCAAAGGAGAGAAGCCCTCGATAGAAGAGTGTTCCCATTCCAGACCAGCCAAAGACGCGCTCTGTAATAAGGGCACCACCAATAACGCCTGCAAAGTCAACGACCATGATTGTTGTAAGAGGAATCAAAGTGTTTCTAAAGGCGTGTCGCATAATTACAGTTCGCTCGTTCAAACCTTTAGCACGAGCAGTGCGAATATAATCTTGATTGAGGACTTCTAAGAGCGTTCCACGTGAATAGCGAATATATCCAGCAAAAGAGATAAGAGTAAGTGCAACAGTTGGTAAGAATAGATGAGTAATAAGATCTAAATTGGAGATCCAGAAGTCTTTTGAGTTCAACAAGTCATTTCGCTGGCCAATAGTCGGTACTGGGCGATAATTAATTGCATCGGTCTCCATGTATGGCTTCCAGGTCTGCATAAATTTATCAACGATGAGAAGAAGTGTTGAAAGAAAAGATGTAAGGAGGGCCGTACGGATAATCGGCCCGCGATCAATCTTTGAAAATGACAGGGCTACAACAACTCCAAATCCAGCCATAACAACGAAGAGTAGAAGAAGCCCAAGAGGGCCTGGATAGTTATCAAATACCCAATTAGCTGGGTAGTACATCGCAAGGGTTGCACCTGAGATGGATAAAGAAGAGCGAAGAGCGGCCTTATTCGTCACACCAACACTGAGCTGAGTAATGCCATAGGCCACACCAACTGATAAGGCAAAGACAACAATCGGACCAAGGCCAGGCTGTAAAAACCAGTTCAAGGCATCCATGAGTGCAATGATTGAGCCTGCAATTACGGTAGCTGCGACAAAAGAGCGCCAGAAAACCCTGCGTGTTCCACCGATTACCGATGCCCAGAATATGCCGCTAAAGAGAGCCAGAGTAATGAGGCCGCTCGGTGGAACATTGGGTTCTCGCAAAAAATTGTTAAAGGCAATTGCCAGGTACTGCTTGAGAAGAACGGCCACCCAAAAAATTGGAAGTGAGAACATCAAAAAAGAAACAAAGGTCATCGAATAATCAAAGCGGCTGTACTGGCGCAGCGCAGTGACGATACCAATACCAATACCAAGAACAATTGCGAGAATGGTGGCGGCAAAGACTAAGCGAAGCGTCACTGGAATCGCCTGGGCTAAATCTCCAGTGACTGTTGCTCCCTCTCGCGTCATACCAAAGTTGGCGTTTCCAACAAATACACCCAGAACCCCCTTGAACCAGAGGAAATATCTAGCAGGGGGTGGAACATCTAATTGGAGTTCGCGGCTCAGCGAAATCATTAAGAAATCTCGGTTGGGGTCGGTGCTCTGCTTTAAATCCGCTAGTGGGTCACCAGAGTATGCCGCCAAGTTGTAGAGGATAAAACTTGAACCCATCAAAATAACGCTCAAGACACCGATACGGCGCATGATGAATGCAAACATGGGTGATTAAGCCTTTCTGGGTACGGTATTCAGTAGATACGAGAGCTTAGAGAGTGTACACACATGTGACACCCGGAAGTTACCTTCCAGGTGTCACATGTACTGCATAACTAATTAACTAAGGCTAAATCTCCTTAGTAGGTCCACTCCCAGTAGTTCCACACCATCTGTGGTGACAATGGAGCTGGCTTTAGGTTTTTGAGATCTTTGTTAACGGCCACAACACCTGGGTGAACAAATACACCAATAGTGATTGCATCCGCATTTGATAAGCGCTCGATTGCTATGTACTTAGCAGCAAGGAGTGCATCCGATAGTGGAGCATCCAAGGTTGCGATGATTCCATCAACAGAAGCATTGCTGTAACCGGTGATGTTATTTCCACCATTAGTGTCGAAGACTTCAGCTGATTGACGCTGAGTTACAGATGAAGCGACCCATGCGAAGAAGTAAGCATCGTAATCTGAGTTACCTAGCTTTGAAGGCCAGTCAGTACGAACGTCTCCAACAAGATCGAATCCAACCTTTGCCATGTTTGCCTTCGCAAGTGCGAACTCAGATGCACGGCGTGGGTTGTTTCCAGGCACAAGTACGCGAACCTTTAATGGGCTCTTGAGTGCATTTGGATAGTACTTCTGTACTAAGGCAAGTGCAGATGCGTTACGAGTTGCCTGTGTTCCACGGTTGTAGAACGCAGAGCCGTTAGCAGTAGTCACCTTTGAATACAGCGCTGAACCAGGTGAGACCCATGTTGATGCAATTGGAGTTGTGACTCCGTTAATTGGTGCAATCAACTTTGCCATGATTTCATCGCGAGGAACTGCTAGCAAGAAGGCCTTACGAAGGGCTAATGACTTAGCACCATCTTTAACTGAGAACAGACCAGTGTAAGGGGCCTCATCAGGGACGGTGTCATAGTGCAGATCCCAGTGCTCGTAAGCGACGTTGCTCACGCCTACTACGTTCACATTTGCGATCTTCTTTAGCAGTGCAACACCATCGGCAGTTGCCTGACCTGAGTAAACATCGAGCTCACCGTTGGCCAGAGCCTGTGCAGCAGCTGTTCCATCACCGATGAACTTGAAAACAACCTTATCGATTGTTCCGCTCATAGCTGGGCCAGAGTTGTACTTAGGGTTCTTTACAAGTGTTACAGATGTCTTAGCAACTGCACTCTCCAGCAAAAATCCACCATTGCTAATAAGCAACAACGGGTTGGTTGTCTTATCAACAGTTGTGATTGTGTAGTCCTTGGACCAGATATCGCCCATCTTCTTGAGCAAGGCTGTGTCCTTAGTATTAAATGCAGTCACGAATCGATCGCGTGCTGCCACATTTTCTGCAACAGTGCCAAGTGCCGTCTTGCCTTCAGCCATCAAAACAAGAGAATGCACTGAGGCTGGACCTGGGCCATAGAGATCCCAGTTAGCAATTGGCTTCTTAAAGCGAAGTGTGACAGTCATTTTATCGGCAGAAAGTGTTGGCTCACCAACAATATTTTCGGCATAAACGCCTGAGTATCCGATACTGTTGAAGGCTGGCTTTGCAGTCTTGCTCTTTGGATCTCCAAGACCTGCAGCGATTGAATAGGCATCGCTCGCTAGCACGTGGGAGAGAAGAAGGTCTTCACCAGTAATTGGTGTGCCATCTGACCAAAGACGCCCTGGGTTAACTGTCCATGATGTACGGAAGTCAGTAGCTGATTTCTTTACAATCTTGTATGAACCAAAGATGGTGTTCTTTACAAGCTCTTTCTTGTCGTTGTAATAGTTAAAGCCCGCACCTTGCAGATAATTAACAGCACTACAGGTAGTTGAGTTTGCCGCTGCGAGGGAGCAGTTCAGACCCGTGATTGGATTTGTCTCGTGCAGGATTACAGTTGAACGTGTCGCCGCCTGTGCCGGAGTCAGCAGTGATAATGCCAGGGCACTTGAGGCAACTACAGCTAGTGCAAACTTTGCACCGCGTGTTAGCTTCATTTTTTCTCCTCCAGGGTAGTTAAGGCCCGCCGTGGAGAGTCGACCTACCCCACGCTGGTGCCTTTGGTAGTGCGATTCTGCCCTACAGTGAGCGTGAAGGTCAACAGTGCCTTGAGGGATTGATAAGCCTGTATTAATAACGATTGAGCCGCAATTACCTAAAATATAGGGCCTAGAACTCACCCCCCCCTAAAGCCCTCGTAAATCTTGGGCCCAAGGAGTTGATAGTGCGAAAAATATAAGTTGAGAAAGAGAGAGCGCCCAACTGCATCGCTGCAGTTGGGCGCTTATTTCCCTCGAATAGGAAA
>Ga0208566_1002297_pt1 | contig 10337 bp, 5 predicted proteins | sample PL_2010_150m_FD_184159 | JGI IMG/M metagenome (GOLD analysis project Ga0208566, IMG submission 184159) | Freshwater microbial communities from Powell Lake, British Columbia, Canada to study Microbial Dark Matter (Phase II) - PL_2010_150m... | ecosystem: Environmental > Aquatic > Freshwater > Lake...
ACCATGCCGAGCCGCGACGAACTGTTGGCCAAGTTGTTGGGTACGATGCAGGCGCCGATTGCGCAATTCGTCCGTACGCTCAACGAAGTGCCGACCAAGTTCGTACGTGGACTGGCCGCGGTACGCGACCAGAAGCAAGCTGCTTAAATCCTATTTATACAATCATTTATCCAGGAGTAATTGAACATGGCTGTTTCTAAAGCTGAAATCCTCGACGCTATCGCTGGCATGACCGTGCTGGAACTGTCCGAGATGATCAAAGAGATGGAAGAAAAATTCGGCGTTTCCGCTGCTGCTGCTGTTGCAGTTGCCGCTCCGGCTGCTGGCGGCGCTGCTGCTGCGGTTGAAGAAAAAACCGAATTCGACGTGATCCTGACCGGCGCAGGCGAAAACAAAGTGAACACCATCAAGGTGGTGCGCGCGATTACCGGCCTGGGCCTGAAGGAAGCCAAGGATCTGGTGGATGGCGCTCCGAAGCCTGTCAAGGAAGGCGTTTCCAAAGCCGACGCAGACGCAGTTGCCAAGCAGCTGATCGAAGCCGGCGCGACTTGCGAAGTCAAGTAAGCGCAGTTTCGGGGATTCAGGCTGGCGGGAAACCGCCGGCCTTTTCCCATTTCGGAAGCCGGAAGAGAGAGGCTGCTGCACGCGGCTTCTGTCTTATGTCCTCTGAGGCACCAGCCATCCTTCCCACGGAGATAATATGAGTTACTCTTTCACCGAGAAACGACGGATTCGCAAGAGTTTCGCCAAACGCGCCAACGTATTGCAAGTACCTTTTCTGCTTGCTACCCAGATCGACTCTTATGCCGCCTTCCTGCAGGCAGGGGTGAAAGCCGAAAAACGCAAGAATGAAGGTTTGCAAGCTGCGTTCTCTTCGATTTTCCCGATTGTCAGCCACTCCGGCAACGCTCGTCTGGAATACGTCAGCTTCGCTCTCGGCGAACCGCCCTTCGATGTGTCGGAGTGCCAGCAGCGCGGATTGACCTTTGCCGCGCCGTTGCGGGTGAAGGTGCGACTGACCATCATGGACCGTGAAGCCTCCAAGCCGACCGTCAAGGAAGTCAAGGAACAGGAAGTGTACATGGGCGAGATTCCGCTCATGACCAACACCGGCTCATTCGTGATTAACGGTACCGAACGGGTTATCGTTTCGCAGTTGCACCGCTCGCCAGGCGTGTTCTTCGAGCATGACCGCGGCAAGACCCATTCTTCGGGCAAATTGCTGTTCTCGGCACGCGTGATTCCCTATCGCGGCTCCTGGCTGGACTTCGAATTCGATCCCAAGGATTACCTGTATTTCCGTATCGATCGCCGCCGCAAAATGCCGGTGACGATTCTGCTGAAGGCGCTGGGCTACATGCCGGAGCAGATTCTCGGGATGTTTTATGCGAACGATACCTTCCATGTGAACAAGAAGGCCATCCAGTTCGAACTGGTGCCTGACCGCCTGCGCGGTGAAGTGGCACGTTTCGACATTGCCGATAAAGACGGCAATGTGATCGTTCCCAAGGACAAGCGCATCACCGTCAAGCATATCCGCGACATGGAAAAAGCCGGCGTCAGCAAAGTGGTGGTGCCGGAAGAGTTCCTGCTGGGACGCGCTTTGGCGCATGGAGTGGTTGACAAGGAAAGCGGCGAGATTCTGGCTGTCGCCAACGAAGAGATCAGCGAAACCTTGCTCGCCAAGATGCGCGAAGCCGGGGTGACCAAGATCCATACCCTCTATACCAATGAACTCGACCAAGGCGCTTACATTTCCTCGACGCTGCGCATCGATGAAACGATGGATCAGAAAGCTGCCCAAGTGGCGATTTACCGCATGATGCGCCCGGGCGAGCCGCCTACCGACGATGCCGTGGATGCCTTGTTCGCCGGGCTGTTCTTCAGCGAAGAGCGCTACGACCTGTCCTCGGTCGGTCGGATGAAGTTCAATCGCCGCGCCTATCCTGAAAAGGCTGACGACAAGTCCTCGGTATGGTTCAAGGCGTTCCAGCAGCGCGTCGGCAAGAAGGGCGAAACCGGCCCGAGCATCCTGGAATACGACGACATCATCGCGACCATCATGATCCTGGTCGAGTTGCGCAATGGCCGCGGCGAAATCGACGATATCGACCATCTCGGCAATCGCCGCGTGCGCTCGGTCGGCGAACTGGCGGAAAACCAGTTCCGTTCCGGCCTGGTGCGCGTCGAGCGCGCCGTCAAGGAACGACTGAGCCAGGCGGAATCGGAAAACCTGATGCCGCATGACTTGATCAATGCCAAGCCGGTATCCGGCGCGATCAAGGAGTTCTTCGGCTCGTCGCAGTTGTCGCAGTTCATGGATCAGACCAACCCGCTGTCGGAAATTACCCACAAACGCCGCGTCTCGGCGCTTGGGCCGGGCGGTTTGACGCGCGAACGTGCCGGCTTCGAGGTGCGCGACGTACATCCTACCCACTATGGCCGGGTGTGCCCGATCGAAACGCCGGAAGGCCCGAACATCGGCCTGATCAACTCGTTGGCGCTGTTTGCCCGCACCAACCAATACGGCTTCCTGGAAACGCCTTACCGCAAGCTGGAAGACGGCAAGGTCACCGATCAGATCGACTATTTGTCGGCGATCGAAGAAGGTCGTTATGTGATCGCCCAGGCCAACGCCGATCTGGACAAGCACGGCAAGTTCACCCAGGATCTGGTGTCGTGCCGCTATCACAACGAATTTGCGATGTCCACGCCGGACAAGGTGCAGTACATGGACGTGGCGCCGGGACAGATCGTTTCCGTGGCAGCCTCGCTGATTCCCTTCCTCGAACACGATGACGCCAACCGCGCGTTGATGGGCGCCAACATGCAGCGTCAGGCAGTACCTTGCCTGCGTGCGGAGAAAGCGCTGGTCGGCACCGGCATCGAACGTACCGTGGCGGTCGACTCCGGCACCACCGTGCAAGCCCGTCGCGGCGGTATCGTCGATTATGTCGATGCAGGCCGCATCGTGGTGCGCGTGCACGATGAAGAAGCCCAGGCCGGCGAAGTCGGTGTGGACATCTACAACCTGATCAAGTACACCCGTTCCAACCAGAACACCAACATCAACCAGCGTCCGCTGGTGAATGTGGGCCACAGCATCGCCCGTGGCGACGTGATCGCCGACGGCGCATCGACCGACATGGGCGAACTGGCGCTGGGGCAGAACATGCTGGTGGCGTTCATGCCGTGGAACGGCTACAACTTCGAGGACTCGATCCTGATCTCCGAGCGTGTCGTCGCCGATGACCGCTACACCTCGATCCATATCGAAGAGTTGTCGGTAGTGGCGCGCGATACCAAGCTCGGGCCGGAAGAAATTACCCGCGACATTTCCAACCTGTCGGAACGCATGTTGAGCCGCCTCGACGAATCGGGGATGTGCTATATCGGTGCGGAAGTCGAAGCCGGCGATGTGCTGGTGGGCAAGGTCACCCCCAAGGGCGAGACCCAGCTGACGCCGGAAGAGAAGCTGCTGCGCGCGATTTTTGGCGAGAAAGCATCCGACGTGAAGGACACCAGTCTGCGCGTGCCGTCCGGCATCTCCGGCACGGTGATCAACGTCCAGGTGTTTACCCGTGAAGGCATCGAGCGCGACAAGCGTGCCCAGCAGATCATCGACGATGAGCTCAAGGGGGTCAAGAAGGATTTGGCCGACCAGATGCGTATCGTCGAAGACGATGCCTTCGGTCGTATCCACCGTTTGGTCGAAGGTAAGGTCGCCAATGGCGGGCCGAAGAAACTGGCCAAGGGTACTACGGTCAGCAAAGACTATCTGGAAGATGTGGAGCGCCACAATTGGTTCGATATTCGTCTGTCCGACGAGGATGCGGCACGTCAACTCGAATCGCTCAAGGACAGCCTGGCGCAAAAGCGCCTCGAATTCGATGCTTTGTTCGAAGAGAAAAAGCGCAAGCTGACCAGCGGCGACGAATTGCCGCCCGGCGTGCAGAAGATGGTCAAGGTCTATGTGGCGGTCAAGCGCCGTCTCCAGCCAGGCGACAAGATGGCCGGCCGTCACGGTAACAAGGGCGTGATCTCGAAGATCAACCCGGTCGAGGATATGCCATACATGGCCGACGGACGTCCGGTTGACATCGTGTTGAATCCGCTGGGCGTGCCTTCGCGGATGAACGTCGGACAAATCCTGGAAACCCACTTGGGCTGGGCTGCCAAGGGCTTGGGGTTACGCATCGGCGAGATGTTGCAGGAGCGTGCCAAGGCCGTAGAGGTGCGCAAATTCCTCGACAAAATTTACAATTCCACCGGCAAATCGGAGGACATCAAGTCGCTCACCGACAGCGAAATTCTGGAGTTGGCCGGTAACCTGCAGCATGGGGTGCCGTTCGCCACGCCGGTATTCGACGGTGCCAAGGAAGAGGAAATCAAGGGGATGCTCGACCTCGCCTATCCCGATAGCGATCCGCGCACCCAGCAGCTCGGTTTCACGCCGTCCAAGACCCAGTTGGTGCTTTACGATGGCCGCACCGGCGAAGCTTTCGAGCGCCCGGTCACGGTCGGCTATATGCATGTGCTCAAGCTGCACCACTTGGTAGACGACAAGATGCACGCCCGTTCGACCGGCCCGTACTCGCTGGTTACCCAGCAGCCGCTGGGTGGTAAGGCGCAATTCGGTGGGCAGCGTTTCGGTGAAATGGAAGTGTGGGCGCTCGAAGCCTACGGCGCCTCCTACGTGCTGCAGGAAATGCTGACTGTGAAATCCGACGACGTCAGTGGCCGTACCAAGGTGTACGAAAACATCGTCAAGGGCGAACACAAGATCGACGCCGGGATGCCGGAGTCGTTCAACGTGCTGGTGAAGGAAATTCGCTCGCTGGCGATCGACATCGATCTGGAACGGAACTAAAAAAGAGGCTAGAGGCTAGAGGCTAGGGGCGAGTATCCCAGTTTTCTAGTCTCTAGCCTCTAGTCTCTAGCCTCTTAGGAGTAGACATGAAAGCATTGCTGGATTTGTTCAAGCAGGTAACGCAGGAAGAGGAATTCGACTCGATCAAGATCGCGTTGGCCTCACCGGATAAAATCCGTTCCTGGTCCTACGGCGAAGTTAAAAAGCCGGAGACCATCAACTATCGTACTTTCAAGCCGGAACGCGACGGCTTGTTCTGCGCCAAGATTTTCGGGCCGATCAAGGACTACGAGTGCCTGTGCGGCAAGTACAAGCGTCTCAAGCACCGCGGCGTGATCTGCGAAAAGTGCGGCGTCGAAGTGACCCAGTCCAAGGTGCGTCGCGAGCGCATGGGCCATATCGAACTGGCCTCGCCGGTCGCGCACATCTGGTTCCTCAAGTCGCTGCCGTCGCGTTTGGGCATGGTGCTCGACATGGCGTTGCGCGACATCGAACGGGTATTGTACTTCGAAGCCTATGTGGTGACCGATCCCGGCATGACGCCGCTGAACCGCTGCCAGTTGCTTACCGAGGACGATTATCTGGCCAAGGTCGAGGAATATGGTGACGAATTCCACGCCTGCATGGGTGCGGAAGGCGTGCGCGCATTGCTGCGCAATCTGGATCTCAGCGCCGAAATCGAGACGCTGCGCAAGGATTTGTCGACCACCGGTTCCGATACCAAGATCAAGAAAATCGCCAAGCGCCTCAAGGTGTTGGAAGCGTTCCAGAAATCCGGCATCAAGCCCGACTGGATGGTGCTGGAAGTGCTGCCGGTGCTGCCGCCTGAGTTGCGCCCGCTGGTGCCGCTGGACGGTGGCCGTTTCGCCACCTCCGACCTGAACGATCTGTACCGTCGCGTGATCAACCGCAACAACCGCCTGAAAAGACTTTTGGAGCTGAAAGCCCCGGAAATCATCGTGCGCAACGAAAAGCGCATGTTGCAGGAATCCGTGGATTCCTTGCTCGACAACGGCCGTCGCGGCAAGGCCATGACCGGCGCCAACAAGCGTCCGTTGAAGTCGCTGGCCGATATGATCAAGGGCAAGGGCGGTCGTTTCCGTCAGAACCTGCTGGGCAAGCGCGTCGACTATTCCGGTCGTTCCGTGATCGTGGTTGGCCCGCAGCTCAAGCTGCACCAATGCGGTCTGCCCAAGAAGATGGCACTGGAGCTGTTCAAGCCGTTCGTTTTCCACAAGCTCGAAGTGATGGGGCTGGCGACCACGATCAAGGCCGCCAAGAAGATGGTGGAGGCGGAAGAACCGGTGGTGTGGGATTTGCTGGAGGAGGTGATTCGCGAGCATCCGGTGATGCTGAACCGCGCACCAACGCTGCATCGTCTCGGTATCCAGGCATTCGAGCCGATGTTGATCGAAGGCAAGGCGATTCAATTGCATCCGTTGGTCTGCGCGGCGTTCAACGCCGACTTCGACGGCGACCAGATGGCGGTTCACGTGCCGTTGTCGCTGGAAGCGCAGATGGAATGCCGCACCTTGATGCTGGCCAGCAACAACGTGTTGTCGCCGTCCAACGGCGAGCCGATCATCGTGCCGTCGCAGGATATCGTGCTGGGTCTGTATTACATGACCCGCGAAAAGATCAACGCCAAGGGCGAAGGGGCGATGTTCTCCGATGTCGGTGAAATATCCCGTGCCTATGAGACGCGCCAAGTTGAGCTACATGCCAAGATTACGGTGCGTATCAAGGAATTCGTTCTGGATGCGGATGGCGGCAAGAGTGAAAAAACCACCCGCTACGAGACCACTGCCGGCCGTGCGCTGCTGTCGGAAATCCTGCCTGCCGGCCTGCCTTTCCCGCTGGTGAACAAGGCCTTGAAGAAGAAGGAAATCTCCAAGCTGATCAACGCCAGTTTCCGTCGCTGCGGTTTGCGCGAAACCGTGATCTTTGCCGACAAGCTGATGTATACCGGGTTCACTTTTGCCGCTCGTGCCGGTATTTCCATCGCCGTGGACGACATGCTGGTACCGGATAAGAAAAATGAGTTGATTGCCGCTGCCGAGAAGGAAGTGAAGGAAATCGAGGTTCAATATTCCTCCGGCCTGGTCACCCAGGGTGAGCGCTACAACAAGGTGGTGGACATCTGGGGGCGCGCTGGCGACGTCGTTGCCAAGGCGATGATGGATCAGCTCGGTACGCAAATGACCGTGGATCGCGAGGGCAAGCAGGTCAAGCAGGAATCCTTCAATTCCATTTACATGATGGCCGACTCCGGCGCTCGTGGTTCCGCCGCGCAGATTCGTCAGCTGGCCGGGATGCGCGGCCTGATGGCGAAGCCGGACGGCTCGATTATCGAAACGCCGATTACCGCGAATTTCCGCGAAGGCCTGAACGTGTTGCAGTACTTCATTTCCACGCACGGCGCGCGTAAAGGTCTGGCCGATACCGCGTTGAAGACCGCGAACTCCGGTTACCTGACGCGGCGTTTGGTGGATGTGACCCAGGATCTGGTGGTGATCGAGCAGGATTGCGGTACCACTCAGGGCATGGCGCTCAAGGCGCTGGTAGAAGGTGGTGAAGTGGTCGAAGCATTGCGCGAACGGATACTCGGTCGCGTTGCGGCAACGGATATTATCAATCCGGAAAACGATGAGACGGTATACGAGGCGGGTACGTTGCTCGACGAAAGTGCGGTTGAAGCCATCGAGGCCATGGGTGTCGATGAGGTCCGTGTGCGCACTCCGCTTACCTGCGAGACACGCTACGGCCTGTGCGCCAAGTGCTACGGACGCGATCTTGGCCGTGGCAGCCAGGTAAACACCGGCGAAGCGGTTGGCGTGATTGCGGCGCAGTCCATCGGCGAGCCGGGTACCCAGCTTACCATGCGGACCTTCCATATCGGCGGCGCAGCTTCTCGTGCGGCAGCGGTCAGCCAGATTGAAATCAAGTCTAACGGCACCATTCGCTTCACCGCGCTGATGCGCTATGTGACCAATGCCAAGGGTGAAAAAATCGTTATTTCGCGTAGCGGCGAGGCGCTGATCGCCGACGACAACGGACGCGAGCGCGAACGTCACAAGGTGCCTTACGGCTCAACCTTGCTGGCAATGGACGGCGATGTGGTTAAAGCAGGCAAGGTGCTGGCGACGTGGGACCCGCATACCCGTCCGATTATTACCGAATATGCCGGCAAGGTGCGCTTCGAGAATGTCGAAGAAGGCGTTACCGTGGCCAAGCAGATCGACGAAGTGACGGGTCTTTCCACACTGGTGGTGATCGATCCCAAGCGTCGCGGTACCGCTCAAACCAAGGGCTTGCGCCCGCAGGTCAAGCTGCTGGGAGAAAACAGCGAGGAAATCAAGCTCGCCGGTACCGATCATTCGGTTAACATCACTTTCCACGTCGGTTCGATTATTTCGGTGAAGGACGGTCAGGATGTCAGCGTCGGCGACGTATTGGCGCGTATTCCGCAGGAATCATCGAAAACCCGCGACATTACCGGCGGTTTGCCGCGCGTGGCGGAGTTGTTCGAAGCACGTTCACCCAAGGATGCCGGCCTGCTGGCCGAGGTTACCGGTACCGTGTCGTTCGGCAAGGACACCAAGGGCAAGCAACGCCTGGTGATTACCGACTTCGAAGGGATTGCGCACGAGTACCTGATCACCAAGGACAAGCATGTGACTGCGCATGACGGTCAGGTGGTCAATAAAGGCGAGTCCATCGTCGACGGGCCCGCCGACCCGCACGACATCCTGCGCTTGCTGGGGGTCGAAGCACTGGCGCGTTACATTACCGACGAGGTTCAGGACGTGTACCGCTTGCAGGGTGTGAAGATCAACGACAAGCACATCGAAGTGATCGTGCGCCAGATGTTGCGTCGCGTTACGGTGACGGATGCAGGCGATACCCGCTTCATTCAGGGCGAGCAGGTTGAGCGTGCCGATTTGCTGGATGAAAACGACCGTGTATTGGCAGAAGGAAAGCAGCCGGCTACCTACGATCATGTACTGCTGGGTATCACCAAGGCGTCGCTGTCGACTGACTCGTTCATTTCTGCAGCATCCTTCCAGGAAACGACCCGTGTGTTGACGGAAGCCGCAATTCTCGGCAAGAAGGACGATCTGCGCGGTCTGAAAGAAAACGTCATCGTCGGTCGCCTGATTCCGGCCGGTACCGGACTGGCCTACCATACCACCCGTCGTCGCCAGAAGTTGGGCTTGGACGCGGCTACAAGTATGGATGTGTCTGAAGTGGTTGCAAGTGAAATTCAGGATAACGTTAACGAGATTCCGGTTTGAGCGGAGTTTCATGATGTTATTGTTGACAATGGGTTGCGGAATCATATAGAATCCGCCTTCTTTTGATGTGTGGGTCCGTCGTGTTGGGCTCATGAATGAATGGATTGGGACGGCGCTAACGCCGTCCCGGTTATTTTTTAGGAATGGATAATGCCAACGATCAACCAACTGGTGCGTAAGCCCCGCGCAATGAAGCGCGTGAAGAGTAAGGTGCCGGCGCTGGAAAGCTGCCCGCAAAAGCGCGGCGTATGCACGCGTGTATATACCACAACGCCAAAAAAACCTAACTCCGCCTTGCGTAAGGTTTGCCGTGTGCGCTTGACCAATGGTTTTGAGGTGTCGAGCTATATCGGTGGCGAAGGCCACAATCTGCAGGAGCACTCGGTGGTGCTGATTCGCGGTGGTCGTGTCAAGGATTTGCCTGGTGTTCGTTATCATACGGTGCGCGGTAGTCTGGATACTGCTGGCGTGAAGGATCGTAAGCAGAGTCGTTCCAAGTACGGTACCAAGCGCCCGAAAGCGGCCTAATAATTGTATTGAGTTGAGGAAATTATGCCAAGACGTAGAGAAGTGCCGAAGCGCGAAGTGTTGCCGGATCCCAAGTTTGGTAGCCAGGAAGTGTCAAAGTTCGTTAACGTATTGATGACTGCCGGCAAGAAATCGGTTGCAGAGCAGATTTTGTATCGCGCTTTGGAGCAGATAGAGAAAAAATCCGGCAAGAATGCGATGGAGGTTTTTACTCAGGCGTTGACAAACGCTCGGCCTATCGTTGAGGTGAAGAGCCGTCGTGTGGGTGGTGCTAACTTTCAGGTTCCGGTTGAAGTGCGTCCGGTGCGTCGTACCGCCTTGGCAATGCGCTGGTTGCGTGACGCAGCTCGCAAGCGCGGCGAAAAGTCGATGGGCATCCGTCTGGCTGGTGAGTTGATGGATGCCGCGGAGAATCGCGGGGCGGCTATCAAGAAGCGTGAAGAGATTCACCGTATGGCCGAGGCGAACAAGGCTTTCGCGCATTACAGGTTCTAAATTTCCAGCTATTGAAAGCATTGAGATCGCTCGGCGAAAGCTGTTCGGTCTCTTGCTTTCTTTGGTATTTGTGGCAACAAAGTTCTCTTAAAGGTTTTTATCGTGGCTCGCAAAACACCCATCGAACGTTATCGCAATATCGGTATTAG
>Ga0208566_1002298_pt1 | contig 10336 bp, 7 predicted proteins | sample PL_2010_150m_FD_184159 | JGI IMG/M metagenome (GOLD analysis project Ga0208566, IMG submission 184159) | Freshwater microbial communities from Powell Lake, British Columbia, Canada to study Microbial Dark Matter (Phase II) - PL_2010_150m... | ecosystem: Environmental > Aquatic > Freshwater > Lake...
GTCGACATGACCGCTGGCGGCGATCAGTCCGATGGTGTCGCCCGGCTTGAGTCGCGGAGGCTTGATCAGTGGCGGCTTCAACCACGAATATCCGCTGGCATCGCCAGGTATTGCGGAAGCGCCGATGCCCAGGGCGACCAGTTTGGCGAACCGACGCCTGTCGACAGGCGTCATGTCACGATCGGCCATGAGGCATGAGTCAATTGGTTGCGGGAGACCTGAAAAGAAATCCTGCCAGCCGATGCTCGGCTGGCAGGCGGGACAACATTTACTTGAAGCTGTATTTCAGCAGGATGTTGAAGGCACGCCCGCGCGGATCGGCGACGCGTGGGTCCCAACCGGCACCCGCTGCAAAGTCCACATTGTGGGCGGTGAAGGGCGGATCGGTATTGAACAGGTTCTTGATGCCAGCAGTGACCGACGTGTTCTTGAATCCGGTATAGGTCCCGGAAACGTTGTACACGATGTAGCTCTTCACGTCCGGAGCGAATCCGGCCGGCACCACACCCGAGGGAACCTCATCCTTGTAGCCAGCCGTGTAACTTTGCGACAGGGTGCCGCTCCACACGCCTTGGGTATACGTGAAGCTGGCCTGGTGCTTCCAGCGAACGAACAGGTCGCGGGAGTTCCATTTTCCGACCGTCTCGGTATAGGGCGTCGTTGTGAAGATTCTGGAGCGGAAGCTATCCATATAGGTGCCATCCAGTCCGGCGGCCCATTTGGCTGCCCCTAGACGGCCATTCATGTTCAGGACGACGTCGACTCCGCGTGCGATGTCGCCCGCCGCATTGACGAATCCGGCGCGAATATAACCGCCGGGACCGTCCAGGCGCCCATCGCTGCCGCGCACCAGGTAGCCGGGAAAGGATTGGTAGTTGGCGATGACTTGCTGCGGCGTCAACTCGTAAATGCGATCGGTGCGCTCGATCTGCCACAGATCGATGGTGCCGGTGATCCAGTCTGCCGGCGCCAGAGCCGTGCCGATGCTCCATTGCTTGGACTTCTCAGGCGTCAAGGTGGCATTGCCACCCTGACGGGCATTTGGCCGGATCGCGCACACCGACAGGTCCCCTGGCCTTTGCGGACACAAGATGGGATCCGCAAGATTGCCGGGGACCGGCGCATCGCCCTGCGCACCATACAGTTGGAAGAAGCTCGGGGCGCGGAAGCCGGTGTTGTAGGACCCGCGGAAGACCGCCTGTTTGATCGGGTTCCATCTCAGAGCCACTTTCGGGTTGGTGGTGCCGCCAACAAGACTGTAATCGTCATGGCGGACCGCAAGTTGAGCATCGAGCGTCTTGACGATCGGCACCGCGAGCTCGGCGTATACCGCCTTGATGTCGCGGGTCACCTTCTTGAACTCCGCATCGAAAGGTGCCTGATAGACGGGCGCTACGGTGGTGGATCCATCACTGAATTCGTAGGTCTCCTTGCGAATGTCGAAACCAAGCGCGGCGCCCAACGGACCGGCCGGCAGTTGCGCCAGTTCGCCGGAAATCGAGCCGTCCAATTGCGTCAGCCCGGCTTTCCCGCCGAAAAGTTTGGCCCCGGTAGCGCTGGCCGCCTGCAGCAGCGCCATGCCGGCAGCGGTTTGCGACTGACCAGGCAGCAGCCATGGGTTGATCTGCCCGGATCCCAGCGCGCTGATTAGACCGGCCTGGTAGTAAAAACCACCATTCAGGTTCGAATTGGCGCTGCCGCCCGCAGCGGACAAGCCAAGCTTGTAATCCCACTTGCCGATAACGCCGTCGAGGCCTGCCAGGATGCGGTAGTTGTCGGTCGTAGTCTCAATCTGGCGATTGCCGCAATCGGTGCAACGCCAGCGATAGGCGATGGGCTTGGTGGCATCGAAAGTCGGTACATACGCAGATAGATTCTGATAGTAGGGGCCGCCCACCGGATAGGCCGCGCCCAATATGGTGCCGGTGGTAGTGATCTGGAGCTGCTCGAACTCCTTGTTGGTCTTGTCGCGCGACGCCACGACTTCAAGGAAGGCGGAGTGGTTGGCATTCAATTGCTTGGTCCCACGCGCCACGAAATTGGTACGCTCGATCGGCTGGATCAGAATCTCACGGCCACCGTAATCATATGCGCAGGCGTACTTGAATCCCAGGTTCCCCCACAGAACAGACTGGTATTGGGACATGCCGGGAACCGTATCGCACTTGCCCTGGAAGCTCAACAGGTTGGCACGGTTGAAGGTCTGTGTTCCGTCAGTCGGCGTCCTGAAGGTTGCGCCGATGCCTGTGTTTGCCAGCCCGGTTTGCGTCGCAAAGGTGGTCCCCGCCGTATCCGGCGACAATCCGCGACTGGGTTGGAAGCCGTTCGAGAACGAACGATCGGCGCCGGCCAGCTTTTCCTGTTTATCGATGGTCAGGCTGGCCATGATGTTGAAGCCGTCCTTGGCGAGGTCACCCTTACCGACGACGAGGGATCCGCGCATGATGTCGCCGCCGCCGTCCTGGGTCTTGTCGGCAAAGGCCGAGACCTCGGCACCGGTGAAATCCTTGCGCAGGATGAAGTTGATGACACCGCCGATGGCGTCCGTTCCATAGATCGCCGAAGCGCCGTCTTTCAACACCTCGACGCGTTCTATCGCCGCCAATGGGACCGAATTCAAATCGACCGCATTGCCTTTGGCGCCGTGAACGGCAATGCGTCGACCATTGAGCAACACCAAAGTGCTGGACGCACCGAGACCGCGCAGGTTGGCACTGGAGTTGCCGTTGTTATTGCGATCCGTGGTGCCGAGTTGGATACCGACGTTGGAGGAAAGATTGTCGGCACCGGTGCCGTTGGCGGTGATTCTCGACACCAACTGCTCGGCGCTGACGATGCCGGCCCGATCGATATCTTCCCGGGTGATGACCTGCATCGGCAGTGCGCCTTCCAACTGGATGCGCTTGATGCTGCTGCCGGTGACGACGACGCGCTCCGAGGTGGCGGTCTGGGCAAGCACCGGAGCGGCAATACCGATCAATGCCAGCAACTGCGCTATCTTCTTCAGCTTCATTGTGGGTTCTCCCTTGGACGGTTATTCGGACAAATGACAGGCACCGCTCGGCGGATTGTAGCCCGTTTTGTCGCAAGTCTGGTTCCCTTACCCCCGAATAAATTGTATTCGGAATATCATGCCCTCCTTCGGCTCTCTGGCTGGATCCCTGCTCAAAACAACCGCATGGCGCTCACCTATATCTGGACCGGGTTCTTTCTGATCGGCTTTCTGGCCGCGCTGGCGCAATGGCTGTTCCTGGGCGATGTCGAGGTGTTCAAGCGCATTGTCGACGGCACCTTCGAAGCCGCACGGGTGGCAGTGATGGAAATTGCCTTGCCGCTCGCCGGGGTGATGACCTTCTGGCTGGGGATCATGAACGTCGGCGAGAAGGCCGGAGCGGTGACCTGGCTGGCCAGGGTGATCTCGCCCTTCTTCTCAAGGATCTTCCCGGAAGTGCCCAAGGACCACCCGGCAACCGGTCACATGGTGATGAATTTCTCCGCCAACCTGTTGGGGCTGGACAATGCCGCGACCCCGTTCGGCCTCAAGGCCATGGAAAGCCTGCAAACCCTCAATCCCAGCCAGGACGAGGCGAGCAATGCGCAGATCATGTTCCTGGTGCTGCACACCTCGGGCCTTACCCTGATCCCTCTTTCGATCATGGCACAACGCGCCGTGCTGGGCGCCGCGGATCCCTCGGACATTTTCATTCCCTGCCTGATCGCGACCTATGTGGCGACCGTGGTCGGCATGGTGGCCGTCGCCATCAAGCAGCGCATCAATCTGTTCGACCGCGTCGTGCTGGGCTGGCTGGGCGGAATCACCGCCTGCATCGCCGGCATGGTCTGGTACTTCAGCCAGTATCTGACGCGGCCGGAAATCGAACTGGTGTCGAAGCTTGCCAGCAATCTCATCCTGTTCTCGATCATCGCTGTCTTCCTGTTGGGCGCGTTGCGCAAGCGCATCGACGTGTACGACGTATTCATCGACGGGGCGAAAGACGGCATCCAGATTTCCCTGAAGATCATTCCCTATATCGTCGGCATGCTGGTGGCAATCAGCGTGTTGCGCAACTCGGGAATACTCGGCTTTGTGGTCAGCGGCTTCACCTGGGTGTTTACCCAGCTCGGCTTCAACACCGATTTTACCCCGGCGTTGCCGACGGCACTGATGAAGCCCATCAGCGGCAGCGGCTCCAGGGCGATGATGATCGACGCGATGAAGACCTACGGCGTCGATTCATTTGTCGGCCGGCTGGCCTGCATTTTCCAGGGCTCGGCGGACACCACCTTTTACATTGTGGCGCTGTACTTCGGTTCGGTCGGCATCAAGAGAACGCGCTACTCGATCCCCTACGGATTGTTGGCCGATCTGGCCGGAATCGTCGCCGCGATTCTGGTTGCCTATCTGTTCTTCCACTGAGCGGAGTCCGTGCCTTGACCCCTCGCTTCATCCGAGCGCTGATCTCCGCCCTGCTCCTCGCGGCCTGGCTGCCCGCCACCCTGGCCCAGTTGCCGGAACCCGTGGCCGGCATGTTGCGGGCCGCCAACATTCCGGAAGAAGCGCTGGGCGTCGTGGTGCTGCGCCTTCCCGATGCTGTCCCGCTGCTTTCCCATGGCGCCGAACGGAGCTTGCAGCCCGGTTCCACCATGAAGCTGCTGACCACGCTGGTCGCCCTCGACAAGCTCGGTCCCACCTATCGCGGCCGCACCGAACTTCGCACTGCCGGCACCATCGAAGACAATGTGCTGCTCGGTGACCTGGTCCTGCGCGGCGGCGGCGATGCCGACCTGCGCTGGGAAGCGCTTCAGGACATGCTGCAGACCCTGCGCAATCGCGGCGTCGAAACCATTCGCGGAGACCTGCTGCTGGACCGGCAACTCTTCAATCCGCCGCGTCCCGATCTCGGCGCGGCGTCCTTCGACGAAGCGCCCGAGTTCGAATACAACCTGATTCCGGACGCCTTGCTGCTCAATGGCAACCTGCTGCGCTTCGAACTGGAGTCGGACCAGCGCCAGCTCAAGATCAGCATGACGCCGCCACTGGAGCGGGTGTCGGTCGGCAGCGACATGACCCTGGCCGATCAGGATTGCCAGGATTGGGACAAGGATTGGTTGCCGCCTGAATATCTCAAGGATCCCGATGGCTCGATACGCATCCTGTTGCACGGCAAGTTTCCAAGGAACTGCACCAAGTCAACCTTGATCAATGTCCTCGACCGGGTGGATTTCGCCGACCGGCTGTTCCGCATGCTGTGGCATCGACTGGGCGGGAATTTTCTGGGGAATACCCGTGATGCCGCCATGCCGGCCGGCACCCGGGTGCTGGCGGAACATCAGTCGCGGGTATTGCCGGTGGTGGTGCGTGACATCAACAAGCTGTCCGACAATGCACTGGCGCGCATGATTTACCTGACTCTGGGTGCGGCGAGTGCCGCCGCTTGGGATGGCAGTTCCGCCACTGCGGTGCTTTCCGAACATGTCGTCCGCGCCTGGATGAAAGAACACGGCATCAGCGATCAAGGCTTGATATTGGATAACGGCTCCGGGCTTTCGCGCCTCGAACGAATAAGCCCGGCGCAGCTCGCGGCGGTCCTCCTGAACGCGAGCCGGAACGTCCTGGCGCCGGAGTACCTCTCCAGTCTGCCGATCGCCGCGGTGGACGGCACCATGCGGCTCAGGCTCAAGGACAGTCCCGCGGCCGGACGCGCCCGCATCAAGACCGGTACTCTGAACGGCGTCTTCGGAGTGGCCGGTTTCGTCCCCGACGCGGCAAACCGGATGCATATCGTGGTCGCCTTGCTGAACCACCAACCCGCCAGCAACTCGGTTGGCCGCGCCATCCTGGATGCCCTGATCGATTGGGTGGCCCGCTCGGGTTCCGCCCCAGCCGCGAACTGAAATCAAAGTATCCGGATGTATTGTTGTCTGACCTGATTGCGGTCCCCGCAGTCGAAATGCCACCATTCGCTGTTGATGCCAAACCAGCCGCCGTGACGCATCGCGGCGCGCAGCAGTTTCCGGTTGGCGATCTGCGGCACTGACAACTCGCCGCGCGCCAGCAGGAACTCCTCCAGGGCAGGATGGGATCGTTCGCTCAGATCGTCGAAGCGCGTGCCCATGTCCAGTTCGTGACCCTGGCCATCCGTCAGGGTGATGTCGACGGCCATGCCGAAGGAATGAATCGAGCCGCGCTCGGGTGGAGCGAGATAGCCCTGCAGGTCGGTGCCCTGCAGGGCAGCCCAAAGCTGTTCCTGGACACGCTGCGGGCGCATGGCATCGAGCACCAGCAACGACCAGTCGGGGCGTTCGACGGCGAGCCAGGCGACCGATTTTTCCAGGGCTGCTGCCGCATCCCGGTGCAACCAGGCGCAGTCGAGCGGCGTATACAGGTCGTGGCCGACGAAATTGTCCGCGCTGGCGTAGCGCAGATCGCAGCGGATGCCGGCAACGCCGGCGAGCGGCCGGAACTCTGGATGGCTCGGCACCTGCTCGCAGGCCAGGGAGTTCTTCATCGACACCGGCGCTTCAGAACGTCGCGTTGGTTCGGGCGAGGTAAAACCATTCCCGTCCGGGTTGGGCCTTCGCGTCCGGAAACAGGATGACCGCGTCGTCGGCAGCGATGACCGGCGTGCCGTCATGCCGGGTGCCGATCAAGTCGCCCTTCGCGAGGCGGTCAAAACTGGCCCAGGTCCGGCTGAAGGTGTCTTCCGGGTGACGCTTGTCGGTGACTTCATGAATGCTCAATGCCTCGATTCTTTCGGCAGGTTCTGGGGCTGCCGCCGGCGTCATCCGAAGATGGGACAAGGTCCGCAGAATGGCCTGGTAGGCCACTTCGGGGGCCGATGGATCGTCATGTTGCCCGCATTCCAGGGTGAGGGCATATCCGCCGACGGAGCGCATGTATTCGGTGGTGCCGACGCCATAGCGTGTGTCCTCGGTCTTCGCGTCCGGTGCGCGTCCCGCGGCGACTGCTTCGCCTATTCTGCGCTCGACACCCAAGGCGTAGGTGTTCAACCATCCATCCACGCAGCGATTGACGCCCAGACGCCGCGCCAGCGCTCTTTCCTGAGTGGCCTGGCTGAAGGGCTGGATGTCACCGGAATTGTCCAACGGTCCGATCATCGCGAAAGGCTCGCTGCGCGCCCGAAACGAGTGCAGGTCGAGCAGCACTTCATGCTGGGCCAGCAACGGACACAACCAGTTGGCAACGTGGTCCTCGAAGTCTTCAGGATGTTCCTTGGGCGTCAGATTGCGATTCAAGTTGCGCTCCCCTTCCCGCGCGCCCCGCGCATAGGCCAGGGGATTCGCGATCGGAATAAGCGTAAGGCTGCCGCTGACGATGGACAGTTGGTGGTGGTCGAGGTCTTCCAGCACACGCTGAATCGCCCGTGTGCCGCAGGTTTCATTGCCGTGCACCGCCCCCAGGATGATCAATCGACGGCCGGGTGCCCGTCCGGTGATGGTGACGGACTTGAAATGCAGGTCGGGTCGCGGCTTGACGTCAGACATCCGGATTCCAGTGCCACCCGGCATCTGAGAGCGACACGAACTTCCTGAATGCGGGCATCTGCATCGAGGTCAACTCGTCGAGTATCGCCGCGGTTTCGGGATCCGGAGTCCCGTCGAAGCGGGCTGGACGGTATTTCATCTGGAAGACGGCGAGGACATTGCGGGTCTCTTGGTCGAGCACGGCGTTTTGCGGAACGGCATAGCCATGCTCGGCAAGCTTCTTTTGGAACCAGGCAATCTCCGGAAGCTGGCGCTCGAATTCGATCTGCCGCAATGCCACTCGACCGGCATCCGGCCAAGGGATCAGGCCCGCATCGGCCAGCAGTTTCCAGGGAAACCTCGGGCCGGGATCCACCTTGCGTTGCGGAGCGATATCACTGTGCGCCAGAATCCGTTCCGGCTTGATTTCATGTTGATTGACGACTTGCTTCACCAGTTCGATCACCGCTGAGATCTGCGCCTTGGGAAAATCGAACCAGACCCGTCCCTCCGGCGTGTCCTGGTAGCCCGGATTGACGATTTCAATCCCGATGGAACTGGCATTCAAACGGGTGGACCCTTTCCAGTAACTTTCCCCGGCGTGGTAGGCGCGGCGGTTTTCATCCACCAGCCGGTAGATGCCGGCCGTCGCATCGTCGACCAGATAATGGCTGCTCACCGGCCCTTCGGTCAGGGTCTTCAACGAGACCGGGAAGTCGCCGGCGGTGTAGTGCAGGATCAGGAATTGCACCCGGCTGTCCTGGCTGATCGATGTGTAGCGGGTATCGATGCGCGGACCGGTGGCGCAACCCGAGATCACCACGAGCGTGAAAATAATCAGCAGAGATTTCATAGTTCTTTCCCAGTCAGCCGTAACCGGGGCATTTTACATGGCTCGGATCGTCTGCCCGCAAGCCGTGAAGTGGCTTTCCGTGCTACTCTAATATCCATCGTATTGGCCTGCCATATGCTCCCATTCTGCTGTCTTTCCCCCTTATACCTTCCATGAATCCTGCCACCGTCCGAGAGCCTCAATCTATCACTATCCAAGGAGGAGCTCCGCTGTTCGGAAAGGTTTCAGTTGCCGGTGCCAAGAACGCGCTTTCCAAACAACTGGTCGCCTCGTTGTTGACGACCGAGCCCTGCCATTTCACCAATGTGCCGAACATCACGGAAATCCATGCCACCCTGGCGATGCTGGAGAGCATCGGCACGCTGGTCAAGTGGACCGGTCAGGACGCCCTGACGGTCCATACGCCCAATCTCAAATCCTCCCAGGTCTCCGAGCGCTATTCGGGTTTTAACCGCATCCCGGTGTTGATGCTCGGGCCTCTGTTGCACCGGGAAAAGCAAGTCTGGGTTCCGATGCTAGGCGGTTGCAAGATCGGTGGTCGGCCGGTGGACTTCCATCTCGGCGCGCTCGAGCAGATGGGCGCCACCATCACCGACGATGACGCCGGCTACATGGCGAGCGCCGAGGAATTGAAGGGCGCCGTGGTCCGCCTTCCCTACCCGAGCGTCGGCGCCACGGAGAACATCCTGATGGCCGCGACATTGGCCAAAGGCACCACCGTCATCGAAAACGCCGCCGTCGAACCGGAGATCATCGATACCATATCTTTCCTGGTGAAGATGGGGGCCTCGATCCTGGCGGACGTCGATCGCCGCATCATCATCCGCGGTGTCAACAGCCTCCATGGCGCATCCCATGAAACCATCGGGGATCGCATCGAGGCGGCCAGCTATGCAGTCGCCGCGGTTGCGACCAACGGGCGGGTCACGGTCCAGGGCGTGCATATCCAGCACATGCTTTCATTCCTGCACCATCTGCGGCAAATGGGCGGTGACTTCGTGGCGGAGTCCGAGGGCATCACCTTCTTCCGAAAGTCCGACCATCTGTCGTCGGTGCATATCGAGACCGACGTGCATCCCGGATTCATGACGGACTGGCAGCAGCCCATGGTGGTCGCCCTGACCCAGGCCCAGGGAACATCGGTGATCCATGAGACGGTCTATGAAAACCGTTTCGGATACACCGACATGCTGGTTGAAATGGGCGCCCGGATTTCACTGAATACCGGTTGCCTTGGCCACAAGCGCTGTCGCTTCATGGATCGCGACCATCCGCACAGTGCCATCATCACCGGCCCGACGCCACTGAATCCGGGACATATCGTGATTCCCGATCTGCGCGCAGGATTCGCTTACGTCATCGCCGGACTGCTGGCGGCTGGAAAGACCACTATCGGCGGGTACAAGTACCTGGCCAGAGGCTACGCCAATGTGCCGGAGAAGCTCGCAAGTCTTGGCGTCGAATTGTCTCTGGATTATCCTGAAATAGGCCAATACCCTATACCCAAAGGCGGGCACTAGTACCCTATACCCAAAGGCGGGCACTAGTACCCTGAACCCAAAGGCGGGCACTATAGGGTGCTGGCATGCCTTCAGAATATTTACCAACAACATTTTCCCGGAGGACAACGAGTATGTGCAAGAAGGTTCAAATCATCGGCGGTTTTATCGTTTTGTTGTTGGCCGCTGGAACAGCCACCGCCGCCGAGAAGAAGCGCATCGACAAGGAAGCCGATCTGCCCCGCTTCACCTATCCGGTCCAGGGCAAGCTTGACGCCGTCGTCCGTGACGACAAGGCCTTTGCCGAACTCTCGAATTCAATCCGCCGCGACACCGAATCGGTGCTGGCGGAATTTGATATTGCCGACAAGAGTGCCGAGCGGGGACGCCTCGCCATGCTGATGATGCTGGACTTCCTGAACGACAAGCACGACGCCGCGCTGCAGACCGCCGAGCGCATCCGTGCCCTGGAAGACAAGCCGGCCGACAAGCTGCTCTC
>Ga0208566_1002299_pt1 | contig 10332 bp, 12 predicted proteins | sample PL_2010_150m_FD_184159 | JGI IMG/M metagenome (GOLD analysis project Ga0208566, IMG submission 184159) | Freshwater microbial communities from Powell Lake, British Columbia, Canada to study Microbial Dark Matter (Phase II) - PL_2010_150m... | ecosystem: Environmental > Aquatic > Freshwater >...
CCGACTGCTGCAGCCATGACGCGGCTGAAACGGAGACTCCTTTGGGTAACCCCGCCGGAGCTTTAGCGAACGAGCCGGAACTCCAGGAGGGGGGCCGGTGGACCGCTCTTAAACGCCATGTCCTCTGGTTCCTGACCTTTTTTGGCATCTACGCCTCCTCTTCCGTGTGTCCCTTTTGCGGCACCCCGGGCTGTCCGGTGGGTGTCGGCGGGGCCGCCGTGGTGGGGGGCGTTTTCGCCTGCTTGTGGCAGTATGGGAAAAGCGCCTGGGAGAAATTAAGAGAATTCGTCGATAAAAGTTTCCGATAGCCTGGGGAAGGTGATTCATGTTGCTGGAGAAGATCGAAAACTTTGAAATCTTCCGTCCTAAAATGGACTCCACCAAGGAAGTCCTACACGCCATCGCCACGTTCACGGCGGATATCTCCCCCTCCTTCCCCTATGTGAATGCCGAATTAGGCGGCTGGGACTATGATCAAACCAACGAAGTGCTCCTGCTCAAGCTGTCGGACGGCAAATGGATCACCCTGCACCCCCAAAAAATCGCTATTCGGGGGGCCAGAGACATCGAAGAGGCTAAGGCCCTGCTCGCCTGGATTCAGGCCCAGATCAACGACATCTATGCGCGCCGGGAAGTCATCACCCCTCGTAACGTGAGTCAAGCCGGCCTCAAGGTCATCGAGATTTTGAGGCTACTCCCCATGACCAACTGCAAGGTCTGCGGCTACGCAGCTTGCATGGCCTATGCCGCGGCCCTGCGGGAAGGCGAGATTTCCCTGCAGGCCTGTACGCCTCTGTGGGAAGAAAAATACCGGGAAAAGCGGGAAAAGCTCGAAGCCTATCTCCAGAGCTACGGCTGGCGAGCCTTGGATGAATTTTAAAGCTCCCTTGAGTCAGGGGCCAAAACCCCGGGAGGCAAGATGTTACTGGAGCAGATTAAAAACTACGAGATCTTCCGGCCCAAGTGCGACTATAGCAAGGAAATCCTGCACGGCATCGCCACCTTTGACACGGATATCTCCCCGGTTTTTCCTTACCTGAACGCCGAATTGGGCGGGTGGGATTATGACCGGGACAACCAGGTGCTGATGCTCAAGCTCTCTGCCGGCAAAGGGTTCACTATGCAGCGGCACGAGATCGCCATCAAGGGAGCACGGGACATCGAGGAAGCCCACGCGTTGCTTTCGTGGATCAAGGGGCAGATCAACCAGGTCTATGAGCGCCGGGAGGAGATCACCCCCCGCTACACCGGCCAGGCCGGGCTCAGGGTCATGGACATCTTGAGGCTGCTCCCCATGACCAACTGCAAGGCTTGCAGCTACGCCACCTGTATGGCCTATGCCGCGGCCCTACGGGAAGGGGAGATAAGGTTGGAGGATTGCCCCCCATTGTGGGAGGAGAAGTGCCAGGAAAAACGGGAAAAGCTCCAGACATACCTGGAAAGCTTCGGCTGGCGTACTCTGGACGCAGAATAGGAGAAAGGAGAACAATGCACATCAATAAATCGGTTTACCGGGCTTTGATCTTGATATTGTTGCTGCTTGGCGCACCGCTGGCAGCTGCGGCCACTTTAGGGCCGAAGGCCCAGGTCCCCGAGACGACCTTTGATTTCGGCGAAGTCTTCGAAGACGTAAAATTGACCCACACCTTCACCATCAAGAATATCGGCGACGCCCTCCTGGAGATCAAGGATATCGATTCGGATTGCGCCTGCACCGCCGCCGATTCGGACCGCCGCATCCCCCCCGGCGGACAAGGCCGTATCACCCTGACCATCGCCCCTTACTCGGTGCTCCGGCAATTCACCAAAAAAACCAAGGTGTTCTTCAACGACCCGGACCATTCCCAGGTGGTTTTGACCATGAAAGGTTACGGCAAACCTTTCATAGAAATCCAACCCAGCCACATCATTCGCTTCCGGGGCAAGCCGGGAGAGGAACTGCGCGATCAGGTCCGCTTTATTTCCCATCTTCCCGGTCACTGGGAGATCAAAGAATTTAAGACCAATATCCCCCAGTTCATCGACGTGACCGTAAAAGCGGAAGAGCCCGGACGGATTTACGTGGTGGAGGTCCGCAATAAACGGCAGGAAGCGGGCAATTATGCTGGAGTAATTGAACTGTCTACTACTTCGGAAAAGCGGCCCCGCCTGATCATGCGGGTATTCGGCGAACTTGCCATCCCATCATCGGCGGGTCAATAAAACCGCGTTAAAGGCCGGCTAATAGGTCGCGGCCCAGATTCCAGGAAAAGCGTCAATCATTGCCGGCAGGAGGGAAGACATCATGGAACGGAAAATTAAGGCTTTAATTCAGCAAGCTATTGATCTAGCCAAGTCGTCCCGCGAAATTTACCTGACTATGGCCAACCTGGTGGAACGCCCTGAGACCAAGGAGACTTTGCAATACCTGGCTAAGAATGAAGAGGGTCATAAAAGGTTTTTCCAAAAGATTCTGGACGAGGCGGTGTGTCCTCTGGAGGTGCCGCTGGAGGATACACACGTCTCAGAATTCCTAAAATGCCCGCACATAACTAGAAAAATGTCCCCAAAGGAAGCCCTGGTTCTTGCCATAAAGCGTGAAGAGACCTTGCATAAATTTTATAAATACTTGGAAAATATACAACCACCAGGCGAGATCAGGAATTTATTGAAGGAAATGGTTCTGATCAAACTGGAGCAAAAAGACAAGCTGGAATACATATATGACGACGTGGCCTTCCCAGAGGTGTGGTAATTTCCACACCCATGAACCTGGCGATAATATTATGAGGGAGACGCCATGAAACCCATGCGAAAAGAGATTGCCGACCTCATTCACGAGGCCATGGAGCAACATGAACTGGCCCGAGATTTTTATCATCGCCTGGCCCACCGGGTGTCTCATGCGGAAACCCGGGAGATGTTCGAGTACTTGGCCAAAGAGGCGGAAGAGAACAAGGACCGGTTGCACCACTGCCTGACTCCGGAGGGATGCCCGGTGGTCCCGCCGGTGCACGATTTACCTCTGGTCGAGCACTTGAAGGTCCCGGAAGTAACGGAAGGGTTGTCCCCGAAAGAAGCCCTGGCGTTGGCCATCAAGCGCTCCGAAGGGCTCTGCCGGTTTTACCAATCCCTGCTCGAACTCCAACCGGAGGGCGAGATCCGGCGCCGCCTGGAATACCTGGCCCGAGCGGAGTCAGGCCACAAGGAAAAGCTGGAAAATATTTACGATACGGTAGCCTTTCCCGAGGTGTGGTAACAAGCTGTCCGAAAAGGTTATTTTTTCAACGGTGTTCGTTTGAGGGCGCGGGCTCCCAGAGGAGGGCTTGCCACGGTGGGGGTTCGAGCCTGAGGAGGGCAAAGAGATGACCGGTGCTTATATCCCAAAAATTTTGGCCTTTTGCTGCCGCTACTGAGCTTACAGCGCCGCGGACCTGGCAGGTTCGATGCGTCTGCAGTACCCCCCGGAAGTGGAAATCATTTTAATGCCCTGCTCGGGGCGGGTAGATATCATCCATCTCCTCAAGGCCTTTGAGGCTGGCTTCGACGCAGTCTTTGTGGCCGGCTGCCTGGAGGGCGAGTGCCATTACCTTACCGGTAATATCCGAGCTAAGAAGCGGGTGAACAAGCTGAAGAAAGACCTGGCCCAAATGGGGATTGAACCGGAACGGTTGGAAATGTTTAATCTCTCCTCGTCCGAAGGGCCCCGGTTCGCGGCCATCTGCCAAGAAATGACAGATCGGGCCTATAAGCTTGGTCCAAGCCCCATCAAGACAGGGTGGTGAAGTCAGGACAGGATTCCATTAAATTTTACCTAAAAGTTAATGGAATCCGGCTGAAAATTTCCTGCAGTTATCACCGACGTTCTCGCTTTCCTCAATCCCTTGCTCCAAAAGTTTCCCACACCGTAGTGGCCAGTATCGTTATGCTGAACATATCCTCATTACTGCAAACATCAGTATTCAGCTGCAGCCCATCGCCTATCAGCCGTGATTATTGCTATTATTTAGCCGACCGTCCTTGAGATGGTAAACCCGGTCGAATCCTTCGATCATCCGGGCATCGTGGGTCACGGCGATCACCGCAGTCTGGTTTTCCCGGGCGACTTTTTTTAACAGGTCCATAACCCTCTTGCCCCGGGCCGTGTCCAGGGAGGCGGTGGGTTCATCGGCCAGGATCAGCCGGGGCCGGTTGGCCAGGGCCCGGGCGATGGCCACCCGCTGCTGCTCTCCCCCGGAGAGCAGGGGGGGCAGGTAATCGGCCCGCTCGGCTACCTCCATGTATTCCAGCAGTTCCTCAGCTCGGTTTTCTGCCACCTCGCCCTTCACCCCCACCAGATCCTGGGGCAAGAGCACGTTTTCCCGGGCGGTGAGGAAGGGAATAAGGTTGGAGGTTTGAAAAATGAAGCCGATCTTTTCCCGGCGCAGGCGGCGCACGTCGAAGCCGGTCCAGCCGTCTTGATAAATGGTGTCCCCGTCAAAGACAACGGTGCCGGCGGTAGGCTCCAAAATCAGGCTGACGCACAGCAGCAGAGTGGTCTTGCCGGAACCGCTGGGGCCCATCAGCGCTACCAGATCACCGGCGGCGATGCTGAGGCTGACATCTTCCAGGGCTCGCACCTCCAGGCGGCCGCTCCCGAAGATCTTACTCAGGCCAGTAATCTTGAGGGCTTCCATCAATGGCCTCCCAGGGCTAGGGCTGGCTGGGTTTTCAGGGCTTGCCAGATACCCAGGCCGCTGGCGAAAAGGCCTCCCAACAGGGCCAGGCCGAAGGTGACAGACTCATCCAGGGGCGTAAGGAAAATCTTCCGGGGGAAATAGTATTGGGTATTGTGAATGACCAGCCAGCCGATGATGAAACTGCTGAGGGTCAAGAGCAAGGACTGCTCCAGCACCAGTCGAATGATCACCCAGTTGGCCGCGCCCATGAGCTTCATGATGGCGATGCTCCGGATCTTCTCCATGGTGAAGGTGTAAATTACCAGAGTGAGGATGACCATGGAGACAATGAGAAGGATGGTGCGGAAGATCAGAAGCTGCATCCGGGCCTTGGCCAGACGACCCCTGAGCATCAAGTCAATCTCCTCCTGCGAGGTATAGACCGAGAAATACAGCCAGTCTTCAATATGCCGGGCCACTTCCAGGCGATCGGCTCCCGGGGCCAGTTTGACCAGGACGGCGTTGATGGTGTGAGTGTCCGACTGCAACGCCGTCAGTAACTTGGCAGCCTCCAGAGAATTACTGGAATTCCGGGCCAGGGTGCGACGCAGGCGCTCCCGCTGGTTCCGCACCGTTTCGTTGTCCCGGAGGAACAGAACCTCCTGGGCATCGGGGAGCGAGAGAAAGACAACCGGTTCACCGTCCGGGGAGGTGATGTCGTCGGTCAAACCCACCACCGTGTAGCGGTGCAGGCCTAAAGGGATCTTCTCGCCCAGGGAAACGCCCAGCTTCTTGTGGACCACCGCCTCGTAGTGGCCCTGGCCGATGCCCCGGCCGACCGTGAGTTTGGTGGGCCCACCCATTCCGCCGAAGACATCGTAGCCGATGATGGTAAAGCGCTTGCTCTTGCCGCCAATCTCCCGCTCCACGGGGTAGGCGATATAAGGACTGGCCTGGGCCACCCCCGGCACCGCGGCCACGCTGTAGTGGAAGTCCTCGGCCAGGGTGGACTGCTCGCTAAAGGGGCCGCCGCGGAAGCGTTCCACCACCCACAGGTCCGGGTTGAGAGATTCGATCAAGGAAATCCCCTCAAAGACGACCCCTCGGTAGATGCCGTTCATGGCCAGAACGGTGCCGAAGAGCAACCCCACCCCCACCACCGTGGTCAGAAATCGCCCAAGGTGGCGTTTCAGATCTTTGACAGCCAGGTCCATCATTTCCCCTTGGATTCAGGAGTCTTAACCTGAGGCTGGACCCGCGTTCCCGGCTTCAGATTCGCCGGCTGGGCCACTACCAGGTCCCCCTCTTTGAGGCCTTCCAGGATAGCGATCCTTTTACCGTCATTTAGTCCGGCTTTGATAGGGCGGAAGACCAAGCGCCCTTGCTCCACCACCAGGACAACGGTTTTGTTGTCCCGCTCCGTGATGGCGGTCAGAGGTACGGCCAGGGCCATAATCCGGCCGGTGGCAATGTTCACCTCGGCTTCTTCGCCGATGACCAAGGGTTCGGGCAATTTCTCGAACTTCACATCCACTTCCAGCTCCCGGGTCACCGTGTCCCCTTCCTTGTTGATGCGGACCACCTGTCCCTGGAATACGCGTCCGGAGCGCAGGGTGATGTGGGCCGGCTGGCCTTCCCGCAATTGGGCCACCTGGGCCAGGTCAATCCACGCGGCTACCCAGACCTGGTCCAGGTCTACCATCTGAAAAATGGGAGTGCCGGGAGCCACGATGGTACCCACCTCGGCCTTGCGGGAGGTGATGAGGCCATCCATGGGGGCCAGGATGCGGGTATAGTTATGGAGGGCCTCGGCGGCGTGGGTTTCCGACTCGGCCTGCTTTACTGCCGCCTGTAAGGCTGTAACCGTGGCTTGAAAGGCGTTGACTTCGCTTTCAGCCACCTTAAGTTGCGCCTTGGTGGTGTCAAAGGCTGCCTGGGAGATATAGCCAGGTTTGAAGACCTCCATGTCTCGCCGGTAATTGCTCTGCGCCAGACCCAGGTTGGCCTGGGCTTTCACCATGTCGGCCTGGGCCCGGGCCAGCTCCCGCTGGGCGCGGTTTTTGGCGGCCTGGGCCGCCGCCTCCCTGGCTCGCAATTCTATGGAGTCCAGTTCCGCCAGGAGTTGCCCCTTTTTCACCCTGTCCCCTTGATCGGCATTTAGTTTCTCCAATATTCCGGTAATCTTGGAGCTCACCGCCACCGGCACCTTGGACTGCACTGTGCCGGGGCCATGAACTTTGCCCTGTACCTCAACTTTTTTTACCACCATCACCGCCACCGGTGGGCGATACCAGAAGAAGCGATACCCCAAAAAGATTATGATGAAGATTCCGATGACAACCCCAAAGGTTTTCTTACCGCCAGGTAATTTCAAGGTTTTTGCCCCCCACTCTTGCTTGGCTGATAAGGCTCCGATTGATTGGAGCCAATGATTTGCTTGATTCGCGCTTTCCCGATTTCATAGGCCACGGCATACCTGATGAGTTGGAAGCGAGAGCCGGTTAGGTCCACTTGGCCCTGGAGCACGTCCAGGCCAATGGCCTTGCCATGGCGATAAAGGGCCTGGGCGCTGGCGTAGGCCTCTTCATTGGTTGCCACGGTTTGTTTGGTGGTGGCCACCCCCTGGCGGGCATTCTCTTGGTCTTTCCAGGCCGTGGTCAGGTCCACCTTGATCCCGTTGAGCCGATCCCGCTTCTTCTCCAATAATTGCTGGGTTTGGGAAGAAGCCTTGGCTACCTGGGCCCTGGTTAATCCGCCCTCAAAGAAGGGATACTCCATGAAAACTCCGGCGATCCATTCCGGCTTGGTGCCGCCTAGATCACGGTGGCGCACGTCGCTCCCGGCCTGCAGGCTGACCTCGGGGAAATAAGAGCCTCTGGCGGCTTTGATCAGGGTCTGGCTTTGCGCGATATCTAAATCGAGCTTCTTAATTTCTGGATTAGTTTTCAGCACTTCCTGCCACAATGAATTCATGTCCCCGGCGGCGGCAAATTCTTGCGGGAGCTTTCCCTTAACGTCCACCTGGACCTGCTCTTTCAGCCCCAGGGTGCGGGCCAGGATTTCCTTGGCCAGGCGCACCGCGTTTTGGGCTTCGACGACCGCCTGCTCGGCCTCGGACACCTGGGACTTGGCCCGGACATAATCCAGGTTGGTCACCTTCCCGGCCTTATAAAAAGCATCGGTCAACTTGCCGAATTCCTGGCGCTGTTGCAGGGCCTCTTGCGCCACCTTCAGGTTTTCTTTGGCCTCAATTAACTGGTAGAAGGCCTGGGTCACCGTAAAGGCCAATTCGTCCGCGGTCCTTTGGACTTCCTGTTTCTGCGACTGCGTGCCGGTCTTGGCGGCCTGGGTATTGTAATAGGTCTTCAGGCCGTCAAAGATGATCTGTTTGCCGGTGACGCTGGTGAATCCCTCCCGCTTAAACAGCTCCTGGTTAGTGAGGGCTCCGGAAGTGAACCGGTTGGGGGGCAGCCGGTCATAGTAGGAGAGCAATACCAACCGGGGAAAAAATTTGGAGCGCGCCGCTTGATAATCGGCCACCAACTCCTGGACCTTCTCTCGGCTGGCGCTGAGGACAGGGTTCTGTTCCCGGGCCACGGCCAGGCAGTCTTCCAGGCTCAGGGCCTGGTAATCCTTCTCTGCAGCGGCGGCCTGACCCATCCATAACATGATCACGCCGACGAGAAAAATAAGCTTACAGCCTTTCGATGGTAACAGCATTGCAAATCTCCACCTTGAGAGTATGATCCGGCACATCCCCAAGTTTAGAATATGAACAGGAGGGGACCACCCACCACCGGAACAATCCATAAGAGGTTCACCTCAAAGAAGATGAGGGCGACCTTCAATCAATCCCCCCGACTCTCGCCCCCGATCGGCCTCGGGGACCCCAAGGACCTTGAGCCCTTCCTTTGCCGCCCTGGCCTGCCAACAAGTGATGTTCCATAAATTCCATGAAGGCGATTTTCTGCTCCGGCTTAAGGCAGTTACGAAACTTCAGACAAAATTGCACCATCTCCGCTTCCAATTTGCCTTGCAGATCGCTGATCTCCCTGGTCTTATCCTGCATGGCAGGCCAGGAAGGTGCTTCTTCTTGTAGCATTTCGAATAGTTCCTGCCTTTGTTTCGCCAAACCCAGCCGCAGGTCGCGAATCCGCTGCTGATGCTCGGGCAGCAGGCCCCGGGCAATTTGACGTTGCTCCGGCCCCATGTTAAGGGAACGCGTCAATTCCCGGAAAGGTAAGGGCGCTGCCGGGGGCTTCAGGTCTAATCCCGGATGGCTGCCATAGCGCCAATAGGCGAAACTGGCAATTATCCCCATATTGAGGCCCATGGAGCAAACCAATATAAAAATGAGCCAGTTGCGTTTCATGGGCCATCATCCTTTTCTGGGCAATTCTCCTAAGGCTCACCTTACCTGCCGAACAACTTGATGAAAGCACACGGAAATAAAGCCTCTTACCATTGGAATTTGCGCGTTAACGCAATCCCTGGTTCAGCCAAAACGGCACGCCATCGGCGTTCCGGAGCTTTAGGATCTGGTCGCCCTTTTTCACTTCCGCCGCGATGATAGTCGGCTGTCCTTGAATCGACAGCTTGGATCCTTTGACTTCCACCTTATCTTTAGGCTCGAACTTGATATGCTGTTCTTCGATATAGCTGGCGGGCCCCAGGACCACCGGGATGGTTTCCTTGTCCGTCTTCAAGCTCAGACGCAAGCCATAGGAGGTCCCTCCTCTGCCGGGGACGTATTTATCCACGCCAACCACTTCTCCGCTCAAGGTTTCTACGGTTTTGGGCTCCCACATCGTGCCGTAATGCACGCCGCCTACTTGCCCCACGCCAGTCTGCGCCCAGGAGGCATTGATAAGAATCAGGCTCAAAATACAGACGATTTGGGTAAATATGCTAAACTTTCTCATACCGAAACTCCTTATATGATATGGTTTTAATTTTAAAAAATGTGTCATGGATTAATTGAACTTACACCGATAGGTGACACCCCCCGTAATGCTGTTGTTATCAGATAGCACCCTTCGTGATTGAATGTCTTTCCGTTAAAGATTCGGCATTGCCCCGGAGAACATAGTTGTGTATCACAGCAAAAATCGCAAAAGGCGGATAAAGAATAAAAATTATCTTAAGTAAATAAACCGACCCTTCCATAATCGGGTAATTCGCGAAAAGAGATAGTATGCCGTAGAATCCGAAGATGAGGGGCATGAGCGTTCCCGCATATTTTCCGATCATCTTAATTTCTTGATCTCTCCGGTTAACATACCTGATTCCCATATCATCAAGGGTCCATAAGGTCGAAAGAAGAAGCGAGATAGAAATGGTGATTGCCGTAGTTACCAGAAACCGGTCAAGTTTGAAAAACCCTTGAGGCAAGAGAGAAGATGCGGCTTCTGGACCTACAACAACTTGGAGAATCGCCAGAAGCTTGGTGCCGAAAAGTAGTTCGATGCCGATTCCTTGGAACGGCCTAAAGACCCAGTGCTTTATATGGTTGATGTTTCCAATGCCCTTCACTTCAACCTTAAGAAGTCTCCCTCGCATTTTACTTACAATAAAATTATAAATTTGTTTACATAAATAAAGGGGAAGGCAGAGAAAGAGGGTGAACCGTAAAGACCTAGAACACAAATTGTAGATTCCAAGCCATCCCTTTGCGAAAGTTAAATTAACAATGAAT
>Ga0208566_1002300_pt1 | contig 10330 bp, 9 predicted proteins | sample PL_2010_150m_FD_184159 | JGI IMG/M metagenome (GOLD analysis project Ga0208566, IMG submission 184159) | Freshwater microbial communities from Powell Lake, British Columbia, Canada to study Microbial Dark Matter (Phase II) - PL_2010_150m... | ecosystem: Environmental > Aquatic > Freshwater > Lake...
ATGTTTCGAAATCATTGTTGTTATGTGAAACGCTTCGGACTGATCGGTAGTGCGCGCTATTATCTCACCGCATCACTTCTTCGGCGGAAGCGATCGGACGAAGCGGCGGCAGCGTCGTCATCGTGCCGTGCCGGGCTTCACGCGCTGCGGCCGTCGCGCTCGATGCGCTCGCGGTGATCCGGATGCGCGATGGCGAGCAGTCTGCGTGCGCGCTCAGCCAGACCCGCGCCGCGCAGGTCGGCCACGCCATACTCGGTCACGATGATGCCGGCGTCGCTCCTCGGCGTGCTCACCGGACCGTTCAGCCTGGCGACGATGCGGCTGTGCCTGCCTGCAGTCGAGGGCAGGGCAACAATGGGCAGGCCGCCGCGGGATGCGTGTGCAGCGCGCAGAAAATCAACCGCACCGCCTACTGCTCCCACGTACACGCCGGCTGCGACCTCGGCGTTGATCTGGCCGGACAGGTCGACTTCCACCGCTGAATTAAGTGCTGTGAAACGCTCGATCTGCGCCAGTACGCCGGAACCGTGGGTGTAGGCGGAGGATCGAAACCGCAGCTGCGGATTGCGGTGGGCGAAGTCGTGCAGCGGCTTGCTGCCGAACATGATGCCGGCGGTGGTGACGCCGCGGTCAACGCTTTTTCTGGCGTTGGTGATGACCCCCGCCTGCATCAGAGCGGCGACGTGATCGCCGATGGTTCCGGAATGAACACCCAGATCCCGTCGATCGGCAAGTTGCCCGAGAATGGCTTCAGGCAAGGCTCCCAGGCCGAATTGCAGTGTCGCGCCGTCTTCGATTAACGCGGCGACCTGGCGCGCGACCGCGAGTTCGGTCGCTCCCGTCTGTGGATGCATGAGTTCGAGTGGCGCTCGCGCGGTGTGCACGATGTAATCGAGATCGGCGTGGACGATCGGCCGCTCGCCGTGCGTCCATGGCGCGTGTTCGTTCACTTCGGCGATGACCACGCGCGCGGCCGCCAGAGCCGGGATCAGATATTCGTGTGCGATCGACAGGCTGTACTCGCCGCGTTCGTTCGGCGGCGCGAGCTGCAACATCAGCACATCCACCTTCAGGCGTCCGCTGGCAATCAGCTGGTGCAACTGCGAGTAATGGCAGGGCAGAATGTCGAGTTTGCCGGCCTTGGCCAGCGCGCGGTTGCCGCCGGTACCGCAGTACCCGGAAAAGTGGATGCAGTCTGCATACTCCGCTTTCAGCGTATCTGAGTAGGTGACACCGAGGAATACGCCGAATGTTCCGATGGCATGGCGCTGGGCCATCAGTGCCTGGGTGAGCGGCAGCGGCTCCGCATTCGCCTGGCCCCAAATGACGCTGTCGCCGGGGCGGACGATGGCGGCGAGATCAAGCGCATTCAGTTCGAGTTCTTTTGCCAAGACTCACTCATCGATTACAGAAGCCGGTTCCAGGATTCACAGACGGCGCATCGGAGCGTAACATCGGACCGTTGAAAATGGGAGGTCAGGCATGGAAAAAGACGTCAAATTACTGGGTATCGGGCCATTCTGGAATGATCTATCGGCGGGTGATCGCTTTCGCACCGTCGGGCGGACGCTCACCGAAACAGACTTGGTGAACTTCGTCAATTTCTCCTGGCTGACGGAGGAGTTGTTCACCAATACCGAGGACCGCGAAAACATGGCGATCGCCGGCCGTGTCGTACCGGCTGCACTGGTGTACGCCTGCGCCGAGGGACTGCTGCTGCCGATGATACAGGGCACAGGACTGGCTTTTCTGAACGCCACGCTGGATGTCAAAGGACCGACCTTCGTCGGCGACACCATCCATGTCGAATGCAAGGTCAGCGAAGTGCGCCAGACGTCCAAGGGTAATCGCGGCCTGGTGCGCACCGAGAATCAGGTAATCAATCAGAACGGGGAGACGGTGCTTACCTATAACCCGCTGCGCATGATCAAAGGGCGCGACAGCTGAAGCTATCGCCGCTCGGAGTTCCGGTTTAGTTGGCGAAGGTCGAGGCGAAGCGCGGATAGGTCTCCGCAATTTCCTCACGTATGCGGCCGCGTATCAGCCCCAGCACTTCGGGTTCGGGCGTCGGCGTGAACGGCACGCGCTCCGGACAATCGAATTCGAATCCGGTCTGGTCGCGTACTTCCTCGACGCTGTGTTCCGGGTGCACGCTTTCCAAGCGGAAGCGCTGCGTCTGCTTGTTGAAGGAAAACCAGGCGAGTCCGGTGAGCAGGCCGAACGGTCCGCCGGTGCGATAGATCCCGGGTGCGCTTACGCCGGGCGCACTGACGAAGTCCACTTTGGGTACCAGCACCCGTCGTGTATGTTCCTCGCGGAACAGGATCACCTTGGGCACCAGGTAATACAGGTAGGCGGAGCCGAAGCAACCGGGCCAGCGCACGTCGCTCGCGGGATAGGCGCCGGTGCCGACGAGATTGATATTGCCCTGGCCGTCGATCTGCCCGCCGCCGAGGAAGAAGGCATCGATGCGCCCCTGCGCCGCGAGGTCGAAGGTCTCGACGCCGCCGTCGGTATAGGCGTTGTAGCGGTTGGAGCCGAGTATGGTAACGACCAGCGGAAGTCCCTGTGGGACGCGCATTGCGCCCTGGGTCAGTTCCCGCCGCAGCAGCGCCGCCGCACCGGGAATGGGCGAGGACGCGCCGACGGTCACATGGCGGCAGCCCTCCAGCAGGCGCGCGATCACCGCTACCAGCAGTTCGGCGCGGCTATAAGCGAGCGTCATATTTCAGCCGTTTCGCCCAGCCATTGATCCAGAAAGCGGCGAAAGCCGTCCTCGGTCTTGGCTTCTTGCACATAGCGGCTGATCGCGGCATCGTCGCTGCCGTAGTGCTCGGGCAGGCCGATCGGCCAGGCGCCCCGTCGGGCGAGAGCGATGCGGCTGACGTAAATTGCCGGCACGACGCCCGGTGCCAGCATCGGGTCGTCGAACAAATCGTGTTCGCTGATCGCTTCTACCGTGACGAAAGTCTGCTTCGATGCGTGCGCCATGGTGAGCAGCTCGCGCCGGCGGCCGATGTACACATTGCCAGAGCGATCGGCAAGCGGCGCGTGGAACAGCGCGATGTCGGGGTTGATCGCAGGCAGCACGGCGATGGCGTCGCCCGCGGCGAACGGATTGTCGATGATCTTCCAGTCTGGCCGCGACGCGAGGAGATCGCTGCCGATCAGGCCGCGCAGCGGAATGAACGGCAGGCCTTTCTCGCCGGCCTGCAACGCGGCGTGCACTGCCGGGCAGGTCGAGTCGAGGATGCGGATACGCCGATTACGCAACGCGTCGATGAAGCGGTGCGCCGGCCCGAATTCGCCCAGTGTCACGGCCGACGTCTCCAGCGTCGCGACCGCGCCGGCACCGATCAGTATTTCAGCCTGAAGTCCGCTCGTGGGCACGCACACCAGATGCAGGCCGCGCACGCCGCGGCGTACCAGCTCGCGCGTCGCAGCCATGGCGACGCCGCAGTTGTCGGACGGGACCACGAGTTTGGCGCCGTCAGGCACGGCGGCGGCCAGTTCGGCGAGTTCACATATCGGTAGTTGGCTCATGCACGCCCTCCGCTTCGGGCTTAAATCAGTTTGGCCATGCCATCGTACAACAGCTTCAATCCGGCGACGAACAGAAAGGCGTAACACAGCCGGTAGAACAGCACTTCAGGTGTGCGCTGCCTCAACCATACGCCGCAGAATATGCCGACCAAGCCGAGCGGCGCGAGTCCGGCGGAGGTGGCCAGATTGCTGGCGTCGAACAGACCGAGCAGGGTATAGGGAATGAGTTTGACGTAATTCATGAAGGTGAAAAATACGACCGTAGTGCCGACCAGCAACGCCTTGTCCATTCTCTGCGGCAGCAGGTAAATCGACAACGGCGGACCGCCGGCGTGCGCGAGCGTGCTGGTGAAACCGGACAGGGTGGACCAGAAGTAGCCCTTGGCAGCATTCGGCGTCGTCTTGCCCTGGCGCGACGCGGTGCCGAGCCAGCGGTACAGCAGGAAACCGATGGCGACAACGCCGAGCATGAGTTTCAGGCCGGCTTCGCTGACGAAACCGAAGGTGAGCGTGCCCAGGAGAATGCCGGTGATGCCGCCGGGCAGCATGATTTTCATGTTCTCGCGGCTCCACTGGCCGCGGTAGGCCCACAGCGCAGCCAGGTCCATGATGCACAGGATGGGCAGCATGATCGCCGCGGCCTGCGTCGCCGGCATGGTAAGCGCGATCAACGGAACGGCGAGAATGCCGAGACCGCTGCCGAAGCCGGCCTTGGAAATGCCGGTGATCAGCAGCGCCGGTATCGCGGCGGCGTAGAACAGGGGATCGGAGATCAAAATGGATGGTGCAATGTGATTGCGTGGGCCAGCGGATTATATCCGGCGGACTGTATCTTCGAGCGGACATTGCGCGCTCCGCGCGCCAACCGTGTTTTCTCTATACGGATGAAAAGCGTATCCGTATAGGGAAAACACGGTTATGGATAAAAGCAAAATCGATTTTGGGTTAAATCAAGATCGCGGATTGCGGGCGGACGGTTTCATCGTCCGCGCGCGATCCGCGATCCGCGCGGCCGGGCCGCCGGCCGCGCCAGCCCGAGCGCGATAGTTCGCCGTCGGCGCTCAGGCGGGCCTTCGCAGACTCTCGCTGCGATTCAAATCCACCGTTCCGTCGGCGTTCAGACCCACGCCGAACATGCTTTCGGCCTGGGCGGACGTATAGTAGCCGCGCGCCACATCCCGCGCCACGCGCGCCGCGTCGCGCTTGAACGGCTCACCGAATCCGCCGCCGCCGGGCGTCGAGACGTAGATGCGGTCCCCGGGCTCGAGTTCGATGTCCTGGTCCTTGGACAAATGCGGCGGTACATAACTCGTCGCGCCGCGCTCGATGCGCACTTTGTTCACGCCGCCGTCCGCGCCGCCCAACGCACCCAGCGGTCCGGTGCGCCCGTGGTCCATCACCATCGACGCGCGCGCGCTGCCGCGGCGCAGGCGGATGGTGTAATTGACGCCGAAGCCGCCGCGGTATTCGCCTGCGCCGCCGGAGCCTTCGTGCAGCGAGTACTCCTCGAACAGCACCGGGTAGTACTGCTCCATCACTTCAATCGGAGTGGTCTTGGAAATGCCTATGGTGGAGCAGCCGTTCGACAAACCGTCACCGCCCGGGTTGCCGCCATAACCGCCGCCGGAGATCACGTACATGACATAGGCGCGATTGCGCTTCGGATCGTTTCCGCCGAGCGCAAGATTGCCCGAGGATCCCGCAGGCGCGGCGAACAGCTGTGCCGGAATCGCATGGGTGAGGGCGCAGAACACCGCCTCGGCGATGCGCTGGCTCACTTCGGCGGCGCAGCCTGAAACCGGACGCGGATAATGGGCGTAGAGAAATGTGCCTTCGGGCTCGATGATGGTAAGCGGTTCGAACGTACCCGCGTTGATCGGCACGTCCGGGAAGATGTGCTTCATTGCCAGATAGATGGAGGACTTGGTGGTGGCGATGACTGAATTCATCGGTCCGCGGCAGGGCGGCGAAGAGCCGCTCATGTCGAAGGTCAAGCCGTCGCCCTGCTTGGTGATTTTCATTTTGATCAGCAGCGGCTCATCCACCACGCCGTCTGAATCGACGATGGAATGGCCGTCGTAGACGCCGTCGGGAATGGTGGCGATCTTGGCGCGCATTTGCTGCGCGGCGCGCGCGCGCAATTCGACGATGGCCGCATCGACGGTGTCGGCGCCATAGCGATCGAGCAGGGCGGCCAGACGTTTCTCGCCGATGGCAAGCGCCGCCGCCTGCGCCTTGATGTCGCCGATGCGCTGGTCGGCGATACGGATGTTGGAAAGTATGATGGCGAGGATTTCCTCGTCCATCACGCCGCGCTTGAACAGTTTCACCGGCGGCAGGCGCAGGCCTTCCTGCTCCGATTCGGTTGCGTGCGCCGAAAATCCGCCCGGCACCATGCCGCCGATGTCCGGCCAGTGGCCGGTATTGGCGAGCCAGGCGAACAGCTTGCCCTGGTAGAAAAACGGTTTGACGAAGCGCACGTCCATTAAATGCGTGCCGCCGAGATAGGGGTCGTTGACGATGAATACGTCTCCGGCTTCCAGATTCTTTGCGCGCTCGATCACCGCCTGGGTGGAGAACTGCATGGTGCCGACGAATACCGGCAGGCCCAGTTCGCCTTGCGCGATCAGCGCGCCGTCGTCGCGGTGGTAAATGCCGTCGGAGCGATCCATCGCTTCTGAAATCACCGGAGAAAATGCCGCGCGGCAGAACGCGAGGTCCATTTCATTGCACACTTGGTTAAGGCCGTTCTGAATTACGACCAGGGTGATGGGATCGATATTCATGCTCATGCTCCTGGTTCTGCTGTCGCCCCTCACCCTACCCTCTCCCCGCTACCGGGGAGAGAGGATCGTATGCAAGGCAGGTCTTGAGTATCCACTCGCAATCGCGCGTGAGTTCGTCGATGCGCTTCGCCCATGGCGTGGATAGCGCGTCATTCCAGGGCGCCGAGCCGGCAACACCTGCATCGGCAAGTTCGTACAGGGCGACGTAACGCGGCTTGCCGGCGGGATCGAGGAAACGCCGTGCGCGCAACACGCCCGGGATCGACGACAGAAGCGGCAGATGCTCCTCGTCGTACCACCGGTTGAATTCCGCTTCGTTCTCCGCCGGAACGTCGCCGCAGGCTAGAAACAAGGCTTGCGCGGCCGGATCGGGCGCGGCATCACCCGGCTGAAGCTGCGTGCAGGCCCAGCGCCGGAACAGCAAGCAGCGCGACAGGCAGCGCTTGGACCAGGGTGTGAAATGTTCGCCGACATGGGCCAGATACTCGGGCGTCTGCAATACCTGCGGCTGGTCCAGCTCGTAAGTCGCCAGATACTTTCCGCTGCCCGGCGCGGGATTCGCGTCGATCCAGCGCCGCGCCGAGTCGAATCCCGGAATGGCCAGCCGCTCGGGCAGATGCTCGGTGTCGTACCAGGCGTTGAACTCTTCCTCCATCTGCGCCGGGGGTTCGGTCATGGTGAGCAGCAGGCCTTTCATCGCATCACACTGCGACCAGGAGATTGCCCAGCGCGTCGATCTCGACGCGGTTGTCCGGGTCGATCACGGTGGTGCAGTCCAGCTGCTCGATGATCGCTGGGCCGGCGAACTTCGCCTCCTGCGGCAGCTTTTCCCGCTGATAAATCGGCGTGTCGCGAAAACCGCCTTCGAACCAGACCGGACGCATGCCGTTCAGCGCGCCGGAGAGATCCCTCGCGCGCTCCTCGGCGCTTGCGAGCACGGCCAGGTCCAGCCGCGGGCGCAGGCCGATCACTGCGGTGTGCAGATTGACCAGCACCGCGCGGATCTCCGGCAGTTCCACGCCGAAGCGTTCCCAGTAGGCGGCTTCGAACAGCCGCTGCAATTCATCCTTCGTCACTTCCAGCCGCGGCAGCGCCAGCGTAAGGATGTGGCTTTGTCCCTGGAACTGCATGTCGGCGAAGTGCAGGATGCGCGTACCTTCGATCGCCACGCCTTCGCGCGCAAGCGTGGCGCGGCCTTCGGCGATCTGCGCTTCCAGGGTCGACCAGACGAGATCGATATCCAAAGCAGCCAAAGGCTTGTTGACGGTATTGACGTAGTCGTGACGGGCATCGGCCACGACGCAGCCGAGCGCGTTGGTGATGCCGGGCCGCACCGGAATCAACAGTCTGGGAATCGCCAGCTCGCGCGCCAGCGCCGCCGCGTGCAGCGGGCCGGCGCCGCCGAACGGGAACAGCACGAAATCGCGCGGATCGTGGCCGCGCGCGAGCGACACCATGCGGATCGCGCCTGCCATCCGGTCGTTGGCGATGCGCAATATCGCCGCGGCGGCCGCGGTTGCATCCAGGCCCAGCGGTTTGCCCACCTTTTCCTGGATGACGCTGCGCACCGCATCCAGCGATACCGGCCGGTCCACGGCGAGCAGTTTCTGTGGATTGAGCCGTCCCAGAATCAGATTGGCGTCGGTGATGGTGGGCGCCAGGCCGCCGCGGCCGTAGCAGATCGGGCCCGGGGTGGCGCCGGCCGATTCCGGACCTACCTGCAGCATGCCGGCCTGATTGATGAAGGCGATCGAGCCGCCACCGGCGCCGATGGTGTGCACATCCACCATCGGCACGTGGATCGGCATCGCGTATTCCAGTTCCAGCTCGGAAGACACGGTGGGTACGCCGGCCTGGATCAGCGCCACGTCGGTGGAGGTGCCGCCCATGTCGTAGGTCACAACCTCCGTGTATCCCGCGGCGGACGCAGTGTAGGCGGCGGCCATCACGCCCGAGGCCGGACCGGACATCACGGTGTTGACCGCGTGCTCGGCGACGATGGCCGAGGAGACGGTGCCGCCATTGCCCTGCATTACCAGAAGGTCATTGGCAAATCCCTGCTCGCGCAGTTCGCGCCGCAGGCGTTCGATATAGCGCGCGAGTATCGGCTGCACCGCCGCATTGACGCAGGCGGTGGTGCCGCGCTCGTATTCGCGATATTCGGACAGGATCAGGTGTCCGGCGGTGAGATAGCTGTTTGGCCACAGGCCGCGTGCGATTTCGAGTGCGCGCAGCTCGTGCGCTGGATTGATATAGCTGTGCAGGAAATGGATCACCAGCGCTTCGCAGCCTTTGGCGATCAACACCTCGACCGCAGCGCCTACCGCGGCATCGTCGAGCGGCGTCACCACTTCGCCATCCGCATCCATGCGCTCAGGCACCTCGAGGCGCAGCTCGCGCGGCACCAGCGGTTCGAACGAACCGGTGAGCCCGTAGGGTTTGGGACGGGTGCGCCGGCCGAGTTCGAGCGAATCGCGAAAGCCGCGCGTGGTGATCAATCCCACCCTGGCGACTTTGCGCTCGAGGATGGCATTGGTGGTGGTGGTGGTGCCGTGTACGAGCACCTGCAACTCGGGCAGGACGGCACCTGCCGCCGCCAGCGCCGCAACCACGCCGTAGGCCTGGTTGTCCGTCGTCGTCGGCACCTTCGCCAGGCGCACCGATCCGTCCACTGCATTGAGCATGATCAGGTCGGTGAAGGTGCCGCCGACGTCGATGCCGACCACCCAGTTCGATTTGTTCGTAGTCATCGCATTAGACCGAGAGGTAGGTGGCGCGTATTTGCTCGTTGGCGGCGAGTTCGGCCATCGATCCCTGATAGCGGATATGGCCTTTCTCGATGATATAGGCGCGATCGGCTACCAGGTTGGCGAAATGCAGGTTCTGTTCGGAAAGCAGGACGCACAGTCCTTCCTGTTTCAGTTCCAGTATGGTTTTGGCCATCTGCTCGACGATCACCGGCGCCAGGCCTTCCGAAGGCTCATCCAGCAGAATGGCGCAAGGGTTGCCCATCAGCGTGCGTGCAATGGTAAGCATCTGTTGCTCGCCGCCGGACATGTGCGCACCGCGCCGCTCGCGCATGAGCGCCAGATTGGGAAACAGCCCGAACAGTTTCTCCGGCGTCCATTGCGGCGCCCCGGCGCGCGGCGGCTGCCGGCCCACCTCGAGATTCTCCATCACGCTGAGATCGGTGAATATGCGCCGCTCTTCGGGCACATAGCCCAAGCCAAGCCGGGCGATCTGATAGGGTTCCAGCTGCTCGATGCGCCGGCCATCGAAACTGATTTCGCCCGCGAGCGGGCGCACCAGTCCGATCAGCGTTTTCAGGGTGGTGGATTTTCCCGCGCCGTTGCGCCCGAGCAGCACCACGACTTCGCCGCGCTGCGCCGACAGGCTGAGATCGAACAGGATATGCGCCCGGCCGTAGGCGCTGTTGACGCCATTCATCTCAAGCATGCGCACCGCCATAGACCGCGCCCGAGCCCAGATAGACTTCCTGCACCTTGCGATTGGCGCGTACATCCGCCGGTTTGCCTTCGGCGATGAGCCTGCCGTGATTCAACACCAGGATGCGGTCGGCGTGCGCGAACACCACGTCCATGTCGTGCTCGGTAAACAACACCGCGATGCCGGAGGCGCGTGCGAGCTCGGCGGTGAGTTGCATCAGCGCCACGCGTTCGGTCGGCGCCATGCCCGCCGTGGGTTCGTCCATCAGCAGCAGGCGCGGCCGGTTGGCCAGGGCTATCGCGAGTTCCACCCGCTTCAGGTCGCCGTAGGCGAGCACGGCGCAGGGCCTATCGGCCTGCGCGGCGATGCCGACGCGCGTGAGTAATTGCATTGCCTCGTCCCGGTACTGATATGCCGCAAGCGAGACGAGCGAATTCAACTTGCCGTGAAAATTGAGCAGGGCGGTCTGCACGTTCTCGCGTACGCTCATCGACGAGAAAGTCGCAGTGATCTGAAACGTGCGTCCCACGCCCATGCGCCAGATCTGGCGCATG
>Ga0208566_1002302_pt1 | contig 10315 bp, 9 predicted proteins | sample PL_2010_150m_FD_184159 | JGI IMG/M metagenome (GOLD analysis project Ga0208566, IMG submission 184159) | Freshwater microbial communities from Powell Lake, British Columbia, Canada to study Microbial Dark Matter (Phase II) - PL_2010_150m... | ecosystem: Environmental > Aquatic > Freshwater > Lake...
AGGCCAGCAGTCGATTATCGACCAGTTTTGTTATACTTGGTCTATTCCAGTTCAACGTGTTGATATCGTGCCTACAACCAAGCCATTACAGATTCTTTTCGCCACCTCGGAAATCCAGCCGCTGATCAAGACCGGCGGACTGGCGGACATCAGCGCTTCGCTGCCCACCGCCCTGCGCGAACAGGGCGCGGACGTACGGGTGCTGGTTCCCGGCTATCCGGCGGTTCTGGCCGGCGCATGGGGCATCCAATCGCTCCATTATTTCCAGGATTTCTACGAATTCGGCGAAATCCATCTGCTTTCCGCCACGCTGCCGGATACCGGCGTACCGCTGATCATTATCGACTATCCCCAGCTCTACACGCGCAGCGGTGGCCCGTACCAGGACGAACTGAAAAACGACTGGCCCGATAACCCGAGCCGCTTCGCCCTGCTCTCGCGAGTTGCCGCATTTCTGGGCAGCGAAAACAGTCCACTGGATTTCCATCCCGACATCATCCAGTGCAACGACTGGCAGGCCGGGCTGGCACCGGCCTACCTGCACTTCATGCCCGGGAAAAAACCGCCTACCGTGATGACCATCCACAACCTGGCGTTCCAGGGCATCTTCCCGCCGGAAGTATGCGAGGAAGTCGGTCTCCCACCGGAGAGCTTCGACATCGCCGGGGTCGAGTATTACGGCAATCTGTCATTCCTCAAAGCCGGGCTTTATTACGCCGACCACATCACCACGGTCAGCCCGCACTACGCCACGGAAATCCAGCACGCCCCGCTCGGCTTCGGTATGCAAGGATTGTTGCAGGATCGGAGCGAGCAGCTGACCGGCATCGTCAACGGTATCGACATCCAGGAATGGAACCCGCTCAGCGACGTCAATCTTGCACACAACTACGACGACGCCAAGCTGGAAGGGAAAGCTGCCAACAAAAAAGCCCTGCAAGCCCAACTGGGGCTGACCGTAGACCCGGACATCCCGCTGCTCGGCGCGGTCAGCCGTATCTCTTACCAAAAGGGCCTGGATTTGCTGATCGAAATCGCCCCGGCGCTGCTCGAAGAACCGGTGCAAATCGTCATCCTGGGTACCGGCGAAGCCGCCCTGGAGCAGTCCTTCACCAAACTAACCCAGCAGTACCCCGGCAAAGTTGCCGCCGTCATCGGCTTCGACGAAAAGCTGTCGCACCAGATCGAGGCCGGCCTCGACATTTTCCTGATGCCGTCGCGCTTCGAACCGTGCGGCCTGAACCAGATGTACAGCCAGCGTTACGGCACCCCGCCGCTGGTCCACGCCACCGGCGGCCTGGTGGATACCGTCACCGACACCACCAAGGCCACGCTACGCGACAAGACCGCCACCGGCTTCATGTTCGACAAGATTACCGCCGCCGCCCTGCACGAAGCCATCCAACGGGCACTGGAATGCTACCGCGACCGCAAAACCTGGCGGCAAATCCAGCGCGCCGGGATGCGCCGCGACTTTTCCTGGAGCAACAGCGCCCAGCAATACCTGGCGCTGTTCCGCTCGCTGCTGGAAAAAAAATAAGTGTGAATGCGAAAAAGCATTTACATGCATATTAGAAAAACCTAATATTTTCCGTTTTTCAATCAACATCAGGATGTTTAATATGAAAAAAGCATGGTTACCCCTCTCCCTCGCGCTGGCTCTCAGCGCTGGCGCCGCACTGGCCGACGACGTGGCGAAGTTCCAGGAAGACAGCCGCAAGGTGGTCAAAGACCTGATGGGCCAGCTCGGCAGCAAAGTGCAGACTGAAATGCAGGCCAACGGCCCGGTCGCCACCATCAAGGTATGCAAGGACATCGCCCCGGCCATCGCTTCCGAAATGTCGCGCAAGACCGGCCAGCGCGTTTCGCGGGTTTCCCTGAAAGTCCGCAACCCGCTGCTCGGCTCGCCGGATGCCTGGGAACAGAAAGTGCTGATGGATTTCGACAAGCGCCTGGAAAATGAAAACCCGGCCAGCATGGAATTCGCCGAAGTCGTCACCGAACCGCAAGGCAAATACCTGCGCTACATGAAAGCAATCCCGACCCAGGACGTGTGCCTGAAGTGCCACGGCGCGCCGGACACCATCGCGCAACCGGTGAAAGACCTGCTCAACGCCGAATATCCCCACGACAAAGCCACCGGCTACACCCTCGGCCAAATCCGCGGCGCGATCTCGATCAAGAAGCCGATGTAAGGCCAAATTTTCCAGCGGCGCCAATACTCCCAAAACAGGGTGGCGCCGGTTCAGGGAAAATCAAAAAAAGCCCCATGTTTCCGGGGCTTTTTTCTTGGCTGATAATGAGGTCTTTTCTGCACAACGCCCCCTACTACTGAGTTTGAATATCAGGAATGGCCGGCGTTGGCCAGACTCTCTGACCAATCTGACCGCCTGCTAGGTGTCAATTGCGGAAGTTCAACATCGAGTTCTGATTGAGTCCCTACCCCACGTAATACTTGAATGGGATAGCATGGGAGGAATTTAACCAACCCGGTTTAGCGTGAATTAAGCGGGCCGACAGCAGGGGAGACCACGGAGTATGGGCGATACGTGCAAGTATGTGTTCCGCGACGGCGCTTCGTGCGCGGAACATCTCCATCCGGGTTCTGAATTATGTTTCTGGCACGATCCGAAGGCGGACAAATCAGGCCCTGAAATAAAAGGGATGATCGAAGAAAAATACCAGCGGGGAGAAACGCTGGAAGGCATTATTCTCAACGGCGCCCAATTGGAGAACGTCGGACTTTCACGGGCAAATCTGCACAATACCCAATTCAAATGGGCGAATCTCAAGAACGCCCACCTGTTTGGGGCGGACTTGACCCATGCCACCCTTTTCAAGGCTGCGCTCCAAGGGGCGAACATGAAAGAGGCCAAGCTGAGTGACGCCGAGCTGCTTGGCGCGACGCTTGAAGAAACCAAGCTGCAGTTCATCCGCTTTGGCGGCCGCGACGGATATACGGTTAAAAACGAGATCGAAGGGGAAGGTCACGAAAAAAGGGGGGAGACCGAGCAGGCGTATCAGAAATACTTCGAGGCCGAAGAGATATACCGCGCCATCAAACGCAACCTTAAAAACAGTGGGATGGCCTTTGAGGCCGGCGAATACTTCTTTAAGGAAATGGTGATGAGCCGCAAACAGATGCCGCTTTATTCATTTGGCCGGTTCTGGTCAAAGCTCATGAGCATCTCCGCCGGATACGGCGAGAAGCCCCACCGGATCATCGGTTTTTCCCTGGCCTTTATTGTTCTGTGCGCGATGATTTTTTCCTGCATGGGAATTCGGCATGCCTCGGGACATTTTTTTCAATTTTCATCGAGCGCTTCGTTCGCGGAGAATATGGCGGTTCTTTACGACGCGCTGTATTTTAGCGTGGTGACGTTCACAACGCTGGGGTACGGTGATTTCACGCCTGTCGGCGCCGGAAAAATGGTCGCCATGATAGAAGCGTATTCGGGGGCATTTTGCATATCGCTGTTCAGCATCTCGACATATAAGAGATACATGGACAGGTAGTCTGCCCCCCAGATTTCCCACGGAAGGCGTGTCGAGCTACGACCAACTGTTGACAGACCCGAATGAAGCCGCCGAACTTGAAATCTGTTGAAAAACTCTATTTTTTGGAAACGCTGAAATCTTGCCTAGAGTCCATTACCTCGAAAGATTGGATTGATTTCCTTTTTGTAGGGGAATCAGACGGTCTACAGTCTGCGACTAAGCAATATACGATCCCCGCTTATCCTTTGAAGGAAAACTTGCCCAAGAGGCTTAATTTTTTCACGCACCCTGAAAAAGAGTTTTTCAACAGAATAGGTGGAAAGCGGACAGCAAGCAGCACGGTACGGCATGAAGCTCAACTGTCTTGCGCCCCTTCCGGGTACTCCCGGATTGCGCTGCACTTCATCCAGGCTACTAATCCTTCGAAAATCGACCCACTGAATGAGTTTGCATTACCCAACAACCCGCGTATTATGACCATATAGTCATTTATCAAAGGAGCGATGATGCGCTCAGTTCCCGTTGTTGAAGCAAAGGCTCATTTTTCCGCGCTGCTTGCTGCGGTGGAAGGCGGCGAGGCGGTTGCGATCACCCGGCATGGGCGGGTGATCGCGCGCCTGGTGCCGGATACCCCACGCATGGCTGCTGACGTATTCCGGCCCTTCTGGACGGAAACCGACCTGGATCTGGAAGCGCCGCCGGATTCACCGCCCGAGCCTGTAGCGGCGCTGGACTAGGGCCATGCTTTACCTGCTCGACACCAACATCGTGATTGCGGCATTGAAAGGCGTGGCGAACGTGCGGCGCAAATTGGAAACAACGCCCGTTTCCAGCCTGGTGCTCTCCCCTGTGGTATTAGGCGAACTGGAATTCGGCGCCGAGAAGAGCGCGTACCCGGAAAAAAACCGTGCCCGGCTCGCCGCCCTCATCGAAGACATCCCCATGTCACCCCTGGATGACGAAACCAGCAAGCATTACGGACGCATCCGCGCGCAACTGGAACGCAACGGCTCCCCCATCGGCGCGAACGACTTGTGGATAGCCGCGCAGACGCTGGCATTGGGCGCGGTGGCGGTAACGGACAACGTAGGCGAGTTCTCCCGCGTTTCAGGGTTGATGATTGAAAATTGGTTGGAATAGCGAACATAGCCCGGCAGAAGCCGCAGGCGGATTCCGGGGCTTTAGCCAGCAGCCTCAGCGGTTATACGTGGCGGTAAAGCTGGCCTTCCCCAAGCGATTGGCGTTAATCATGTAACCCACCAGCGCCGCGCTGGCATCGGCGGGTACCTCGATCTTTTCGCTCTTGAGCGCATGGACGGTAAAAATATAGCGGTGCGGCTTCGAGCCTTGCGGCGGGCAGGCGCCGCCGAATCCCGTTGTACCGAAATCGGTGCGTCCCTGCACGGCATAGTCCGGCATCAAGCCTTTCGCGACATCGCCGGCATTTTCCGGCAAATCCGCTACGGTGGCGGGAAGATTGAACACCACCCAGTGCCACCAGCCCGAACCGGTGGGCGCATCGGGATCGTAAACGGTCACCGCAAAGCTCTTGGTTCCTGCGGGCGCGCCGCGCCAGTTGAGCGCGGGCGATATGTTCTGGCCGGTACAACCGAAGCCATTAAAAACCTGGGCCGCCTCGAGTTTCGCGTTGGGCTTGATGGTCGGACTCGACAGAGTAAAACCTGCGGCGTTGGCGAACCCGGAAACCGCCAGCAGGCATGACGCCAAGGTCAGATGGGCAGCAGGTAACATCGAAATCTCCTTTAACGTTAACGTCGAGACGAAATAGCTTGTTGCATCTCTACAACCACCACATCAAGCCCATCTCCAGCGGGTGGGTCAGCAACGGATGGTACGGGTAAGCGCGCACCTTGTAATCCAGCCTGCCGCACATATCGGGCGACAGATCGAGGGTAAAACGGCATTCGCCGGTTTCCGCGATGATCCCCTGGCAGGCGAAGCTAAAATGCAGGTAATCGCTGGCGTCCTTCTTGGTCGGGCGACGCAGCAGCAATTCCACCACCACATCTTCCGGTACCAGGCCATCCAGTTGCACCGCCACTTCTAGCTTGACGGCATCGCCGAACTGGATGTGTTTTTTCGGCACATCCACGCGACGCAAGGCGACGTTCTGCCAGGATGAGCGCACCTTGCCCTTCCAGACAGCCAGGCGCTTGGCGTTCTCAAAATCGTTTTCCGCATAGATCGCGCCCTGCTTGCTCGCCGGCAGGTAGAAACGCGATACGTACTCGCCCACCATGCGGCTGGAGTTGTATTGCGGCAGCACGGTGGCGATCGAACGCTTGGCTTTTTTCACCCAATCGACGGAATAGCCCATCTTGCCGCGCTGGTAATACAGCGGAAAGACGCGGTTGCACAGGATTTCATAGAGTTCCTGGCTGTCTTCCTTGTTGCGCCGGCCATCGTCGACATAGGACGGCGACGGCTTGATCGCCCAGCCGTTGGTACCGTCGTAGCCTTCGCCCCACCAGCCGTCCAGCACCGAGAGATTGATCGCGCCGTTGATGCCGGCCTTCATGCCGGAGGTGCCGCTCGCCTCGAGCGGGTAAATCGGGGTGTTGAGCCACACGTCCACGCCTGCCACCAAGCGGCGCGACAAGCCGAGGTCGTAGCCTTCCACCAGCAGCACCTTACCCTGGAATTCCGGCTGGTGGGCCAGTGCATGAATGCGACGGATCAAGTCCTGGCCGGGGTGGTCGGCGGGATGTGCCTTGCCGGCGAAGATAAACAGCACCGGGCGGTCGTTGTCGGCCAGCAGCTGGCGCAGGATTTCCTGATCCTCGAACAGCAGCGCCGCGCGCTTGTAGGTCGCGAAGCGCCGCGCGAAACCGATGGTCAGGACATTGGGGTCGTAGCTGTCGACATGCTTGAGGATCCGGTCGAGATGCGCCTCGCTGCCGTGGTTGCGGAAATGCTGCTGACTGATGCGGAAACGCAACAATTGCAGCATTTGCGACTTGAGCGACTGGCGCACGCTCCAGAACAAATGATCGGGAATATCGTCGATATGCTGCGCCCAGTATTCCGCGTCGGACATGCGGTGGCGCCATTCGTAGCCGAAATAATTGTCGAACAGGTCGATCCACTCCTGCGCCAGGAAAGTCGGCACATGCACGCCATTGGTGACATAACTCAGGGGATTTTCCTCGGGCGCGATCTGTTGCCACAAGTTGGCGCAAATCTGCGAGGACACCCCGCCGTGAATGCGCGACACACCGTTCTGGCGGCGCGAGCCGCGTATCGCCAGAGTGGTCATATTGAAGTCTGAGCCGTCAGGCGTCCGGCCCAGCGCCATGAAGTCTTCGCGCTTGAGTTTCAGCTCTTCGCAGCAATGCTGGAAATAATGCCACATCATGTCTTCGGCAAAATGATCGTGTCCCGCCGGCACCGGCGTATGGGTGGTGAACACGGTATTCACCGCGGTCGCTTCCAGCGCGCTGGCAAAATCCAGCCCGCCCAGCATCACCAGGTTGCGGATGCGCTCGAGGATCAGGAACGCCGCGTGGCCTTCGTTGATATGCCATACCGTCGGTTTCAGCCCCAGCGCCGCCAAGGCGCGCACCCCGCCGACGCCGAGGATGATTTCCTGGGTGATGCGGGTGTTGCGGTCGCCGCCGTACAGTTGGTGGGCAATATCGCGATCTTCCGGCGAATTTTCCTCGATGTCGGTATCCAACAGGCACATCGACACATGTCCGACGCGCGCCTGCCATACCTTGATAACCACCTTGCGCCCGGGAAAATCCACGGATACGTGAATTTCCTTGCCGTCGGCGTCCAGCGCCGGCGTAACCGGCAAATCGTCGAAATCCGAATCGGAGTGGGTGGCGATCTGGTTGCCTTCGCCATCGATGATCTGGGAAAAATAGCCCTGACGATAGAGCAGCCCGACCCCGACGAACGGCAGGCGCATGTCGCTGGCCGCCTTGCAGTGATCGCCGGCCAGGATACCCAGGCCGCCGGAATAAATCGGGAAACTCTCGTGAAAGCCGAATTCGGCGCAGAAATAGGCCACCAGGTCGTCCGGCTTGAACTCCTCGCACAGACCGCCGCGCCGCATCGGCTCGTTGTGATAGGTATCGTAGGACGACAGCACCCGGTTGTAGGTCGCCAGGAACACCTGGTCGTCGCTGGCATCCGCCAGGCGCTGCTCGTCGACGCGGCGCAGAAACACCTTGGGATTATGCCCGACCGCATCCCACAGCCCCGGATGCAGGCGCGCAAACAAGGTGCGGGTGGGTTTGTCCCAGCTATACCACAGATTGTTCGCCAGCTCGTCGAGACGCAACAGCTTGCGCGGAATCCGCGGATTCACCTCGAGCATGAAGGTGGTGCCTTGTTTCATTTTGGAGTTCCTGTATTTTCGTGACTAATTTCGAAACCTGTGTAGGAGCGCCTTCAGGCGCGCCCAATCCAAATCGCGCCTGAAGGCGCTCCTACAATTATTCAGGATTCACGAAGAAAATTAGCACGGTAATATTTCAATTCTTCTATGGATTCGTAGATGTCGGCCAGCGCTTCGTGCTTGTTGGCCTTCTTGAAACCGTCGTAGATTTGCGGTTTCCAGCGCTTGGACAGTTCCTTGAGGGTGCTGACGTCGAGGTTGCGGTAATGGAAGTAATCTTCCAGTTTGGGCATGTAATTGGCCATGAAGCGGCGGTCCTGGCAGATCGAATTGCCGCACATCGGCGATTTTTTCGCCGCAACGAATGGCTGGATGAACGCGATCATCTGACTTTCCGCTTCCGCCTCGTCCAGCATGGAAGCGCGCACTTTTTCGGTGAGACCGGTTTTGGCGTGGGTGGAAGTGTTCCACTTATCCATCCCGTTCAGCACCTCGTCGGACTGATGCACCACCAGCACCGGGCTTTCGGCCAGCACATTGAGCTGCCCGTCGGTGATCACCACGGCGATCTCGATAATGCGGTCGCGGTCGGGGAACAGGCCGGTCATTTCCAAGTCTATCCAGATAAGGTTGTTGCAGTCTTGTGCCATAATGCCCGTTTATTGGAAGTCGCTCGATTTTGCATTTTGTCATATCCCGCCAACAGAAGTAAGCGCACAGCGTAAAAAACCCATGCCAACCTTCACCCTCTTGTTTCTCGCCGCACTCAGCCTGACGCTGGGTATCCGCATCTGGCTGGCGCTGCGCCATATCGGCCACATCCGGGCGCGGCGCGAGCAGGTTCCCGCCGAATTTGCCGCGCAAATTACGCTGGAAGCGCACCGCAAAGCCGCCGATTACTCCATTGCCAAAACCCGCCTCGGTATCGTCCACGCGCTACTGGAAACGGCGATGCTGCTGCTGTTCACCCTCGGCGGCGGACTGGAAGCCGTCAACCGCCTCGCCGCCGGGCTGCTGGATAACCCGCTGTGGCAGGGAACCGCGCTGATCCTGGCGGTGTTCGTGATGCTCGCCGTCGTCGAACTGCCGCTGGGGATTTACCGCACTTTCGTGATCGACCAGCAATTCGGTTTCAACAAAACGACCCCGGCGCTGTTCCTCGCCGACCTGGCCAAGCAGGCGGCACTCGGTGCGGCGCTGGGCATCCCGCTGCTGCTCGGGGTGCTGTGGCTGATGGCGCGCATGGGGGAAAACTGGTGGCTGTATGTGTGGCTGGCGTGGATGGGATTCAACCTGCTGATGCTGGCGGTTTACCCGGTTTTCATCGCCCCGATTTTCAACAAGTTCGCGCCGCTCGAAGATCCGACGCTGAAAGCCCGCGTCGAAAAGCTGCTGAGCGAGTGCGATTTCCAAGCGCAAGGCCTGTTCGTGATGGACGGCTCGCGCCGCACCTCGCACGGCAACGCCTATTTCACCGGCTTCGGCAAGGCCCGCCGGATCGTGTTCTTCGACACCCTGCTGGCACACCTCGACCCCGACGAAACCGTCGCGGTGCTGGCCCACGAACTCGGCCATTTCAAGCACCGCCACATCGTCAAACGCATCGTGCTGATTTTCGCGATGAGCCTGGCCGGGCTGTGGCTGCTCGGCTGGCTGATGGGGCAAAGCTGGTTCTTCAGCGGCCTCGGCGTCGCCACGCCCGGCACCGCGATGGCGCTGCTGCTGTTCCTGCTGGTCAGCCCGGCGTTTACCTTCCTGTTGCAGCCGCTGATGAGCTTCTATTCGCGCCGGCACGAATTCGAAGCCGACCGCTACGCCACCCGCCACGCCCGCGCCGACGACCTGGTACGCGCGCTGGTCAAGCTGTACAACGACAACGCCGCCACGCTCACCCCCGACCCGCTGCATTCGGCCTTTTACGACTCGCACCCGCCGGCAGCGATCCGTATCGCGCAATTGAAGAAATTTGCTTAGAATCAAATCCTAGCCACATTCACCAAGGAGTTGCCATGCGTACCCTGCTTACCCTGCCGCTGCTGTTCTGCATAGTCGCTTCCGCCAACGCGGCGGATCTCTTCGCCAAGGGCGACGCCAAAGCCGGCAAAGCCCTGCACGACAAATCCTGCGTTTCCTGCCATACCTCGATGGTGGGCGGCGACGGTACGGCGCTTTACAGCCGCCTGGAACGCAAGATCAAGACCCCGCAAAAGCTCCAGGCGCAGATCAGCGCCTGTAACGCCAACGCCGGCGCCGGCTGGTTCCCGGAAGACGAGCTGCATGTCGGTGCCTATCTGAACAAGCAGTATTACCGGTTTAAATAATGCCTGAAGGTCAAATCGTCGCCGCCTACGGCCGCCAGTTTCTGGTGGAATTGGCGGACGGCAGCACCATTCCCTGCGTCACGCGCGGCAAGAAAAGCGGCGCCGCCTGCGGCGACCATGTCACCATCAA
>Ga0208566_1002303_pt1 | contig 10314 bp, 9 predicted proteins | sample PL_2010_150m_FD_184159 | JGI IMG/M metagenome (GOLD analysis project Ga0208566, IMG submission 184159) | Freshwater microbial communities from Powell Lake, British Columbia, Canada to study Microbial Dark Matter (Phase II) - PL_2010_150m... | ecosystem: Environmental > Aquatic > Freshwater > Lake...
GCAAAGCTGTTACCCGTACTGTTTGGGTAACCAACATCAATACCAGGTTGGTTGCCGATTTTACCTGGACACCGGAATATGGCACCACTAAGACTAAATTTATTCTGGATGGTTCAGCTTCTCACAATCTGGATGAACCTCAAGCATTACTGCGTTATTCCTGGAAACTGCCTCCCGAATATGTATGGAGCGAGTGGACCTATAAACCGGATACCGCTCAGACATTCTCCCGGGAAGATACCTACGATCTGGAATTACGGGTCATGGATACCGCCAGTCTGGTTAATTATTGCAAAAAGACCATTCGGATCTATCATCAAAACCTTCCGCCCAGTCCTAAGTTTTTAATCGGTTGTCGCCGGGGAAATATCCGGACCCAATTTTTTTTCAATTCATGGCCCACTGTCGATCCTGAATCGCTGCCAACAACCCTTGAGGTGAGGTGGGATTTTGATGGGGATGAGAAATGGGATACGGAATATTCAAAAGAACGGACGATCTATCATAATTACCCGGAACCTGGGACATACAAGGTTTATATGGAAGCGAAAGACCTGGAAGGTTTATCGGATACCACTGCCCAATTTGTGGAAGTTTCGTCCTGGACCAATGAGACGGGTTTGATTTACGACCAACGCGATGGTCAGTATTACGGATCGGTTAAAATCGGAGATCAATGGTGGATGAGTCAAAACCTCAACTTTCAGCCCTATGATCCAAACAAGGATGTTGTACAGAGAGGCTGCTACTCTCGTTTCAATGGTGATCCAATTCAATGGTGCAATATTATGGGAGGGCTATATAATGCCTATCATGCTACGCGCGAAGACTATTACGGGGAAGTCAGAGGTATTTGTCCATCAGGTTGGCACATCCCTTCGCGCAAAGAATGGGAAAAGCTTGTTGCATATATCGGTGGCTGGGATCAAGCGAATAAACTCCTGCCTGGTGAAAGCACCGACTTTAATGCCTTGTATGCTGGTTATCGTGAGGAAACCACCGCCGGGGTGAAATTTAAGTGGATCAATTATGCAACTTACTTTTGGTCCTTTAATAAGATGTCAAATCCTTATGCTCCGAACAGTTGGAATTTAGCTTTGATCAAGGGGGAAAAGAAATTTTATCCGGGTTTTTCTGATATGAAAAGCTATTATTCTGTGCGATGTGTTAAGAATAGTGATTAGAATGGAAGAAACAGTAATAATGTCAACCACCGCCGCTCAGTTTGTCCAGTCTTTAAAAAAAGTAAATCGCTATATTTAAAATGTTACAAAGATCAGATGATTTTACTTTTTGTCGGCGGACGTTTACATTTCTTCCGGCTCGTCCACTTCCAGTACAGTATTAAGCATAACGAGAACATGCTTTTAGGTGGCAAGTTTCTTAACATACCGGTCAGCATCATGCTTTGCAGATATGGCTTGGATTCTGGCGCGATTCATAAAAATTAACAGTTGTCCGAAGATCGGCTGTCTGGTAAAATTTGTATTTTTAGCCATGGTCATTTTTTTTGTTAGCACTATAAAAATAACTATACTTGGGTAAGACCCTCGGGGCTACCCCATTTTATTTAGTTGATTCTTAAAAATATTAACACATTGATTGTTAATAACTTATAGCAATTATTTTTATTTTATTTTGCAGAAATTGATTAAATTGGGTCAAATACCTGCAAATAATGATAAAGAAATTACCAAAGGCACCGCAACTTGAGATGTACAAAATCGTCCTGGTGAACTTCATTCATCCTGATCACGAACTATGTCAACTGGCCCGGAAAATTTATTGGGAGAAGGTGGAAAAAGACCTGACGCCCTACTATGCCGAGGTAGGCAGGCCAGCGGTTCCGGTCAGAACGATTGTAGGCTTATTGCTATTGAAACAGATCTATAATCTTGGAGATGAGACCGTAATGGAACGGTGGCTGGAAAATCCCTACTGGCAGCACTTTTGTGGAGAGATCTACTTCCAGTACCGGTTCCCGTTTGACCCGAGTTATAACGAGGTTCTAAAACAGTCCCACCAAACGGAACATTTTGCTACCACCCTTTTGAGTTGTTGATCAGCAGCGGGGTACAGAGGGTTAATGTCTGGAGGATTCCGGTGGAAGTTTTCATGTTCGATTTTCGATTTAAAACAAGCGGCTAAACCGGAGCATATTGACCCCCTTTTGATTAATTTCCGGTATCGTGTTCGCGATCCGGATAACAAAAAAGGCACCAACAGATGTCAGCGCCTTTTCTTCTATCCTGAGTTAGCCGGATTTTATTACCCTTCTCCGGCATGGTCTGGTTTCTTTTCAGCAAATTCTTCCTGCAGGAGTTCACCCTGGTATTTGCGGTAGCTGGGACCTTTGATGCGTACAATGACTGAGTGATGGAAGATACGGTCGAGGATTGCATTTGTTGAGATCGGATCCCCGAGGAACTCAGGCCAGTCGGGCTCCTCGATATTGGTTGTAAAGATCAACGGCTTGTTATCCTTGTACCTCTGGTCGATCACCTTGAAGAGCAGATGCGCCTCTTTAACCACTTGTAATTCCAGCCGGTCATGGCCCATCTCATCGATCAGCAAGAGTTCCGGATTGATATACTTTCTTATTCTTTTATCCAGCGTCTTTTCATATACCCCGGCATTCAGATCATTGATCAGCTCACTGCAGGTGGTGTAATACGTTTTATACCCACGCTGACAGGCCTTTAGGGCCAGACTTCGCCCGATGTGTGATTTCCCTGTGCCGTTATCCCCGACCAAAAGGATCGATTGATGTCTCTCTATAAAACCCAGCGAGGCCAGATCCATGACCAGTCTCCGGTCCAACTTGGGCTGGAAGTCAAAATCAAAGCCTGCGAGCATGGCCAGAGGCTGAGGCAAACGGCTATTTTTAACCAGATACTCCATGCGCCTCTCCTGCCTGGCTGCAGCCTCTGCCTGAACGATCCCGCTGATAAACTCGAAGTACCCGAGGGTATTCTTACCCGCCTGATCCACTATTTGCGGGTACTCTTCGGCCAGACGGTTAAGCCCCAGATAGTGGCAGTTATCGGTAAATTGCTTCATCTGCCCTTGGGGATGGGTTGTTTTCTTAGTGCTCATCATCGGTTCTGTTTTGGGGTTTAAAGGTTAATTTGATGGGGTAGCGTGGTTCGGAGTTGTTTTCCAGGAACCGCTCGATGGTCGCTGCATCATAGACCTTGTATTGGTGGGCCCGGCGGACAGCCACCAAAATGTCATCGATGCGGTAGTTCACCTTAAGTGCCAGCAGCCTTCTCAGGTGATGCCCCCAGGAGCCAGGCTTGTGCCACTTGATCTGCTCGATAAACCCGCTCATTTCCGGAGCCAGGTCCTGCAACCGGGTGACCACATCCGACAGGACCAAATCGATCTTCCGGCTGGTTTGCTGAGGCACACCTACATACCGCTCCTTCTGGCCCTGTTTGGCCAGAGGATGGGTTGCCAGAGGCTCTCCATCGGGTGAGTACACCACCAGGTGCTCCTCTGTGATACGCACCGGGCATACTTCGTACAGGTACTTCTGGGGTACCACATACTGATATCCCTTCCACTGTACACACGACTCCTGGTTAACCACCAGGTGGGTCACCTGCGAGGTGTCATAATGATTTGCGGGAAGAACCTGCAAAAAGGGATGCTCCTCCAGGTACAAATCAATGGGCCGTTTCCGGGTGGTGCCATGCTCGCGTATATCATTCACATCGGTAAGCCACCTGCGCAGTTGTGCTTTCAGGTCTTCCCGGTCTTTGAACTCCCGGCCATTTAAAAAGCTTCTTTCCAGATAATAAAAAGGTCTTTCTACTTTCAGGTTCTCCTCAGGCTTTCCCGGGGTGATCGTCAGGGGACGGAATAAATAATGGCTGTTATGCAAAGCTTTACATAACAGCCAGAACCCGGATAACTTGCACGAGTATCAGGATATCTTGTCTATTAACCCACATTGCAGCCCTCGCTCCCCGTTTTTGTTAAATTTCGACAAAATACCGCCTTTTTTTGGGGATCTATTTGTTGGCGATTTTGCAATGACTTGAAAATCAGTAGTGCATTTTTTGCGTGTTTGAAAAAAGGCGTTTGTGTGGACTCCCAGATATTTGGTATTCAATCGATTAAGTGTGATTTAAGTGTGTATATTTGTGGAATGTACCTCCAGACAATCCAAAAATATTGCAAAGCGGAAAACACCACCCATAAGTATTATCGGTTGAGCGAGAGCTATCGCGATGAGTGGGGCTTTCCCCGACAGCGTATGGTCTTGGGGCTCGGCAGGTTGCTTGAGATACCGGACATTGATCAGAAAGTGCTTTTTTTAGAACGATTGAACGAATTGATAAAAGGTACGCCAACACTTTTCAACTCATGCAAAGATGAAAAGGTAGAGCAATTGGCACAACACTATTATCAGGAAATAAAGTTAAAGAAGAAGATCGACAGGGTTTCCACAGCCTCCGAAGAGTTTGATTTGGTAAACCTTAAAACGTTAAAGAACAAAAACATACGAGAGGTTGGTGCGGAATCAATGTGTTTCCAGGCGTTCCACCAGTTGAAGATAGACCGGTACCTCAGAGACAGGGGATGGAGCGAAGAGCAAATCAATCTGGCGGCAACCCATGTGATCAGCCGGGCTGTTTATCCTGCATCGGAATATAAGTCCGTATCCTGGATCAAAGAGAACTCGGCCGTATGCGAATTGACAGGCTACGATATTGAAAAAGTGACCAAAGACAAACTCTACGGGATATCGAAAGCATTGTATGAAGAAAAGGGTGGGTTGGAAAATCATCTGTCAAGATGCACAAACGAACTGTTCAACCTGGAAGACAAAATCATATTGTACGACCTGACAAACACCTATTTTGAAGGCCGGATGAAAGATAGCCGTATTGCTAAATTCGGGCGGAGCAAAGAAAAGCGTGGTGATGCAAAACTGATCGTTTTAGCCGTCATTGTTAATACCGAAGGTTTCTTGAAGTATTCCGACATCTTCGAGGGCAACACCTCCGATTGTTCCACCTTGCAAACGGTGATTGCAAAGCTCAACGAAAAAGCAGGTTATACGAGCCAGAAGCCTATAATCGTGATGGATGCAGGCATCGCAACAGAAGCAAATATTCAATTCCTGAAAAAAGAGGGGTATGATTATTTGTGCGTTTCCCGTTCAAACATCAAGAATTATCAGGCAGATACCAGTAGCAAGCCGGTGCAAATTTATGATAAGAAAAACCAGCCCATGGAGCTGCTCAAGGTTCGGGTGGAAAACGACACGGACAACTACCTTTGGGTTAAAAGCGAAGCTAAAGAGTTGAAAGAAAACAGCATGAACGATCTATTCTCACAACGCTTTGAAGAGGGACTCCGTGGCATACAAAAAGGTATTGCCAGCAAAGGCGGTACAAAGAAAACCGACAAAGTATGGGAGCGCATTGGACGGTTGAAAGAGAAATACACCTCCGTCCATCAATACTACGAAATTATAGTTCCGGACAATGGTAAGGGAACTGCTACCAGCCTGGTTTTCGAGAGTAAGGGGGAGGCTCCCAGGGAGGGTAAAGCGGGCATATACTTCCTGAGGACATCGTTGAACGGTAAAGACGAACAAACTCTTTGGACCATCTACAACGCGATAAGGGAAATAGAATACACATTTCGGGTACTGAAAACAGACCTGGATTTGCGCCCAATCTTCCACAAAACCGACGACGCATCGATGGCTCATCTGCATCTGGGATTGCTTGCTTACTGGATTGTATCGACCATTCGCTATCAATTAAAACAACAAGATATCCATCATAATTGGAGCGAGCTCATCCGCATAATGAACACCCAGAAAAGCGTGACAACAACCGTAGAAAACGACAAGGGCGAAACCATACAAATCAGGCAATGCAGCGAGCCTACAGCGCAGGTCAGACAAATTTGCGACAAACTCAAATACGATTTAATACCTTTCCCCCGGAAAAAATCCGTGTGGCACCCTGGCGAATATTTTAAAAATCCAAAACCAGATTATCAACTTGTTACGGATGGATAGCTGCAATCTGGGTTAATAATATGTAGTCACAGACTACCGTGTAACCGATGTCGTGACCCGATGCCTGCAACATCTCCCAGATATCAATACTCTTTACGACCTGCTTGCCTTTGCCCGTCCGTCGCTTCTCGTCGTTCTCCTGAAGATGCCGGTCGATCTCCTGAATGATCTCTGTGGTCAATTTTCTCTTACCCCGGTTTTTAACATTATACTTCGGAACCGTCAGTAGAAAATCCGAGAGTACCGGCTCCGGTAACCCGGAGGCTTGACTCTGTTCCAAAGCCCGAATGAACGACTTTATGTATCGCCGAACCGTGTTGCGGCTAACGCCGAGAACCGAGGCAATTTCCACCTCCGATTTTCTCTCGACGTGCCAATACTGAATGATTTTTTGTTTGTCTACCATGCTTACCATTTTTGCTGCCTTTTTCGTGTGAAAGGCAAGTTAATTTTATTTGATAAGCTGTGCAGTTTTCAACCGGTACCCTGTGCAGTTTTCAACCGGTACTTACAGCTATTGGAATATCTATCGTTTCACTGCTGGTCTTAAGCTCTGCCTACTTGGGTTACTATTCAGTAAGACTTTCCAACAGACTTGATAAGGAACGTTTAGAGAAAGAAACCCTGCTCTCGGAAAAAATACATTTAAACAGAAATTTAGAGGAATTACAGAAGAAGATCAACTCTGAAACTGAAAAGAATCTCGAATTGACCCGGATTCTTGAGGCTTCTCAAGGTCAAAGGAAAGACAAGTGAAAAAATCAACTAATAATAATGTTCAAAAATATTAATCATCATGGCCAAGAAAAAAATTCCCGAATTGTTGGTGGCTCTCCTTATTTTTATCGCAATCGTTTTACTTATGGTTATCGCTAAAATTATTTTCAAATTGTCATAGTAACAAAGCATAAGATATTTGTTTCATAATGGTTTGATAACCAAGGATACTCTGTTAATTTGATTTTCATCCAAAGAGGGACATATCGGATTAAATCTGATTATGTCCCTTTCCGTTTAAACCAGTCAACCTACAAATACTAAAGCCATGTTTTTATTCATGATCATCCTATTTGTTCTGGGTTATGTCGCCATCGCCCTCGAACATCCCATAAAGATTAATAAGGCGGCTACCGCACTGATTATAGGAACATTAACGTGGGTAGCATATATGCTGGGATTGCCCGATATTCTGAACCAGGGTTATAGTAGTGCCTGGAATAGTTTTATTCTAACCAATCCTGGTGTTGGTTATAAGGACATGATTAAATTCGTTGGCGAGCACGAAGTACTATCTCACCTGGCTGAAACCGCAACAATTATATTTTTCCTCCTCGGTGCCATGACTATAGTCGAAATTATCGACCAGCACCATGGTTTTAAGGTTATAACCGATAAAATTCATACAACCGGTTTTACCAGATTGATCTGGATCATCAGCATACTTACGTTTTTTATGTCTGCTATCCTCGACAACCTTACCACGACAATAGTCATGGTGGCCTTATTGCGTAAGTTGGTATCCGACAAGGAGCAGAAATGGTTCATTGCAGGATTGATTATCCTGGCAGCCAATGCGGGAGGTGCCTGGTCTCCTATTGGAGATGTCACAACCATTATGTTGTGGATCGGCGGGCAGGTTTCAACGGTAAACATTATTCTGAAAGTATTCTTACCCAGCCTGTTCAGTATTATGATCCCTTTACTGATCATTACCTTCTTTTATCCAAAAAGCGATATAGTCCGGCCAAAGGACAGTTTTGCCGATCAACGCCAGTTTAATACAGCAGCCGAACGTACCGGTATCTTGATGCTGGGTGTAGGTTGTTTACTCTTTGTGCCGGTTTTTAAGACGCTTACCCATTTACCTCCTTATATGGGTATGCTTCTGGGATTAGGAGTTTTGTGGGTAGTAACTGAAATTATCCACCGGGGTAAGCCTCATGAAGATCGGCGAAAACTTTCTGTTGCGGGCATTCTTGCAAAAGTTGATGTTCCCACAGTTCTATTTTTCCTAGGCATCTTGATGGCAGTTGCCTCATTATCATCAGCCGGTCATCTGGACCTTTTGTCGAAATGGCTTGACGAAAAAGTTGGTGACATCTATGTTATCAACCTTATTATCGGCGCTTTATCCAGCATTGTTGATAATGTACCACTGGTAGCCGGAGCTATGGGGATGTACGATATTGCCACTCCGGAAATGGTCAGCGCAGCGACCGATCCAACTTATTTGAACTTTTTTGTTCAGGATGGACTTTTCTGGGAATTCCTTGCCTACTGTGCCGGCACCGGCGGAAGTATCCTGATCATCGGATCAGCAGCCGGTGTAGCAGCAATGGGTTTGGAAAAGATAGATTTTATCTGGTACCTCAAAAAGATCAGCTGGCTGGCAATAATCGGTTACCTGTCAGGGGCGGCAGTATATTGGTTACAGGCTCAGATTCTTTAGAAATAATACCAGATGGTACTGTATTTTTCGGGATGTTCATGGTTCCGTTCCAAACGCTTCAGGTAATCAAATATAGGAGTGTCTGTATAAAGATAGTCATCAACGAATGTTACACGGGATTCCCAAGGATAAAATCGGTAAACTCTTTCCCCTGAAGGAGTAATCATGATAATTTCATGATCCTGCCAGGCACGAAGATGTGATTTACCAAGTTTAGGAACATTAAAAACCGGTTCATCAGTCCTGACCATACCCGGAAGAAACCTGGCTTCTTCCTTCCGTTCCTGCTGGATTCGGGCTATTGGTACACGGAAATCGTCTGTCTCCGTTTTGCCTTTTGTATTAAAAGAGTAATAAGGATCGACCCCGGCCAGTTTTAATGCGCGCCGAAGAGCGCTTGTTTCATAACGGTGGCTATTATAATACGTGAATACCTGCTGATTATAAATACTCATCCCAGCTTCCCTGATCATGCGAATAGCAGCTATGGCCTCCGGAGTGATCTCAGCAGGATGCTCAAAATGGGTAACAAGGCAAATTTCCCGGAGACCCAGAACATGATTGTGCTTTAATATTGCGACTAGTTCAGGAGTAATACGAAACGGCAGAGTAACCGGAACCCGCGTTCCTATCCTTATCCTCTCAATATGATTAATCTTAGCTAGTTTGGTAAGGATTTTTTCCAGGTATTCATCGGGCAGCATCAACGGATCGCCTCCGGTAATCAAAACTTCGGATATATGCTGATTATCACGTATCCACCTGATCGCATTATCAACAATCTGGCTGGATACTCCACCATTATGGATGGATTTCATCTCCCAATTTCTCTGGCAATAAACGCAAAGTTGAGGACAGGTATCGATCGGCTTAAGTATTACTATTTGTGGATATCTCCTGGTTATTCCCGGTATGGGTGAAGTAGATTTTTCTCCCATGAAATCCATATCCACGTTTAATTGCCGGTTCGAAGCCACCAGTTCGCAATAGCCTTTTCCAGGTAAAACCTGGGCCCGGATTGCCCGATCTGCCTGGCACGGACCGGCTGAATTGAATAATGAAAGGTAATAAGGAGTGATCTGGAATGGAATCCCGTTCTTGTGGGCGCTGTCTAATCCTTCCAGTTCATCCGCGGAGAGGTCAACTAAAGCCTTTAGAGTTTGTACATCGCTTATAATATGCTGGATCTGCCATTTATCCTTTATCCAATCTTCTTCCGATGCCCCAAAAAATAAAAGAATCTTTCGTTTCACCTTTTCATGGTCATTCACCAGGAGGGCATCAGTTCCTTTAGGAATGATTTTAATGCTCAGATCCTGTTTCTCTGCATAGGCATTCAGTTTTCTTGATCGCACCTGTGAGGCCATCAGATGATTTTCCGGAAGAGATAAAATCTCATCCGTTATCCTTGAGTTGCCGTTAATTCCTCTGAAGAGTGCAATGAATTCCATAATAAATCCCGGGCCCGGAAAAGAGATTATCTCCAATATTCCTTGTGCCAGTTCCCTTAAGATCTTCAAGGCAGAAAACCCAGTGAGAACTTCGTTCTCCGTCCGGATGATATTTTTTAATACTCCTATGCACTCCTTGGCATTGTTCCGTTCACAAATATGAAGTTCCTTCAAATTCCGGTCGGAATAAATATTAAAGTAATGTCGCTCCATATCTGCCAGGTAATTAAAAAACTGATTTCGGGCATCTGCAGCTGATTCCGATTCTGTGAGAATCTTATAGATCGCCGGGTCAGCATCCCACATGAGTTTGCATAGGTCTGCAACATCCTTGTTTAAAATACTTTTCATTAATTCAATAATTCATTAAT
>Ga0208566_1002304_pt1 | contig 10314 bp, 14 predicted proteins | sample PL_2010_150m_FD_184159 | JGI IMG/M metagenome (GOLD analysis project Ga0208566, IMG submission 184159) | Freshwater microbial communities from Powell Lake, British Columbia, Canada to study Microbial Dark Matter (Phase II) - PL_2010_150m... | ecosystem: Environmental > Aquatic > Freshwater >...
GGTATTGTGCAATCTTTCGCCGCGCATGGTCGTTGAGGACCGCAGTCGGCGGTGAAGCGGCCACCCAAAACGTCGAGTTCTATGACGGCTCAATGGCGTCAGCGGGCATTGGCGAAGCCACTCCTCGTCGAGCTTAGCTCATCCAATTCAATGACCGGTATCGGGGACGGCCTCCAGCGTAAGGCTGCTTTGGAGGAAATGGAGCAATGGCGGCCGGGTTCCCCCGCGTCATCCTGGTTGAGCAATCAATTTGCGCTGCTCTTCCCAGTCCAAGGGCATTGGAATCCGCTGTAGTAATTCAAACGTGACGGTCCGAGGGAGTGTCCCAAGGAGGGCGGCCTCGACAATATCTGGTGCCAGCAATGCATAGCGCTGGCCGTCAAGAATGGTCACCCGATGGAGCTCTTCACGTTGAGCAATTTCGGTGGCATCGGCGACAATGCCGGTCTCAACAAGATGGTGCCAATAAAAGCTCCGCCCGAGCCCGCGAATCAGTGTCTGGTCATGGTTCGGCCGTAACGGCAGAGCAGCGTCCTTGAAGATTACGGGTTCATCGACTCCTGCGGGACCGACGACAACCTTCTTGATTCCCCTTTTCTTGAACTTGAGTGGAACATAGGTAGTCAGCTTTATTCCTCCCGATTCCAGTGGATGCCTCCGGTCGAACGGCTTGCCCAGTTTGACCACGGTATTGCGGGTGCGATTCATGCCGAGACCTCCATTTCGAGGGCTTCACCGCCAATCGTCTGCGGCTGCAGTTCTCCTGCAAGATTGCTCCACCCCATTTCACGCCATGTAATATCGATCCCATCCGACAGCAGAGTCACCCGTTCGATAAGCAGATTCACCAAGCGAATCTGCTCGGCTGGAAATATCTGTGACCAGAGGCTCGCAAGATTTTGCATTGCCAGGACCACTGTTGGCTCAGCAATATTTGGATATTCATCCTGAATCTGATTCCAAACCGCCTGAACGGACTCGGGTGAATGCAAAGCCTGGAGCAACAAATTGACAACGACCTCTTCGATCTGGTCGGCCGGAATTGGTCCTGTCATGCTCGCTCCGTACCCATACTGCTGGTCGGTCTTGGGAACGTAGTACCGGTATTTCTTGCCGGATCGATTGGTTGAAAAGCTGACGTGGTACTTCACTCCGTTCATGTCATAGAGCAGTCCTCGAAGCAGCGCGTTGGTCTTGTTCTTGGTGCGCGTTTTCCCTTTACGGATATTGGCATCCTCGGCATGGATGGCTTGTGCCTGATCCCAAAGTGGGCGAGTCACAATAGGTTCATGCTGGCCGGCATAGGTGGCTTCCTTATGGCGGATTTCACCGATATAGATTGGGTTGCGCAATATAGCTGACACGAACTTTTTGTCCATTGGGGTCCCGTTCCGCATGGAACCATCCTTGATGCGAATGGGTTTTGTCCTCAAGCCGTCCTGGACGAGTTCACGTGAGACTTCCGTAGTGGAGCGAAGCACAATAAATCGTTCGAAAATCCGCCGAACGATCTCGGCATCATCTTTGACGATCCAGAGTTTGCGGTCGTGGACCTCATAGCCAAGCGGCGTGTAGCCTCCCATCCAGATGCCCTTGCGTTTGCTGGCCGCGATCTTGTCCCGGATGCGCTCGCCAGTGACCTCGCGCTCGAATTGGGCGAACGACAGAAGGATGTTCAACATCAACCTGCCCATTGAGCTGGTCGTGTTGAATTGCTGCGTCACCGATACAAACGATACCTGATGGCGTTCAAAAACTTCAATCAACCGGGCGAAGTCCGTCAGGCTTCTCGTGAGTCGATCGATTTTATATACGACGACGATATCGACCTGATCGGATTCGATGTCACGCATTAGCCGCTTCAATGCTGGTCGCTCAACATTGCCGCCTGAGTATCCACCGTCGTCGTAGTTGTCCTGAACAGGGATCCAACCCTCGGCGCGCTGACTGGCGATATAGGCATGGCCGGCCTCGCGTTGGGCATCCAGCGAATTGAATGATTGATCCAGACGTTCATCCGTCGACACGCGGGCGTACACGGCGCACCGCTTCTTGGTAGTGACGGTCGTCATCACGCCTCCCGGCCAGAAGGCTTCAAACCGAAAAAGAGAGGGCCAGACCATGGGCTTCCGGTAATCCGGCGCGCCACAGCGGACAAGCTCTTGAACTGCTGTCTGGCATATTCGAAGCCGCCGTCGGGCAAGGCGGTCACCCGATGCTCTGCATCACCATATTCACGAATCAGGACCGTGCCCGGGACCACGATGATTTCGCTACGCCGCCGCATTTTGATTTTCGATTGAGACTCGCCAATTCGGACCAACTGATGCCGGATCTCCGACCTGAGGGCGCCAAACGCTTCTTCCTGAATCTTGTAGGCAACGCGAGCCTCAACGTAGCTCCGGTTGTGATGGTTCGGGCGACTGGGGAAGTATCTGTCCCAGAGATCCCAGAGACCCGACATGGGCATTCTTGGCAGCGATGCCACCAGTGCCGCAATCGATTGTTTGGCGGGTTTCATCTTCAAACTCCTTCTTGAGAGGGAGTTGTATGAACGCTCTTGGCACGCGAGAAGCCAAGTGAAATTTCTCTTTCCTGCGGCAGGGTTGAATGCAGGCGCGCAATTGCCGTCGAAATGATTTCAACGACGGCCTTGGCGCGGCCTCTGGGGGAGAGGTGTTCGGGTGGTATATGTTCGACGGTCATTTTGGTATCCATGAAATATTCAGAACATGGGGGATACTATGGCCAATATCCCGAGCCAGATAGCAACGCAGGGCAATGCACCCATGTCGGAAATCCATCCTCGATTCGACGTGGCGGCGAAAGGCTACCTCAAGGGTATTGATTGCGTAGTGATTGCGCGTTGATAAAACAGTTGACGACAGAGAGCATGTTCGATAACATGATCGATAACCAAACACGCATCCCACACATTCAATGGCTTTTGGAGACTTCATTAGAGAAAAGCGTCAGGCGGCAAACGTCGCGTTGAACGACCTTGCGCGCCAGATCGGAATTTCCCCGGCGTACTGGTCGCGCATCGAGCGCAACATGGAAAAGCCGCCCAAGGATGATTTGATCATCAAGGCGGCCGAGCTCTTGGGGCTTGGTGTCGATGAGACATTTGTCCAGGCACAACGTCTTCCGCCCGACATGCAACAAGAAATCAGCGCGGTCGTGCAGGCTTACCGGAAGCACCCGGTGAGTAGGAAATGAAGCATGACGATGCTCACCGTCAATTACCGCTACGCCGGTCGCTACAAACCCAGCTATCTCTCCAACCCTGAAATCGAAGCTGTCGCGAAATCGGTTCGCGCTCAATTGGTCGGGGACAATGTTGACGCATTGCCCCTTGCCAGGCTGAACGAAATCTCCCGGCTGAGGGTGAATGGACTCGATTTCGAACTGTGGATTTCACTCGACAATCCAGTCACCGATCGCCAAACCGGCGAGACGGTATGTGGTCTCTGTGAGATCGATCCCGATGCCGGAACTGAGGTAGCTTTGCTATTCGTTTCTCCACCACATGCCGGCATGACCGATGAACTTGTTCTGAGTACCTTTGGCCATGAATTGGGTCATGCTTTGTTCGAAGCGCCCGGATGGATTGCGGACTCCAAACAAGGCCCTGGCCTGTTCGGTTCCGCGGTAGCCACGAACCGTCAGGCTTACAGGACAACGACGGCGAACGCGGACCACTTGTCAAAAGTGGGTAGTGCCGCAGCTGCATCAAGTTTGTCCAAGGAAGGTGACCGCGATCGGGACATGCGTTTTGCGGAATACCGGGCCAACGAGTTCATGGGCTCATTGTTGGTGCCGCGCGACCGACTGACCAGTGCAGTTCTTGCGATAGCATCCAATTACGACGTGAAGATGACACATGGTCCATGCCTCTTGACGGGGGAACCACCCAGCAGCGTCGTGCTGATGGCTGACAGTGCAATGGGGAAGTTCGATTTGGATAATTTGCAGAAGGCACTCGGCAAGCAGTTCGGCGTGCATGGACGATTCATTGAAGTCCGCATGGATCGCTACGGCATGCTTGGGAGCAGTCGAGCCAATTGAATTGAGTTAGCCGGGGAAGCCCGCTAAACAATCGCCGGTCACGAACCGGCGTTTTTCGGCAGAAACCGTTGCGCGTTTGCGCAACGCGCAATTTGTGAAGGGATTGGGCATGGTATCGACAGCAGAAAATCAACAGCACACGAAGAATGCCGAGGCAATGGAGAATGCCGCGTCGAATTCAGCAACACATACCCAAGTCGTTACAGGTAAAGGCAACGGTGAAGCCGATCACGCGTCGGCAATCCTGCCGGCCATGGAACAGTTCGTCTGGCTCGTGAGGAAGATCAAGAATCCCGCCCTGCTCGTTCGCTTGCTCAGGTGTGAGGGCGTTTCATTGCCAGAATCTACCGCAACGAAAACCAATAAAGCCAAGGGAGTGCTCGCGCCACCTGTGCGCGAGCAAGTCTACCAATCAGTTGCCATGACACCCGATCTCACTCGGCAACGCCTGGAGCGCGTTGCTGAACGCATAGAGTTGCTCGACAACGACTATGGTCGTCAGGCGGTGTTGTCGTTCTATGACGAACATAGTCCCAAAGACGCGGACGTGCTGGCGCGGCAGGGGGATGTCCACGGTCGCGCATTGCACCTGTACCTTGATCAAGAATATCCGGACAAGGAAAGTCCCAACTCGACACGCTTCCTCCAGGCCGAACATACCCAGTTGATCTGTCGTCACTGGAAAAGCGAAAACTACTCGAGCCACTACTGCGGCCCCCTCGGCGCAACCCCCTTATTGGATGATGCGGCCAAGGAATCCCTCAAGCGTCGAATCCTGGAATTGTTTCCAAAGGCGCCGCCGAACGAAATCGTCATCGAGCAATTCAAGCGATACGGAAAAACCTCACCATCGGCTCTTGAACAGAATGGCAAGGAAGCAAAAGATGTTCTGGACACACTCACGGTGACGTTCAACGGGGCGGAGACCCATTACCCCTGCGTAGAACATGGCGAGGTTGTAAACCATGATGTGCCTTCGGCGTTGTCAATCAAGTTTTCTAGAGACCCCACCACCGGGGCGCTCAGTGTTTTCAGCGACGACCGCGAAGCACGTCGCGACCTGGCCGCAATTTATCGTGACGTCGTGTTGGCCGGTGATGGTGCCATCAAGGACATGCCAATACTCGAGTTTGACCTGTCGGTATTTGGCACGCCGGAGGTGATCAAGAAACTGAACAATGACTGCATACCGGGAATCAGTTCAATCAAGATCCAGCACCTCCGAATCGCGAGCATGGAAGACCGTCGCTTTCTCGATGAGGCCAACCACAAGGAAATCATTCAATCTCTTGCTCATCCATTAACCATCGGGATGGATCGGCGCGAAACCCGTGACATCTACACCATTGCCAGAGAACGGTTCCACCTCAACGATCTAACCGGTTATGCCATCCAACAGATCAAGCTGCAAATACGCATTGGCAATCAACCTTTCCGCAAAGCCCATAACGTCATCACGCAGCTCACATTGCCGAACGGGTTCAATGATCAGAGCAAGACCGAGGATGATCGCAAACTTGTGCTCGCGCAGCTTGAACGGTTAGGTTTGATTCGCCGCTTCTGATGGGACGCAGTTCGCCCTATGCTGCCTATCTGGCAGCGCTTGAAGCAGCCGACACGGTTCATGCAACGGTCGCCGCCTCTGCCCTCCTCCGCTACCACGAGGAATTTGCCAAGCGCGGGTGGATTTCCCCATCCGGTCACCTGACGCATCTTCTGGTGCCTTTTCTCGATGGCGAGGTCGAAGTCGAGATAGAGGTCGACGAGGATGCCGGTATCTTCCGATATCCCAGCCCGCAAAATCGATCGCGAATCGTGACCCGCCCCCTGCTTGAGGTGCAGAGATTCCGGTTCTCAATTGATCGCTGGCTAGATGATGTGACCCGCTTGGTTGGCATTGACCCTCGCCGTCACTCCAAGAAGCGAGAACTTGTGGACGGTCATTTGTGGCATCTGGGCGATCAACGCATCGGCAACAGCCACAAACATGGCCCCGTCTTCATTGTCCGGCAATGGCATCGTGGCGATGTGCCCAGTTTGTCCAAAGCCTTGTCCGATCCGATCTGGCAGAACGGTGGTGCGATCCTCATGGATAAACCGACAGCTTCCAGAATCGTCACAGATCACGCCATCCGAGGTCTTTTCGAATTTCTCGGTTCCGAGAATGGGAGAGACACGTTCGATGGGCCGGCATTGGACCGGGTCCTGCAGGGAAAACCGTTTTCGGATGGAGAGGCAATGCCAAAACAATATTTGCTCGGCGAGTACTTCAAGTTGCCACATTTTGTTGAAGCGCGCCGTCTCTCCCCTGAGCGGCTGAAGATTATCAAGGCGGCATGGGGAACAGATGGCCACGAACCCCCGATTGTGAAATGGGCCGAAATCAACCGTGTGGCCAATACCGGTTACCAATCCTTTGACGATGCGTTCGCCGGGGACGGATGCAGTCGCGTAGACGTTTTTGATTTGCTCCGTCGCGGCCAGTACCGGCTGCGCCGCAGTCCATAAACACTTCCATAAACGGGACCAGACACCCTCCATAAATTCCTGCGGAAACTTCGATGTGCCCTTTTTGAATAGGAGGCACATCGAAATGGAAAAGCATCACCCTTCAGCAACAACCGGGCGGATTGGCCGCCCGGACAGTCGGGACGCAGCGCAACGTATTGCCATCGGAGAGTATGAGCTCGCCAGCCGATGGGGACTCTCGGTCAAGACCTTGAGGCGCTGGCGTCAGGAACAGTTGGGCCCGGTGTTTTGCAAGCTGGGTTCCCGCGTCACCTACCTGATCTCCGAAGTCGAAAGTTTCGAGCGGCGCGTATCGCGTTGCTCGACCTCGGCTCGGGCCTACGTGTAAGGGGCGGCCATGAACGATCTCATGATCTCCCCCACCGACCTGCCTGATCTGTCCGTCAGCCAGATCGCCGAACTACCGCACCAGCATCTGCAGGAACTCGACATCACGTTGAACGAGTTGGCCACCTGGGTCAAGCAGGCACGCGAGCGGGTCAATACCGCGCTCGAGCAGCGCTACGGCGCACAGGGACGTACCGCCCTGTTGGACTCCAGTCGAGACTTCGGCGTATCGCACCTGACCGATGGCCCGCTGCGCATCACCTTTGAACTGCCCAAGCGCGTCACATGGGACCAGAAGCGGCTCGCAGAAATTGCCGAGCGCATCGTCGGCGCTGGCGAACGGGTCCAGGACTACATGGACGTCGACCTCTCGGTGTCCGAGTCCCGTTTCAACAACTGGCCGCCGACCCTCAAGGAGCAGTTCGCCCCCGCACGCACCGTCAAACCCGGCAAGGCAAGTTTCCGCCTTGCCCTCGTCCAGGAGACATCCGAATGAAACCGACTGACTTAATCGATCAGCTCCGCCGCGCATCCGTTCTCTTTGCCGGTGAGCATCTTCCCATTGAAATACGTTACCAGGACCGATACGGCAATCTTGTCATCAAGCCTTTGCTTGAGGCTACGGTCGACGAACTGGTGTTCGCAGCCCAGTTGCTCAACGCCGAGCGCTCTATCCTCTCGCGCCGCGTATCGGCACTTGAAGATGTTCATGCCTACGCGCGCCGCCGCTGCTACCTCGGTGCCGACCGCATTGGTGACATTGCCGAGGAGGTGAAGAAATGAACCAACTCGTCGCCTTCAACTTCGAATCAAAAAGCGTCCGTGTCGTTCTGGACAAGGACGGCGAGCCGTGGTTTGTGGCCGCCGACATATGCGCTTCCCTTGAACTTCCTGAGACACACAAGGCTGTGGCCCGCCTGGATGAGGATGAAAAGGGTCGGAATTCAATTCCGACCCCTGGTGGCCCACAGGAAATGACCGTCGTCAACGAGTCCGGCCTCTTCAACCTCGTGCTTGGGAGCCGCAAGCCTGAGGCCAAGCGCTTCAAGCGCTGGGTCACCCACGAGGTGTTGCCGTCCATCCGCAAGACCGGTACCTACGTCGTTCCCTCCCCGGTCGCCACATTGCCGGCACCAACCCAGGATCGCGTCACCGCGCTGCTGTTGATTGGTGATGCGGTGGCCAAGGTGCCGGGCGTCAAACCGGGTATCGCCATGGCGGCAACGCTTACCTGCATCCACGAGAACACCGGTCTGTCGGTCGAGACCATGCGACGTGCGCTGCCGGCCTGCAACGAACCAATGGCAGCGGTGAATCCCACCAAGCTCGGCGAGCAGATTGGGCTGTCGGCACGAACCGTCAACCTCCTGCTGGCCAGGCTGGGCTTCCAGGAGCGCAATGACCGGGACGAGTGGGAATTGACCGATCCCGGGCGCGCTTGGGGTGAGGCTCTGCCGTATTCGCGCAACGGACATTCCGGGTACCAGATCCTCTGGCGGCCGGAAGTGACCGAACTGCTGAAGGAGGCTGCGTAATGGCTCTCCCCATCATCTCGGCCGAAGACCGGCTCAAGGAACGCCACAGCGCCAAGGTCGGCCTGGTCGGATTCCCCGGTGTCGGCAAGACCACCCAACTCAAGACCCTGCCACCAGAGACCACCCTGTTTGTCGACCTCGAGGCCGGCGACCTGTCGGTCAAGGATTGGCCGGCTGACACTGTGCGTCCGCGGACCTGGAACGAGTTCCGGGATTTGGTGGTGTTCCTTGCAGGGCCCCTGCCCACGGCAACATCGGACCAGCCATTTTCCGAGGCGCACTTCCGGCACGTCTGCGACAAGTTCGGTGACCCGGCGCAACTGGCCAAGTACGAGTTCTATTTCGTCGATTCGCTGACGGTCCTCTCGCGTCTGTGCTTTGCCTGGTGCAAGGCGCAACCACAGGCCTACTCCGAGAAGAACGGCAAACCGGACACCCGAGGCGCCTATGGCCTGCTCGGACAGGAAATGATCACGGCGCTGACCCACCTGCAGCATGTTCGCGACAAGCATGTCATCTACGTCGCGATCCTCGAGGAGAAGACCGACGACTTCAACCGGCGCTACTACCAGTTGCAACTGGAAGGCAGCAAGACTGCGTTGGAACTGCCGGGCGTTCTCGACGAAGTCGTGACGCTGGCCATCCTCAAGGCCGATGACGGCACGCCCTACCGGGGCTTCGTCACCCGCGCCGATAACCCTTACGGTTACCCAAGCAAGGACCGGAGCGGTTGTCTCGATGCCATCGAGGAGCCGCACCTCGGCAAGCTCATCCGGAAATGCCTGGGCACTCAGGACAACTGAACACCTTTATCCAAACAGCCAATTCAAGGAGTAGCAAATGAACCAGAACACATGGCAAGACTTTAACGACGCCGAAGCCCAGCAGGGCGCATTTGACCTGATACCGAAGGGCACGCTGGTGCGCGTGCGCATGACCATCAAGCCGGGCGGCTACGACGATCCCACTCAAGGGTGGACAGGTGGCTACGCCTCGCAAAGCTTTGACACCGGCAGCGCCTACCTCGCCTGCGAGTTCGTGGTGCTGGAAGGTGCGTATGCCAAGCGAAAAATGTGGTCGAACATCGGGCTGCAATCGCGCAAGGGACCGACTTGGGGACAGATGGGACGCAGCATGATCCGGGCGATCCTCAACAGCTCCCGAAACATCCAGCCCCAGGACAACGGACCGCAGGCTGCCGCCGCCCGGCGCATCCAGGGTTTCAACGAACTCGACGGCATCGAGTTTCTGGCCCGGGTCGACGTGGAGAAGGACGCCAAGGGAGAAGACCGCAATGTCGTGAAGCTGGCGGTGGAACCCGACCACAAGGACTATGCCGCGCTGATGGGTGGATCTTCCCATGCGTCCTCCGGCAATGTGACGCCGGCTCCGGCAGCTTCTGGCGCACCGGCCGCACAACGTCCGGGGCCAACCGGCAAGCCCACTTGGGCGCAATGAGCCAAGTGATGGAAACCGAAATGGCGAACAGACGTTGCGGAAACTGCAGCCACCTCGACCGCGTCAGCGAAACCAACTTCGGCGGTGTGCGGATTGCCAAATGCATCCACCCCGCCGGTGTGAGGATTCAGGACACACCGATCAGAAACGACTATGTAGAACTGGATGCACGGTGTTCCGAGCACGTCGCCCGAGTTGGCGCCACCAGCCCAAGGAGGTAACGATGCATGAGCGGCAAATGCTGGGTGTGCAACCGCCAGGCCCGGGGGTTCGGCCACATGGATGGCCGTTTCAAGATCGCCGACCCACGGCGCTATCCCCTCGACTGGGTGTTCTGCAGCCGTCGCTGCCAGGACACCTTCCACAAACTGTATGGCAACTGGGTCGATGCCAGGCA
>Ga0208566_1002307_pt1 | contig 10304 bp, 7 predicted proteins | sample PL_2010_150m_FD_184159 | JGI IMG/M metagenome (GOLD analysis project Ga0208566, IMG submission 184159) | Freshwater microbial communities from Powell Lake, British Columbia, Canada to study Microbial Dark Matter (Phase II) - PL_2010_150m... | ecosystem: Environmental > Aquatic > Freshwater > Lake...
AAACTCAGCAGTAAACCTCCAGAGGTATCGAATCGGTGGAGTTCCGCCCCCGTATTCGCCGCTTTCGTTATCCTCGACCTACTGCGCGCTTTCTTCCAATTATTCTGGTTCCTTGGGCCGGCGGTAGCGGCTATTATCTGCACTGCTGGAGTGAATAGTGTCGTCGACACAAGCATCGCCGATGCAGGGGGGAAGATTGTGGCAGCTGGGTGTGCTGCTGCTGGTGTTGTTGGCGGAGCGGCCGCGAGCGGTTTCACCACGCCACTCGGCATCATCGTGGCAGACGCAATCGGTTTATTTTCTTTCCTCTCGCTCAAGCTGTGGATGAACGTGAGTCCTCGTATGCACAGAGTGCACAAAAATACGGTGCTCTGGCAAATGGGGAGTCTGCTCCTCAGCGAACTCCCGTTCCTCGGTGCGTTCCCTGTATATTCTCTCTTCGTCTGGATCTCGATTGGAAAGGCGATACAAATTGAGAAAAAAGAATTGAAAAAATGGGAAGCTGCGACGGCTGTCGCGCGACAAAAACAGCGAGCGCAGCTGATGCAGGCCCAAGCCATAGGGCAGGCACGAACTGAACAAGAAGCAATAGCCAGAGAACAAGAAGATTTTGAGGAGGAAGAAGCAGCAAACGAACCCATTCCCGTATCAGTGCCGGAGTTCGGATCTGCCTCGGTAAAGCAGTCCCCATCGCCCAAACTCGCGACCGTGCCAAACTACACCTAGGCGCTATACTAGAGACATGCGTTCCGGCCTCTTTACTGTCTTCACCCTCGCCCTACTGTTGCCGGTGGCAGCCTCGGCACAGGCGCTTGGAGGTATTGGGGGAGACACTTCTTCAGTGTTTACCATATCGGTAAACCCGCAGTACCCGCTGCCTCATAGTCAGGCGACCCTCTCATTCCTTTCTTCAAGCCTTGATCTTTCAAATTCAACACTCAAAGTGTCGGTCGGCGGAAAAAATATATATCAGGGCTCGGTGCAACCGGTCTCTATCACCCTCGGTTCTGCAGGAGCCGTAGCGAACGTTACTACAGAACTGTCGTCAGGCGGCACAAAATACACCCAATCGCTTTCAATACAGCCCCAAGATGTCGTTCTTATTGCTGAACCCATCTCATCTTCTCCCGTCCTCTATCCGGGCAAGCCCCGCATACCGCTTGAGGGAGACGTGCGCGTCGTCGCGATGGCGAATCTGCGAAGCGCGAGCGGGAAGGCTCTCAGCCCATCTGCACTCTCCTATAGCTGGACGGTCGATAGTACGAGGATAGCGAATTCTTCGGGCATCGGAAAATCCACTGTCATTGTTGCCTCGCCGCTACAATATCGTGTGCGCGATGTGTCGGTGGCTGTTGTAAGCCAAGACGGAAGTCTCGTCGGTGGGGCTTCTCTTTCGCTCATGCCACAAGAGCCCTCGGTGCGCATTTACGAAAATGACCCCCTCCTCGGCATCCGCTACGACCGCGCGCTCGGCGGAAACTATGCGATACGCGGTGCCGAAGCAACGCTCTTTGCGGCGCCATTCTCTCTACCGACAACGAATGGATCTCCGTTCATCCAGTGGTTCCTAGGTGGTGCCACGGCACAGACCGGCAGCCTGATAACTCTACGACCCGCGGGGAGCGGGGAGGGAATAGCATCACTTTCGCTCACCGCATCGGCGGGCAGTAATGCTATAGCAACAGCGATACTCTCGCTCACCTTTGGTGCAACCAAGGGCACTAACTTCTTCGGCCTATGAACCCCATTAGAAATAATGCCCGGCGTATGGATACTGAAAATATAACCCCCATTTCTAACGGGGCAAGAAAAATGGTACTCGTGCTCTCCGCACTTTCATTCTTCGCACTTGCTTCTACCGCTTTCGCCCAAGGGCAGGGGTTCGTGCCGCTTGCTCCCATTACTGGACTCACCGATGCGGCTACACTCAACGCCGCCGGTTCAAAAAACCTTGCCGACTTCTTCAATAATCTCTACAAGTACGCCATCGGTCTTGCTGCCGCGCTCGCGGTCATCCAGATCATTTGGGCGGGGCTCAACATCGCGCTCCACCAAGATAACGTAAGCAGTATCACTGATAGTAAAGGGAAAATCTATAACGCCATCTTCGGGCTCGTGCTCGTCCTCTCTCCTGTGCTCGTTTTCTCCATCATCAATCCGAATATTCTGAATCTTTCTCTCAACCTCCCTGAACTCAAAAGAGCAGTACCATCAACCACGACCGGAGGAACCAAGACTCCTGTCGTTGATATTGCAACAGGATGTTCAGTGGCTGGTGGTGATTACTTCAAGACTGCTACGTGCCCGAATCCAAAAGCTGCAACTGATTTCAGTTGTGGAAGCTTAACTCCACAACTCCCTGGCTGCAAAGTAAATGAACCAAGCGGAAAATGTCTGGATACCTCCTATACTGTCTATTGTGTAGGAAAAAGTATGACTTTTATGCACTATTTCTACACCAAGGGTAATTTAGCTCTCAGAGTTTTATGGCCCGTCACATCGACGGTAATCCCAAAAGATTATGATTCCCAAATTGCATTTCAGGATGGGTGTACAGGCAATGGTGGGGTGTTCAAACTAACACAAACAACCGCAACAACTGCGCGTCTCCTTTCTTGGGCATGGAGGGCGATGCCGAATGGTTGTCCGGATGACTCTGGAATAAAGATCGACACAGCTCAATATTCTGGAGCAGTGTGTTTCACTTATGAAATGACCTGTAATCCCAAAAAGTAAGTATGCAACGGAACATTCTTATCGGAGCGGTCGTGGTAGTAGTACTCGGACTCGGAGTGTGGGCGTATTTCTCCTTCTTCACCGGCGGGGCAACCGTTATCACGACTCCAGGCGCGAGTAGTTTGCCAGTAGCAGAGCAGACACCGACACAGCCAAGCGGGGCAACGAGTGCACCAAGCCTCTCTGGGGGCGCACCTACAGCGATCGTCTCGCCTCGCCTCGTGAAGATAAGCGCTGGTCCGGTGGCTCTTGGTGAAGCTGTCGTTACGAAAGCAGCGACTGCAAGCTCATCAGCCGAAACAACCGTCACCTATATTGAACGCCAGAGCGGCAACGTCTTTTCGTATAGCACCGCAACAAAAAACATTACTCGCATCTCGAATAAAACCGTCCCGGGGATCCAGTCCGCTTCGTGGCTCCCAAATGCCTCCACCGCTTTCGTTCGTTATCTCTCGGGCGCTACGTTCTCGACCATCAACACCTACGCACTGTCAGCAAGTAGTACAAGCGGTTTCTTCCTACCGCAGAATCTTGCTGGTATCAGCGTCTCTTCGACGGGAATCCTCACCCTCTCCTCGGGCGTAAATGGTTCCTCGGCATCCGTGACGCACATTGATGGCACACGCGCCTCTGAGATATTCACGACACCACTCTCTGCGATACACGCTTCGTTTGCCGGAAAGAATTATCTTGTATTCACCAAGCCCTCTTCAGATCTCGCCGGTGACGCCTTTATTGTCGATACTGCGGGGAAGTTCTCCCGTATCGCTGGGCCGCAGAACGGCCTTGTTGCACTCGCGAGTCCGCTCGGTAAGTGGGTACTCGTAAGCTACACACTTGGCAGTGCGATGCAGATGCAGCTCGTGAGCATAGCAACAGGCGCTTCTCTTCAGCTCCCCGTTGCGACCATCGCCGATAAATGTGTGTGGGCAAGCGATGATTCAGCCATCTACTGTGGCGTTCCGATAAGTCCTCCTGTCAATTCTTCCTATCCCGATGATTGGTATCAGGGTGCCGTACATTTCTCTGACCGCATTTGGAAGATAGACACTGCGGGTCGATATGCACAGTTGGTACTCGATTTCAGTAAAGAAACGAGTGGTGTTCTCGACGCCGAAGCTCTTGCCATCGACCCCTTCTCGACGACGCTCGTCTTCGTCAATAAGAACGACAGTTCACTCTGGAGTTACTCGTTCTGATTTAGAGTGGTCCTCCTTATCTAAAGTGCGGCGCACATGGATTTCTTGCAGTGAACCCGCGATATTTGTAGTAATAAAGTAGAGCGCGATAGCACCGGATGTTGTGTAGGAAATGGTCCCAATGAGGAACGGGAAGACATATTTGAGCTGGAGCCCCATAACTCTCTGAAAATCGTTCTGCATATTCTTTTCTTTTGAGGGCTTCATGGTGCCTGAAAGGGCCATGTGTGCCTGAAGGTACTGAGTGAGGCCCGCAAGCACCGCGAGTGTAATGCTCTTGCCGGCAACCGAGATGAATCCGAGGAACTGAAGCGAAATAAAATGTGGTAACGGAGTAAAGGCGTAGAGTCGTGCCATATTTATACTTGCAACTGTTGAAAATGGTTCGTAGTAGAAGACCCAGTAGAGAGCAAGAAGGACTGGTATTTGGACAAAGACGGTCAGGATGCTTGCAAACGGATTCACGTTCCCTTCACGATAGAGCGCGAGCGTCTCCAGCGCTTCCTTTTCTTTATTGCTCTTATATTTTTCTTTCAGAGCCTTGAGTTTCGGCTCGAGCACCTTCATTGCGCGCTGAGTACGAGCTGCTGAGAGAGAAAAGGGGAGGAGTATCAAGCGAATAACGACGGTAACGAGGATGACAGCAACACCAACATCGCCGCCCGGGATAAGCGCGACGAGCGCGACGAGCGCGTTGTAGATCGGATTATAAAAAACGGTGTTGAAGAAAATTGATATCACAGAATGTTCAGTTAGCGTCTGTTTTGAGAAAGTAATCGGGCAAGTTCAGCTTGAATGTCCTTATAGCTTACACTACCGGCCGATGCTTTGGGAAATATGATGAAAGAAAGGGGAAGGGGAAGGGCGCGAAGTGCCGCGAGGACGCGACGCTTGATGCGATGCCTCACGACCGAGAGCCGTGCGATCTTCTTCGGTACGACGACCGCGTACCCTGTCCCTTCCTTAGGAAATACTATAGAAAGATGCTCAGACGACACTCGCTGCCCGCTCTTGAGCGCAGCGGGGAACAATTCTCGGGAAAGTCGTTCTCGGCGCGGAAACACGGGAGTTATGCTGCGAGCTTTGTGCGGCCGACACGGCGTCGCGCCTGCACGATCTTCCGCCCAGAGGCTGTTTTTGCTCGTGCAAGGAACCCATGGGTAGTCGCACGCTTCTTCTTCTTCGGTTGATAGGTTCGTTTTGTAGCCATGCTAAATGTAGGTTATACCCATGATACTAACAGTTTTTCCCCGAACCGCCACTGGTGTCTTGTTTTCACTATGAGCGTATACTCTAGGAACTATGGACAAAGGAAATCCGAAAGAATTGTGGGAGTTCGTTCTTACTCAAGTAGAGCTTTCCGTATCCGCAGCAAATTTCAATACGTGGTTCCGCAACAGCTTCATTGTGAAGGTTGATGAAGATGGTGTCTTGTATATCGGCGTCCCGAGCCAATTCTATAAAGATTGGTATCTCAAGAAATTTCACTCCCTCCTTTTGAAGATAGTCCGAGAGGTGTCGTACGAGTTTCGCAATATCGAATACCTTATTGTGAAGGACGAACACCGTAAGGTGCCGAAGGAAAATAAGAACCAAAACGCGCGGGGCGCTATGGAACTCCCACTTGAGGAATTCTATATCAACAAGAGCGACAGTCTCAATCCGCGCTACACCTTTGATACGTTCGTCATAGGCTCGTTCAACAACCTCGCGTACGCAGCCGCACAAGCGTCGCTTGCGCGCCCCGGCATCACCTACAATCCTCTCTTCATTTACGGCGACACTGGACGCGGTAAGACACATCTCATACAAGCTATCGGCAATCAATTCAAAAAGCAGTATCAAGGACGCAAGGTGTTTTATCTCACGTCTGAAAAATTTGCCGTTGATTACACCGACTCCGTACAGGCAGGAACGGCAAATCGCTTTAAAGATAAATACCGCCAATATGACCTACTCATTATGGACGATGTACAATTCCTCTCAAAAAAGGATAAAACGCAAGAGGAACTCTTCCATCTTTTCAACGCACTCCACGATACAAACAAACAAATAATATTCTCATCCGACCGCGCTCCCGCCGCTATTCCCGACATAGCTGAGCGTCTTAAAGGGCGCCTTGCAAGCGGTATGGCAGTCGATATCAGCGAGCCTGATACCGAGTCGCGTATGGCCATTGTGCAGAAGAAGGCCGCTTCGCACGGCATTATGCTCTCCGATGAGGTTATTGAGTTTGTCGCGACCTCTATGTCTGGTTCAATACGAGAATTGGAGGGAATGGTGAATAGTATTATCTGCCACGCCCAAGTAAAGGGCTCTGCGCCTGATATTGCAGAGGTACGCCAATCACTCCGTTCTTTCACTCGGCCCCAGAAGAATATTTCGGTGAAAAATATCGTCGACAAAGTCGCTGAATACTATGGTATTGATGAGGACAGTATTTATGAGAAGACCCGAAGAAGAGAGGTAGTGCGTCCACGTCAGGTCATTATGTACCTCTTACGGGAAGATTTTAATATTTCGTACCCAACTATCGGAACAAAACTTGGTGGACGTGATCACACGACAGTTATCCACTCATGTGAAAAAATAAAACGTGAAGTACTTGGGGATAGTGAACTTGCAAAGGAAATCCAAAATATTCGTACCCTCCTTGTATGACCTTCTTCCTTTCTTTATACACACTATATACTTCTCAAACTCGCCAAAATACCCTTATATTTACTACTTATTTTCACCTATCCCCAGTATCAACTATACTAATAAGACCCATATGAATATTTCAATAGAAAAAAAGGAATTCTCTGAAGCAGTGCATATCGTCTCTCGATTTGCAGAACGAAAGGCAGGAACACTTCCCGTACTCTCTTCGATACTTATTATTGCTGCAGATGATGGGATAAAAATGCGTGCGACAAACCTTGAAACTGGTATTGATTTGAAATTGTATGGAGAAGTAAAAACAGAAGGGGTTGTAGCTATACCAGCGACGCTTCTACAACAAATAGCCAGCTCGCTCACGAACGAAGGGAAAATAACCCTCGAACACACTGGGGATATTATTTCTCTTACAAGTGGTACTGGTAAAAGTTCTATAAAAACCATCCCCTACGATGATTTTCCATCCATTCCTTTCCCCGAGAATCCAAAGAATCGGATAGTGCTCCCTGGAATACTTCTTCGGAATCTTTTTATAACTATTGCGTCATGTGCATCGTCTTCAACTGTTCGTCCAGAATTAGCGAGTCTCTATCTCTCCATAGAGGGTGGGGTACTCACTGCAGTTGCAACAGACTCATTCAGGCTCGCCGAAAAGAAAGTACCACTTTCAAATAAGGGTACCCAAGGTAAGTTTCTTATTCCGGCAAAAAATGCGCTCGAGATAGCTCAAGCTCTTCCTGACGATGAAATAATTGTTTCTTTCGATGAACACCAGTGTGCGTTCGTGGGGAATATGGGTATGCTTGTTTCGCGCCTCACTAATGCTACCTACCCAGACTATCGGCAAATAATTCCAAAAGAGTCTGTTGTTGAAGCAATTATATTGCGAAAAGATTTTGAAACCGCGCTCAAACACACGACCATCTTCTCAGACGCATTCCAGAAAGTCCGCATTAGTTTTGATCCAAAAAAGAAAAATTTTTCATTCTTTGCGCGAAATACTGATGTTGGGGAATCAGTAGAAACACTTCCGGCACAAATATCCGGCAGTACTCTCGAACTTTCTTTCAACCATCGTTACCTTTCAACTATACTTTCACTCACTACAGCCGAAAGCCTCTCGCTCACTGCCGCCGGCATCGGCCGACCTCTCATCATAAAAGGCACCAGCGACACTTCTCTACTTTATCTCGTCTCCCCGATGAATCAATAATTATTGGACAGAAGGTATTGAAAGTGGAACGGGAAGCATAACGCCGGCAGTAAATAGTTCTGAATGGGCGGCATACCACGAGGAGACGCCGTATTCCCAATACGCGAATTGAGGGTCTTGAGCAGGGTTAGCGGGTGCCGGACCTTGGGGATTATTTTTATCGGTCCAATAGAGGAGATCGTGTGGAACTACCGCCCCTTGAGCATCTGAAATATACCAATTCCCGCGCAACATCGGAGGGACGGTGGCGTAGATGGGAGACGGCTCGCCGAAATAAGTCTTAGGATACTTCGAGAGGGCGTATACCATAGCCTCGTGCCACATCGGCGCCGCGATGAAGCCGGCGATAGACTTCACCATCTTTGAGTTGTCGTTATTGCCCGCCCAAACACCAATGGCAATAGACGGAGTATAGCCGATGACCCACGCGTCGCGTGTGTCGTTGGTCGTACCGGTTTTCACTGCAACATCGTAGCCCGAGAAGGAGAGAGGGGAGTTGAGCGGATATTCTGGCAGGCGCGCGCGGGCATCAGAGAGCATCGCAGACATATCGCGGGCAATGTTCTCGGGGAGCACACGAGTTGGTTGCGAGGTGAACCCTGTAAGAATATTCCCTTGGGCGTCGTCAACCTCGAGTATGCCGGTGGGAGTGTTCAGGACACCGTCGTTGCCAAAGGCGGCGTAGGCGCCCGTGAGGTCGAGGAGACGCACTTCGCCGCCACCGAGCACGAGAGTGAGTCCGTACTGATTGGAATCGCCAAGTGTGGTGAGACCGAATGACTTTGCGAGGTCTATCGCATTCTGTATACCGACGAGATACAGCGTCTTGATAGCCGGTACGTTGATGGATTGAGCGAGGGCTGTTTCAAATGTCATTGGTCCGCGGAATTTTTCGTCATAGTCCGAAGGTGCGTAGCAAGGAGGAGCATCATTGAAATTATCTGACGGCTTGCACGCGGTCGAGAATTGCGTCGGCGTATCAAAGACGACTGTGTCGCGCGTGTATCCGCGCAGGAGCGCGAGCGAATAAATAAATGGCTTCATCGCGGAGCCTGGCTGGCGGAGAGAGAGCGTCGCATTGTACTGCCCGTCGATAGCCTTATCGAAGAAGTCGCGCGAGCCGACCATCGCGAGTATCTGCCCCGTTGCAGGGTCCAGAGCTATGAGAGAAGCATTTGATGCTTTGAAATCAGTTGCATTCTTCATCGCATAGTCGTGAACGATCGACTCCGCTTTTACTTCAAGGTCAGCGTCGAGTGTCGTCGTCACCTTCATTCCCGACATAAGCGCATTCGCGCCATACATCGTCTCTAGCTGGTTGAGGATATAAAAAACAAAATGCGGAGCAATGATGGAGTTCTGTCCGGCGGTCGCAAAAGACACCCGTTCATCCTTTGCCTTCGTGTAGGTCGCCTCATCAATGAAGCCGAGCGTGTGCATCCGCTCGAGCACAAGGTCCTTACGAATGTCGAGCTCAGCTCGGTGTGTGCCGTAGGGAGAATAGCGCGAAGGTGCCTGTATCATCGAGGCGAGGTACGCGGCTTCAGCGAGCGAGAGGTCCTTTGCGGGAATGCCGAAATAAGCTTCGGCAGCGGCCTCGATGCCGTAGAGCGTACCACCATAAGGGATGTTGTTGAGATAGGTCTCTAGTATTTGCTCCTTCGAATACACCTGCTCCATTTTTATCGCGAGCGCCCACTCATTAATCTTTCTTATGATACTTTTTTTACTCGTGAGCAGGGTGTTCTTCACCACTTGTTGAGTGATGGTGGAGCCCCCTTGAGAAAGGGTGGCGCCGAAGGCGTCGGCGATGATTGCGCGGAAGATGGAGGTAAGGCGGATGCCACCGTGTTCATAGAAGCTTGAATCCTCGATGGCTATGGTCGCGTTGATAGTGTTCGGCGAGATGTTAGAGAGAGGGATGATGTTTCGTTTAGCATCGCGGTTGTAGTCGTAGAGGAGAACTTGGCCGGTGCGGTCGTATATTTTTGTCGATTGATCGACCTGGCGCGAAGCGAACGAGTTGATGTCGGGGACGGGAGTCATCGCGACGGCAGCGAAGATGCCACCAGCAAAAAGGAATCCGAGCCCAAAGAGTGCAAGGATTACCGCGAGGAGCGTGTGTCGCCACTGCTTCCACGAAAGACGCAGACGAGAGGTCATGCCCCGTATGGTATCAGATTTTGTACTGAGCGAGTGCAGTGATGCCGATAGCGATAGCATCCAGCTCGTCATCAAGGCGCTTCTTTTTCGGCAGAGTGAGCAGTCGCGGAATCATGCGCGCAACATCGGTCTTACTTGCGCCGCCATGCCCGGCAACAGCAAGTTTTATTTGCTGAGGGGAATATTCTCTAATGGGAACGGATGCAATACCGGCAGCGGCGAGTATCGCACCACGCGCCTCAGCGACGCCAATGGCCGTTTTCTTGTTGACGCTGAAAAAAAGCGTTTCAATAGCAAGCACATCAGGCGCATATTCTTGTATCGTATTAGTG
>Ga0208566_1002308_pt1 | contig 10304 bp, 13 predicted proteins | sample PL_2010_150m_FD_184159 | JGI IMG/M metagenome (GOLD analysis project Ga0208566, IMG submission 184159) | Freshwater microbial communities from Powell Lake, British Columbia, Canada to study Microbial Dark Matter (Phase II) - PL_2010_150m... | ecosystem: Environmental > Aquatic > Freshwater >...
GTAGGCCAGCGCCGTGTACAGGAACAACTGGGGGTCATAAGAACCTAAACTGGAATCGGGGTATAGCCAGGAGATCGTTATGATCCCGCTTGCCATCAGCAGGCGATATACATTGAAATAAAACAGCGAACGCCAGAATGATCCGGGGTGGGTGGCTGCCACTGTATCGGCAGTTGCTTGCCACGATTTCTCGGGCGGCGGGGAGGTAGTCATGCGTGGGATATCATGCTATGGTAAATTTCGCTCAAGAAGCGGCTGTATCCTTTCTGGTGCCCACAGCAGTACAAGGCGCGGATCAAAGGCGGTAGCTTAGTCTACGCTGCCCGGGAGCGCAACGCACCTCGACCCGGACGCTACTCCACTGCAGACTGCCAGGACTTCCCTGAGCATTTTCAATTTATGAGCAAAGCATTCACAAAAGAAACCGCAGAGACCGATGACCCTGAGGAAGATGCAGTCGTCGATCTCCTGCCTGTCACTGGCAAAAATTACATCACTCCGGGTGGCTATACGCGACTGATGGACGAGTTTCTGTGGCTGATGAATAAAGAGCGCCCGCAGATGACTGCCACAGTGTCATGGGCCGCCGGCAATGGCGACCGCTCGGAAAACGGCGACTATATTTACGGCAAGAAGCGCCTGCGAGAAATCGACCGGCGCATCCGTTTCCTCACCAAGCGGCTGGACATGGCCGAGATAGTGGACCCTGCCAATCCGAGAGAAGATGAGACGCAGATTTTCTTTGGTGCCACAATCACCTATGCCAATCTGGCAGGCGAAGAAAAGACGGTAGCCATCGTTGGGGTCGATGAAGTTGATACTGCCCGCAGCTACATCAGCTGGATTTCACCGATGGCACGGGTACTGACCAAAGCGCGGCAGGGCGATACGGTGACACTGCATGCACCGGGCGGAGTTGAGGAACTGGAAATTCTGGCGGTCAGATACCAGCCCATCCCGATGGATGCATTCCAGCCGGTCACTTAATTCTATATTGCTGCCGTTGCGGCAGCAACAACCTGCAGCGCCAATGCTTCTGCCACCTTGATGCCGTCCACCGCGGCGGACAGAATCCCCCCCGCATAACCGGCACCTTCGCCCGCAGGATAGAGTCCGGCGGTATTCAGGCTCTGGTAATTCTCTCCGCGCTTGATTCGGATCGGCGCGGAAGTACGTGTCTCAACCCCGGTCAGCACTGCGTCATGCATGGCAAACCCCTTGATCTGCCTGTCAAAAATGGGGAGGGCTTCGCGTATCGCGGCAATGGCATAATCCGGCAGGGCGCTGCTCAGGTCGCACCATTGCACGCCGGGAGTGTAAGAGGGGATCACCGTACCCAGCGCGGTGGATGCCCGGCCCGCAAGAAAATCGCCCACCCGTTGCACTGGCGCCGAATAATTGCGCCCGCCCAGGTCGAAGGCGCGCTCTTCCCACCGGCGCTGAAAAGCAATGCCTGCCAGCGAGTGGCCCGGATAATCAGCCGGCGTCACGCCGACGACGATGCCGCTGTTGGCATTGCGCTCGTTGCGTGAATACTGGCTCATGCCGTTGGTTACGACCCGCCCCGGTTCTGATGCCGCTGCCACCACAGTGCCGCCCGGACACATGCAGAAACTGTAAACCGAGCGCCCATTGGCGCAGTGATGCACCAGCTTGTAGTCAGCCGCGCCCAGCAACGGGTTGCCGGCGTTGTCACCAAAGCGGCAACGGTCTATCAGCGACTGCGGATGCTCGATGCGCAAACCGACGGAAAAAGGCTTGGCCTCGAGATATACCCCGCGATCATGCAACATTTGAAAAGTATCGCTGGCACTGTGGCCCACGGCCAGCACGACATGATTCGTTGCGATATGCTCGCCGCCAGCCAGCATCACGCCCCGCACCCGCCCGTGATCGATTTCAATATCGTCCACCCGGCTCTGGAAACGGATCTCGCCGCCGAGCGCGGTAATGGTCGCGCGCATCTTTTCCAGCATGCCTACCAGCCGGAATGTGCCGATATGCGGCTTGCTCACATAGAGTATCTCGGGCGGAGCACCCGCCTTGACGAATTCCATGAGTACTTTATAGCCGTAGTGCTTCGGGTCTTTGATCTGGCTGTGGAGCTTGCCGTCGGAAAATGTGCCGGCCCCGCCTTCGCCGAACTGGACATTGGATTCCGGGTTGAGCTGCCCCTGGCGCCACAGACCAAAGGTATCCTTGGTGCGCTCGCGCACCGCCTTGCCGCGCTCCAGCAGGATCGGGCGGAATCCCATCTGTGCCAGAATCAGCCCGGCAAACAGCCCGCAGGGTCCGGTGCCGATGATGACCGGACGCGACTGTGCAGTCGCAGCCTGCGTTGCGTGCGCAACGAACTGGTAGCGCATGTCCGGAGTGGTTGAGACACGGCCATCCGCTTGCAGGCGTTGCAGTATTGCTGCCTCTGCTGCGGCATCCTTCAGTTCGGCATCCAGGGTGTAGACAAAAGAAACCGTGCCGCGTTTGCGCGCATCGTAGCCACGGCGCGCGATCGAAAACCCGGCAAGCCCATCCGCCGTAATTCCCAGGCGTTGCAGAATAGCGGCCGTGAGTTCGCTTGCGGCATGATCCAGGGGGAGCTTGATTTCAGTCAGGCGCAACATAGGCGATAGGGAAAAGAGCAAGGTGCAACGATAACAGATTTAGCCAGTAACCGGATTGCGCCAGGACTGTTACCGCTGGCAAGTATAAGATAAACTGCACGCTGGGGAACGGTTTCCCGCCAATCCGTGGTACCCGCAATGACGCCAGGCAAATTCATCACCCTCGAAGGCATAGACGGCGCAGGCAAGAGCACTCATCTTGCCTGGCTGGAAAATTTCTTGCGCGGCAAAGGACTGACCGTGGTGGTAACCCGTGAGCCGGGCGGGACGCCACTGGGTGAGAAGTTGCGTGCGCTGCTGCTCGACAACAGTCAGGCAATGCATGCGGAAACCGAGGCACTGCTGATGTTTGCGGCACGGCGCGAGCATCTGGACAAGGTGATACTGCCGGCTCTGGCGCGGGGCGACTGGGTGATTTCCGACCGTTTCACCGATGCGAGCTTCGCCTATCAGGGCGGCGGCAGGGGGCTGGCCAGCAACCGGCTGGATGATCTGGAACGGTGGGTGCAGGGAGAATTTCAGCCTGATCTCACGCTCTATTTCGATGTGAGCGTCGAACTGGGCAAGCAACGGGTTAATGCCATCAAGACAGCCGACCGCTTTGAAAAAGAGCAGGACGATTTTTTTCAGCGGGTGCGGGCAGCCTATCTGCAAAGAGCGCACAAATTTCCCCAGCGGATACGCCTGATTGATTCCAGCCAGCCGCTGGAAAAAGTTAAAGAATCACTTCATGATATTATTTCAACAATCTGTTAATGAATAATATCTATGTCTGGCAGGCTGCTGTCTGGCGGATGCTGACGCAGAGTCAGGCTGCCTGCGGTCACGCTCTGTTGCTGAAGGGTAGAAAGGGGGTCGGCAAGCTCGTGTTTGCGCGCAATCTGGCCAAATCCCTGTTGTGCGAGCAACCGTCCGCCGATGCTGAAGCCTGCGGCAGCTGCCCAAGCTGTGGCTGGTTTGAGCAAGGAGGGCACCCGGATTTCCGTCTGGTCGAACCGGAAGCCCTGACAGCGCTGGCCGATGAAGCCACGGCGGAGGCGGGCAGCGATGCCGAGCCAGAGTCCGTCAGCACCAAGGGGAAGAAAAAACCCAGCAAACAGATCGGAGTCGAGCAGATACGTGCGCTCTCGGACCTGGTGCATATGTCCAGCCATCGCAATGGCTACAAGATCATCCTGATCCATCCGGCAGAAGCGATGAATCTGGCGGCGGCCAACGCTTTGCTGAAAAATCTGGAAGAACCCCCGCCACAGACCCTGTTCATCCTGGTGACACACCGTCCGCAGGATTTGCTGCCGACCATCCGCAGCCGCTGCCGGCAAATCGCCATGCCCACGCCCGATCTTGCCACCGCCGTCGCTTGGCTTGAACAGCAAGGCGTCAAGGATCCCGCAACCAGCCTGGCCGCCGCCGGCTATGCGCCGCTGGCAGCGCTGGAGTTCGACGACGCTGATTATCTTGCGCAACATGAAGCCTTTATCCGGCAGATCGGTACGCCGGGCGGCTTCAATCCCATCGTGCTGGCCGAAGAAATGCAGAAATCCGATCTGCCGACGGCGGTCAACTGGATGCAGAAATGGTGCTATGACTTGATGAGTTTCCGTACTACCGGCAAAATCCGCTATCATTTACCCATGCTTGCCGCCATCAAATCATTGGTATCGGAAATCGATCCGTGCGCGCTTGCCGCTTATTCGCGCAGCCTGGTCTCAACCCAGCGCCTGGCGCGGCATCCGCTCAATCCCCGCTTGTTCCTGGAAGAAATGCTGCTTTCCTATGCCATGCTGATCGCCCCCGCCCGGAGCAAGCGCGTTGACTGAAGAATGCAGGTTATCAGCCGTTAGGGGACGCTCCCATGCTGGTTGACTCCCACTGCCATCTGGATTTCCCTGATCTAGCCGTCAATCTTGATGAGTTGCTGGCTAACATGCGCGACAACGAAGTCGGCCATGCCCTGTGCGTCAGTGTCAATCTGCAGGATTTTCCACGGGTACTGGCGCTGGCGGAGGCCCACCCCAATCTTTTCGCCTCGGTTGGCGTTCATCCCGATTACGAGAATCTGGTCGAACCGCAGGCGGCACAACTGGCGACGCTGGCTTGCCATCCCCGGGTCGTCGCCATCGGCGAAACCGGACTGGATTATTTCCGCCTCAAAGGCGATCTGGAATGGCAGCGGGAACGCTTCCGCCAGCATATCCGTGCTGCCCGGCTATGCAATAAACCGCTTATCATCCATACCCGTGAGGCGGCGGCAGATACGCTGCGGATCATGGCGGAGGAGGGCGCCGACAGTGTCGGCGGAGTAATGCACTGCTTTACCGAGAGCTGGGAGGTAGCGCAGCAGGCAATGGAGATGAATTTCTATATTTCTTTTTCCGGCATTGTAACTTTCAAGAAAGCTACTAATCTAAAGGACATTGCCAAAAGAATGCCACTGGAGAGAATGTTGGTAGAAACCGATTCGCCGTATCTGGCCCCGGTACCGCACCGTGGCAAAATCAATCAGCCCGCCTTCGTGCGGCATGTCGCTGAAGAAATCGCTGCATTGCGCGGCATCACCGTAAATGAAGTGGACGCCGCAACCACCCGCAATTTCTTCAAATTGTTCAAGGTAGCCTGAATGTTCAATCCACTCAAAATACCCCATTTACTCGCTGCTCTGTTGCTCTCTGTCGGCTTATACCTGCCGCTGCATGCCGCCGCAGATATCCATGAAGACCTGATCTGGGCGGTAGAGGACAACAACGCTGCCGATCTGACCAAACTGCTGGCGAAAGGTGCTGATCCCAATACCTACGACAAACGCGGAAATACGCTGCTGATGATCGCGGTCCAGAATAAAAACAACCAGCTCATCCATTTGCTGCTGGAGGCTGGTGCCAATCCCAATCTGCGTAATCACTATGGCGAGACTGCCATCATGCTCGCCAGTTACCATGGTGAAGCCGGCATGACCAAGCAGTTTTATCTCAAAGGCGCAGAAATCAATCACACGGGATGGAATCCGTTGATATATGCCGCAACCAAGGGCCACACGGAGATCATCGAGATGCTGCTGGGTGTGGGCGCAAAAATCGACTCGACCTCCGACAATGGAACCACCGCGCTGATGATGGCAGCAAGGAGCGACCATCTTGATGCCGTCAAGCTGCTGTTGCAGAAGGGCGCAAACCCCAATATCCGCAATGAATCCGGCGGCACTGCACTGAGTTTCGCCCTGAGCCGGGAGCATTTGCAAGTTGCCAAGCTGCTGCGGGTTGGCGGCGCAACACATTGATTGACAATAAATATATAAAATGCCGCACAGCCTGTATCCCGTCATGACTGCCAGGAATTCACATGGCGACAATCGGTCTTAACCATTACAACCTGCGCGCACCACGCGAGCTGCTGGACCAGCTCAAGGAATTCTACTGTGAAGTGGTCGGTCTCGAGCTGGGCCAGCGGCCACCGCTGGATGGCTCCGGCTACTGGCTCTACGCCGGCGGGCAGGACATTCTCCATCTGAGTCAGACGCACCCGGGCGAAACACGCCTCACCCATGTCGTTACCACCTTTGATCACGTGGCGTTCACCTGCACCGGGCGGCAGGAAATAGAAGCCCGCCTACAGCAGCACGACATCCTGTTCGAAACCGCACACATGCCACTGACCGGCAAGGTCCAACTGTTCTTCAAAGACCCGGCGGGCAACGGGGTGGAGCTGAACTTTGCCAAGGAATAGAGCAGGGCGCCAATTTAAACAATCAGTTAGCCGATCTGCTTGCAGACCTTCCGACCCCCCACAGAACCGTGACAGCGCTTCAGGATAAGGTCGCCATCATCACCGGCTCGTCCCGCGGCATCGGTGCCGAAATTGCACGGACGCTGGCTGCTGCCGGTGCCAAAGTGGTCATCAACTATGTGGCGCGCCAGCAGGACGCCGAGGCGGTTTGCGCTGAGATTACGGCTGCAGGCGGCGAAGCGTTGGCCGTACAGGCAGATGTCAGCCGCCCAGCCGAAGTGCGCAGGCTGTTTGATGCGGCCATCGAACGCTACGCGCAGGTGGATATCCTGATCAACAATGCTGGCGTGCTACTCTACAAGAAGATTGCCGACACCAGCGATGAGGAGTTCGACCGGATCTTGAGCTGCAACGTCAAGGGCGTCTTCTACGCCTTGCGTGAAGCCGCCACCCGGCTGACGGACGGCGGGCGTGTCGTCACCCTGTCCAGCACCGTCACACGGCTGATGCTGCCGAACTATGGCGCTTATGCCGCGAGCAAAGGCGCGGTCGAGCAGTTGACGCGGATTTTTGCAAAGGAAGCAGGCGCGCGCGGCATCACGGCCAACATCGTTTCGCCCGGCCCGGTGAATACCGAACTCTTTGCTACTGGCAAGAGCGCGGAAGACATCAAGCGCATGGCCGGCCTGGCCGTGCTGAACCGCATCGGCGAACCGGAGGATATTGCCCAGGTGGTGCTTTTCCTGGTTGGGGCAGAGGCGGGCTGGGTCACGGGACAGAACATCGGCGCCAATGGCGGCATCGCCTGAGCCTGCGAAACAGTTGGGAGCGGCGCTGATTTTGTCCGTTATCGAAGCTATAATTCCATAGAACATCAAGCAATTAGGCTAGCATCATGAATATCTTTTCAAGAAGGATACATCTATGGCCGCATGGTTGATTCCTGCGCTGAAGGCGGTGCTCCCGCACGTGGGCTCCATCATCTCAGTCGCAACCCCGGTATTCACCAAGAAGAAGGTCGATGCAACGGCCGATCCGACGCTGCAGCAGCAGATCAGCGAACTGCAAGCTGCTGCCTCGCAGAATTCAGTCCAGATCAAAGAACTGGCTGAGCAACTGCAGCGTACAGTCGCGGCATTGGAACAGGCCGCTTCAGTCGCTGAAGCAAAGCTCCGGCGAGTGCTGCTGTTTTGCGTTGCCGCGACTGCCATTTCGCTCTGTCTGGTGCTTTTTTTGCTGTTGGGCCGATGAAGCAAAATCTGGAATTTTCCTATGGAACCGTGGGTTAGCTACATTACGCTGGGCGTCGCCGACTTGGCAAAGGCCAGCTACTTCTACGAGGAGTGCCTGGGCCTGCCGCGACTCAAGTCTCCACCAGCCGTTATTTTCTTCGCCCTCGGGCAAACGCGGCTGGCGCTTTGGTCGCGTGCAAGCCTGGCGGCTGATGCCGGGCTTGCCCCTGACGGAAGCGGCTTTCCGGGTTTCTCCCTAGCCCATAATATGCGCACTGTGGCTGAAGTCGATGCGCTGCTGCAGCGTGTCGCTTCTTATGGAGCAAAAGTAACAAAGCCGGCACAGGCTACCGACTGGGGCGGTTACGCCGGTTACTTCACTGACCTTGACGGATTTCTCTGGGAGATAGTCTACAACCCGAAGTTTCCTCATGCAGCGCCCTCGGCCTGACCGGCATTTGCCACTCGCTGTCGTCACTTCCTTGATTCTTAGTCAAATTATGTGAAAAACTGACTGAAAAAGCCGTACCATAATTGCTTATAATGTATAGTTTCGTTAATTCAAAAACGCGCCAGTTTTGCGTTAATTTAGTAATCCTCGCAACCTCTCCCCGGACGCACCAAAGCGCGGAAAACATTTCGTAACCTCCTATCACGAAACAAAAAAAGCACTCCTACGGCTTGCGAATAACCGCACCAGCGCAAATCACACCAGCCGCAACCCCTTTGGTTGCAGCTTTCTCGAAGCAAAATTGCGTAAATCTGGGCCACGCTTACCGGGTCGGATGTTCAAAGGGCAAGCGATCCGCCAGATATTCACCCCATCCTTTTGGCCATCAATGCGCCCCTGAGAGAGCAACAACCGAACCCTGCGCTCGGATATTTGGAGGAAAGCAGCGACCTCGGAAACGGACAGTGTTGGACCCATTAAAAAACCTCCTGAAAGTGGGGTAAAAAGCGCCTCTGAAACCCATTGACTTGGTGCGGTACGGTTTCAAAAAGCTTAAGTTGCTGTAATTGCTGCAAAAGGACTGGTTCAATAGTTCCCATAATGGGAATGAACGGACTAGTGTTACTAGCCGAAACACTGGAATTTTTTTCACCCTCAGAAATGCGATCCCGGCGACCCGTAAAAAGGTGCAATTTTGAGACCGGAAAGTTATCCACGGAGGCACCTCCGGCTAATGCAAAAAGCCGGAGGAGGTGACGAGGTGGAGAACTTGGGGAGAGGGCGCTCCGAAGTTGCAACGTGCGATCACTCGCGGCCAAAGGCGAAAAGCGGTCTGTAGAGGGCAGAGTCAATCTGAAGACGTGCAGTGCAGGGGTGCGCGATACATGGCCGATAGAGCTGGCCATATCGCCGCTGGCGGTCGGCGCCAGCGCCCTGAGGGCAGAATTGCTCTGAATCATGACTTTTCCCCCAAAACAAGGCGTAAAGAGGGCGACACGCCCCACCGCTGCGCGGCGTGGGCCTGCCGCACCTCTTGCCGTTTTACCGATTCAAGTCGCCATTGACGCGCCATTGCAAACGTCAAGGACAGATAGCCCAGATCGGCAGCAGTGAATTTCTTGCCCTCTGGCGACCATAAGGCATCACCCCGAGAGCTTCCAGCCCTTCCAATCGCTTCCCGGCAACTCGTAGCCGGTACAAATCCGCAAAAGACGGAATGCCGAGTAGGGAACCCGGATCTTCCCGGATTCCCAGTTCTGCAAAGTACGAACGGTTACATGAAGCATTGCTGCGGCTTCCTTCTGTCTGAGTCCCGCAAGGATGCGGGTTTCGCGTAGCTGGTCATGGTCAATCGGCTTAAAGGGTTTGCGCTGGTATCTTCGTTTCTTCACCGAACAAGCAGCTTGACCGGTGGGAAAACAACCCACTGCCAAAGAACCCGATAAAATCGCGCACCAGGAATCCGACCTGTGCGGCAGTAGTGCACGACTTGTTCAATCCGCAGGCCGTGGATGAGCGCAAAATTGCGCGCAAGAACACATCGCGTGGGCTTCATGGCTTGAAGTCAGAGGAAACTAGATGATGCCAATCAGCGGGGGCAGCATCAATAAGTTTGAGCCCTGAGGAACGGGCTAAATGCCATCGCGCCTTGGCTTCGCTTGAAGACAAGCCAAGATCAAGCAATTCAAGCTGAAGAGCCGCCTGTCCACAAACCAGAGAGCAAAACTCGGCATACGTCAATTCCAACGTTACTGTTTTTTCGTCTTTCATGGAAAAACCTCCTGTAGTGGAGCAAAACTATTCCGCCCTTGAATCCGAAACTGTACCGGGGAAAGTATACCGCAATTGCCGATAATGTATATTATGTCAAATTGTACGAAAATTAAGCGCAGCATTAAAAAGAGCCGCCACCTTCGCCGGTAAGCTTCTAACTTCCCCTCTGCCCGCTCGGTTCGTAAGTTGCTGAAAACCCGACACACTAGAGGATTCAAATGGCAAACAATACCACCCAGAGACCAAATAACCAGGTTCTTATCGGTTCATCCGTTGTAGTTCGTCCAAGTTATCATCCTGGCTTTTGCGGTGCAAAGTCATGAATGATGAACTCAACGCATCAATTAACCTGATCCAACGTATCACTGGCGCCAGCACCCAAATCATCAAACGCTGGAAAAAAGGCACCTCTACCCCGCCCGAGTCAGCGCGGCGGCTGTTAAGGTTTCACGTGTTGGGCGATGTCACCGCCCTGCTTGGTGATTCGTGGGAAGGCTTCAATTT
>Ga0208566_1002310_pt1 | contig 10299 bp, 11 predicted proteins | sample PL_2010_150m_FD_184159 | JGI IMG/M metagenome (GOLD analysis project Ga0208566, IMG submission 184159) | Freshwater microbial communities from Powell Lake, British Columbia, Canada to study Microbial Dark Matter (Phase II) - PL_2010_150m... | ecosystem: Environmental > Aquatic > Freshwater >...
GTGTAAATATATTGAACCAGTGGTTTGGCTGATCGATATTTTATATATTCATGAATAATTTCCATCACTAATCTTCCTAAAAGTCCAACTTGCAACTTTGGTAATGGTGTAAATGTCTTGAATCAATGGTTTTATTGATTTTTTGAAAGATTCTTTCGTTTCTCTTCTATTCTCTTTTCAGCCTCTAGCCTCTCAAGTTTGTATGATTTCATATCTACAAATTTGATTATGCCAGATAAATTGGGATGTACTTTGTGTATAGCCTTGAACATTTCCTGTGCTGCTTTTCTATAATCCTGGTGTCCCTGTGGAACAGTTCTTAATTCAATCAAATGCACTGCCTCTCTGAGATTTAATTTCATAAAAAATGGATAATTGTATGCAAAGTTTACAACATACTGCGCTTGCTCTGGCATCTTTGTCTTTAAAAGATCAAAGACATGTTTTGAATTATACATGCAATCATCATAGTCTTTCTTGATTCCCAGTTGTTTTATTTCATCTGGGACAACATATCCATGATTTGTTGTAAGTGATTGTCTTTCAAGTGTAAGTACACGATGTCTGTGAAAGTCTCGAAACATTCCAAAATTCGTAAGAAAATCAAAAGTGTATTCGGTCATTTCAAATGCACGTGGAGGTCGCTGTCTTCTATTTTGTCGAAGACCTGTAAATGTACTAATTATTTTTTTTCTATCTGATTGCTTTATCTTTCTGACTTGGGCAAGTATGTCTCTAAAAGAAACTCCGTTTGACTGTTCATATAATATTGATGAAATTATCTTGTCTTCTGCTTTATTCTGGGATTCATATTCAACCAAGTCTACAAGAAAATTTCTTTTTGTTTTTGATTTTTGATATTTTTTATTTAATGCACTTGATTTTATTTTGATATCTTTTAGATATTTTTGTAAGGACTTACCGTGGTTATCGTCTGCCCTTCTTACAAATGACTTGATTGTCGTGTTTAACTCTCGATGAATCTTTCCTGCTAGTATTCTCTCTTCTTCTAGGTCAGAAGAATATAGTATCGTTAGCAAGTACTCAAATGCTCTACCATTTCCTGTAATTCCTACATTAGTGAGAGTAGATGCAGGGAGTAGTCCCCTGAGAATGTCTAGGGCCTTGGCTCTAATTGTTGCATTGTAGATTCTAGTTGCAGACTTTACCTCATCTTCACTAGATAGCTTGGAGTATACCGCATCTACTCCCTTGGAATTTCTAAACTTTTGATTCTCTATTGGCTCTTGTTCTTGCATATAGTTTATCACTAGCTGGATATTTTTTGAATAAACTTCAAAGTCTAGATTGCATGCCTCTAGATATTTATCAGCATACTTGGAACTCATTATTTCTGACTCTCTGTAAAACTTGAACTCTCCATTTACTTTTTTATCCCATGCAACATATCTTGATGATTTTTCAAGATATGACAATCCTATTCTTCTATCTTCAATTTTTTTTACTGCAATGTTTGACAGACCTTCAACTGCAATCTGGGCTTCGCCAAGTTCTGCAACAGAATCGTCTCCATATTCCAGTAATACTTTATTGTAAAATTCTTCACCTCGATTTTCATTTTGTAAAAATTCGTCAAGAAATATTTTCCTCATGCTTTTATCAGTTCTGCTGTATCTTGACATTAGAGCTCCCCTGTCAACTTGCCTTGGACTGATTATTGCAAATACAGAATCGTCTACATTTGAAAAATGTTTTAGTAAACTTTGCTTTTCAGAATTTGTAAACTCGGACAACAAGATTTGATTTTCAACCCAATTATAAATAACTACTTCTTTCCAATCTGGATCAGGTCAGACGGTCCTGTCTTTGGAGCATTGTGTTTTGATTGCCACCTAAGTAAAACTTCTTTAAATGATTCAGCTTCTTGTGGATCTTCTGTATACATCAGCATTGTAACCCATTTGCCATCTCCGGCAGTACCACCCATGGAATTCATCCAAAAATCTGTTGGCATGTTTTCAAATGCTTTGTGCTTTTCATCTCTGCTCATGTCGACCCATCGTTTAGAGACAAAATGTAGTATCTGATCTAGCTCTTCTTTTGTAATCATTATTGGACCATTACTAATTCTATGATTATAAAATTACGTATTTTTTCATTTTTTTGCAGATCATTAGCTAAAATGATCTTACCAAAACTTGAAAGCTTGTTAACACTTTGCTGATTATATGAAATTTAGAACACCTATCCAATGAGCAAGGAAGAGATCGAATTTATCGGCAAGCAAGTTAAGGACATGTACGGCACCTATATCGGCAAAGTCATAGGTACCATAACTGACATCGATGGAAGTGTACAAACCGTAGGTGTTGATTGTGGTTCTGAAGGACTAAAGCAGATAGCGTTCGAGCAACTAGTCATACAAGGGCAATATGTAATCTTCATCCCTAGGTGGAGATTAGATGCCCAAAGATTATTGCGAGAGAAGGGGCTTACCATGCGCCGTATACGAGCTCTGATGGATATCGTATCTGAAAACGATGACATGAAAGAGGATGCTGAACTGATCCATGAGAAGTATAGGGTAAAACTGTTAACTCTGGATGAGACCGAAAGACAAATCAAAGAAAAGTTGGAGAAAAGACTTGCAGAACTTGAGACTCAGCTAAAGTCAATTCGGATGCTACGATTTGACGCAAAGTTGCAAAACAAGAGCAATGAAATATCTGATGCCAAGTATGACCTAGTCAAGACTCACACGGTCGAAATCATAGAACACATCGAACATGAAAAGGCAGAGATAACAAGTATCCAACGTCGCATCAACGATCTTTCAGTTGAAAGTGGAGAGCGCACCGAGAGTCCAAAACAGGACGTTCATTCAGCCGCCATTTCATATCTTGGAAAGGTAGAAGATCCTCCAACTTCAGTGCCACAAACTCCGATACCTGCTAGTCTAGGAGTTGGTTCCAGTATTCCCACTGCACCGACACCACAGCCAGTAGCAATTGGAGCTGATGGTGATGAAGCCCAGCAAGATTCAGATTGGCTTAAGAGAATATCATCTTCTTAAAATAATCTGATGGGACGGAGGATTCGCTCCCAACTCCAAATTGAGCGAACCTTTTTTTTAACATACATACAACTAGACCATATTGGATTCTGCTTTTGAAATAGGTCTTGGGAACTATGATACAAAGACTAGAAGTGATGCATCTCAAGACCGCATAAAATTCTGGGAAGGACAAGCTGCTAAACTTTACTGGTTTGAAAAGTGGCATACTGCTTTAGACTGGAATCCTCCGTTTGCAAGGTGGTTTGTAGGGGGCAAGATTAACGCTTCATACAATACACTGGATGTAATTGTTAAGAAAAATCCCAATAAAAAGGCCATAATATGGGAAGGAGAGGACGGAACAAAAAGAGAACTGACATACCGAGAACTTCTGTCCGAAGTATCAAAACTTGCAAATGCATTAAAATCACTTGGAGTGAAAAAAGGTGACAGAGTTACAGTTTACCTTCCAATGGTACCTGAATTGATTATGTCGTTGCTTGCCTGTGCAAGAATAGGTGCAATTCACACTGTAATATTTTCAGGCTTTAGTGCAAAATCAATAAGAGATAGAGTAGAAGATTCCAAATCCAAAGTCATAATCACTTCAGACGGAGGGGTAAGACGCGGCAATGTTATACCATTAAAAGATATTGTTGATGAAGCAGTATCAGACCTTGACTTTGTTGAACACGTCCTTGTTTTAGAACACACAAAAAATAATATCACATTAACAAAACGAGACAAAAAATGGCATGAATTAGTTTCAAACATGTCATCAACATGTGATGCAGAATCACTTGGCAGTACGCATCCGCTTTACATTTTGTATACTTCGGGAACAACGGGAAAACCAAAAGGAGTCTTGCATGGAACTGGAGGATATCTTACTCATGTTTACAGTACATTCAAGTGGATTTTTGATATTCAAGATACTGATGTTTATTTCTGTACTGCAGATATTGGGTGGGTTACAGGACACAGCTATGTTGTATATGGTCCACTAATGCATGGTGCTACTCAGATTATGTATGAAGGTGCACTAGATTATCCAACACCTGCAAAAATATGGGAGATTATATCGCGATACAAAGTTACAATTTTGTACACCACTCCAACCGCACTTAGGATGTTTATGAAATTTGGAGATGAACTTCCAAACTCAAATGACCTTTCTAGTTTGAGGTTACTTGGAACAGTTGGAGAGCCAATTAATCCCCAAGTTTGGAAATGGTATTTTAAAATAATTGGAAAAGAAAAATGTCCTATCATTGATACATGGTGGCAAACTGAAACAGGAGCTGCGTTAATTTCCCCAGTTCCGGGCCTTGAAACAATTCCGTTAAAACCAGGCTCTGCAACAAGGCCTATTCCAGGAGTGACATTGTCTGTAGTTGATGAACATGGAAAAGAAGTTCAACCTGACTCTAAAGGATATTTGGTAGTTTCAAGTCCTTGGCCTGGTATGCTTCTTACATTGTGGGGCGATGATGAAAAATACAAAACAGTCTACTGGTCAAAGTACAAAAACATGTACTATCCTGGGGATTACGCAATTAAAGACAAGGACGGATACATCTGGATGCTTGGAAGGGCAGATGATGTACTCAAAGTATCTGGCCATAGACTAGGTACTGCTGAATTGGAAAGTGCTTTTGTATCAAACAATGTAGTGGCGGAAGCAGCAGTATGTGGAATTCCTCATGAAGTAAAAGGCGAAGCCATCATATCATTTGTTGTACTAAAAGAAGGAGTTAGACCTACAATGCAACTCAAAGAAGAACTGACAAACCACATTCGAAAAACAATAGGTCCAATTGCAGCCCCTGATGAATTGTACTTTGTAAAGAAACTTCCAAAGACGCGTAGTGGAAAAATCATGAGGCGGCTCTTGAAGGCAATGGCAAAAAATGAACCAATTGGTGATATCAGTACATTGGAGGATGAAGCATCTGTTGATGAAATAAAGGCAGCACTTGATGAACTACAACAGACACTAGACAAGTTCTAAATTATACTGAAATAATTTGCATCTTAGAATTTTCAGTAACATGGAATTTGTCTGTAAATCCAGAAGTTACTTCTAAAACATATTTTGCTTTTTTCCCATCTGCGTTTTGTACTGTACATGATGCAGTCTCTAAAGCAGATTTACATGCTGGAACATTTTTCTCAATATGTATCACATTTCCATTTGCATCAAACCAAATTATATCTAGTGGAAATTGCATGTTTAACATCCAAATTGGGACAATCTGTTCTTGACTAAATACAAAGATCATCCCCTGGTCATCTGGAAGTTCATTTTGAAACATCAATCCTCTTATCTTCTGTGCATCTGTTTCTGCAATTTGCACATCAAGTACCTTGTCATCTATTTTTATTGTTCCCCTTGGAAAATTGACTTCATCAAGTTTTGATTCTTTGGGAATTGTAATTACACCTACTATGCCAATTATGATTGCTGCAATTGCTATTGGGATTAAAACTTGGGCTCTAGTTGCCACAAAAACCTAGTGTCAATATCTAGTTAAAAACCAATGCAAAAATAATAGAATTTTTCTTGGAACTAGTTTATCTTGTCTCTGATACTGGACATGTCTGTAAAAAAATCCTTGGTTTCCTGACCTATATCTTTGATAGTGGCACCATTGTATACTTTTTCTAAATATTTTCCAGCAATTATTGTTGGAATGGCAAAAGGAGTACTAAACGGATCTGGTGAAAAGAGCATGATGAATCCTATCTTTGTTATCTTTTTTCCTGGCGATGGAGATCTCTGGACTGACCCCATTGCACGGGCTACTCCTCTGTCATCTAATGTTCCAAGTTCAGAGTAAATCTTTGCTCTTCTGTGAAGGGAATCTCTAAATTTCTTTATTTTATCAATACCTGTCTTAACTCCTTCATCCATGGCATCCCTTTTTGAAATGATAGTTAAGATTCCACACAAAAGATCACTCACAACTGGGTTAACATTTCTGATCAACAGATTAGGTTATATGATTTCAAATGTAATTACCAAAAATATGAAAGAAAAGCGAGCTGAACGGCTAGAATCAATAAAAGAGGCTCACAAATCGACAAAAACCGATTATTCTAGAATTGAGGACTATCTTGAGGTGATATCTGAACTTGTGGAACTCAAAGGATATGCAAATACTCTTGATATCTCAAGATATCTTAACGTGAGCGCACCTTCTGTTACAAAGATGGTCCAAAAACTAGGTGACGGTGGATATCTAGAGTATGAAAAATATCGAAGAATAAACTTGACACAAAAAGGTACATCATTAGCAGATACTGTAAGGCAAAAGCACGGTACGCTGCTTGAATTCTTTAGGATGCTTGGGATAAATCATGAAATAGCAAATCAGGATGTCGAAGGAATTGAACACCATCTAAATCCACAAACTATAAAACAACTAAGAAAGTTTGTTACATTTTTAAAATCAAATCCAAAAATTTTAGAAAGTTTTCAATAACTAATCATGAACAGTTACAGTAATATCACTTTTTGACATTACGGCATCAATTAGTCTTTTACCAGCTGTAGATTTTTTTGCAATAATTATCTTGCCGTTCTTTCCAACTCTTGTAGACGAGACGTTTCTATCACTAACATAAATCTCTGCATCCATGCCTGACTTTGATATGTCAACTTCTAAAATAAAATTATTTCCTGATTCTGACATTTCAAACCATTCTCCGCCTCTTGAGGATTGCTCCTTTGGTACTACATCAATATGAACACCAAGTGTCTTCTCAAGATCATTTACTGTAGCTCCACCTCGTCCAATTATTGATGGAATGGATTCCTTGTCTACTCGCACTCGTATGCTGTTATTTGATAAAATCTCTATTTCTGCATCAGAATCAAACCTTCGAATCGTATCTCTAATTTTTGATTCTGCCAGTTTTTCTATTCCTCCACTTTTGGTCTCTTTTGATATTGGAATGACTATATTTTCCTCACCATATGTGTAGATTTCATATTCCAGGACATGGTCTTCGAAATTTCGAATTTCTATGACTGGTCTTGCCAAGTCTTGTTCTGTCATCCCGGTAGGAACCTTTACTTTGAATTCTAATTCATATACTTTGGAAACTTGACCTGCTCGAATAAAGACAACTGTATCTAAAATATGTGGAATCATACCAAGCTCAACTTTTCCTATGAATCTCTGTATTGCATCAAGGGGAGCATGTGCATGTACAACTCCTACCATTCCAACACCTGCAAGTCTTAGGTCTGAGAATACTCTAAAATCGTGAAATCTTCTTACTTCATCAAATATTGTATAATCTGGTCTGACAAGAAGCAGTATGTCTGCAGCATTTTCAAAACTTCCTTCAAGTTGCGTATACTGTGTTACTTTCTTGTTTACTGAAAGATCTCTTGGTGACTCGAACGTCTTTACTATCTTGCCTTTGTTAGAGTAAAAATCTGCAAGGCTTGATGCAAAAGTACTCTTACCAGAGCCTGGGGCTCCCGAAATTAGTATTCCCTCAGCTTCTTCAGAAATACGTTTCATTAACTTTTCAGAAATTGTATACTGTTCTAATGACATTTTTACTATGGGGTGCGTTATTGTGATTTCATAACTGCTTGAAAATGGTGAATGGGTTACTACAACTCTGAAATCTTTGTATTGGATTACTATAACTCCTGATTTTGATATTTCAATTATGCCCAATCGGGTAGCTCTTGATGCTTCCAATATTTCCTTAGTAATTCCTTCCAAGTATTCTTTTGTCAATGGCGTTTGATCAATTTCTACTAGGGAAAATCCTCCTGGCTTTCCTCGTTTTGCAAGAGGTAAAGTTCCTTCCTTGAGGTGAATGCTCATAGTTTGATTATCAAAGAATTTCTCAAATTCTAAATCTGAAATTTTTATCTGCGGTTTTGAGTAGCTTGTTTTTACTCCTTCTACTTGAGCTACCAAGGCCTGAACATAGTCTGCAGTGTAAAATATGGCACCGTTCTTTTTTGCAATGTCTTTTATTATTGCATCAATTCTACCATGTCTTGCAAGTTTGATATCCTCCATGCTGGGCCTCTCACCTTCAAATCTTAGAATGATGTTGTTTTTCTCTGCCAGATCGCGAATTTTTTTGATCTCCTCAAGGCCTACAAAACCGTAATCCTTGTGTTGTGATGCCTGTGATTGTAATTCGTCTAATACAGCAACGGGAATTATTATCTCACAATTTGTTAATGTGCCTGCTTCAATTAACTTGGTAATCTCACCGTCTATTATGATACTAGTGTCTACTACGTATTTTTCCATGTGTGGTACTCATTTTTAGCACCTTTTAACCATACCTGTATTTTCTCTAAGAATAATATAGCATGATATTGAAACAGATCTCATGTCTGGAAGAAAAAATGATGTACTAATAATTGAAGATAGCATGGCCATCACTATCTTACTAAGAGATTTTCTAAAAAAACTAGGCTATGATAATGTTGAATCATGTACTAATGGAAAGACTGGGATTCGTGTATTTTCTGATCTAGAATCTGCTGGAAAAAAGCCCATAGTTCTACTGGATTTTCATCTTCCGGATATGGATGCAAACAAAATAATGGAAAGCATTTTTAACATACGTCCCGACGCAAAAATTATTCTTGAAACTGCAGATTCCAAGTCTGATGAGCAAATTAAAAATGCTCTTAGAGGGGGGGCTTATCTCTATATTGAAAAACCCATAAGATTTGAAAATCTCAAAAATGTCTTTGAAACTCTAGAACAAGAGGGAATAATTCTTGAAGGAAAACCGTTTAATGAACTTGAACGAATCAAATCTCACCTAAAATCTTTCTCAAGGATAAGTCTCGCAAGACTCTCTGAATATTCTGATACGGAAAATGAACTATTACAAAAGTATCTTTCACAACTTGAAAATGAAAAAATTGTTATGAAAATCTCAGATATGAAAGAAATCTCATGTAATCAATGCAATTCATTAAGAATTTTTCCTAATTTCTTCTGTCCTGCATGTAAAAGTAATAATTTTGTTCAAGGAAAACTAATTGAGCATTTCAAGTGTGGTAATGTTTCAGTTGAAGATTCTTACAAGGAAAACAAATGTCCAAAATGTCACAAGGAGATTAAGATCCTCGGAGTTGATTACAAATCTATGGATAATTACTACATTTGTAAAGACTGTGGAGATAAATTTCCAGAACTATCCCAAGATTATGTTTGTGTCAGATGTAGTAATAGATTTCCATTAGAGAAAACTAAATGGATCTCAAGTCCTGGATACAAGATAGTTTAATCTCTCAATTGGCAACTTTAATGATTGTATCCAATACTTCTTGAAAATTAAATGGTTTTAGAATATACGCCTTGGCTCCTAAACTCAAACACTCTTTTACAGTCTCTTGATTATCACTAGCTGAAATCATAATTACATTTGCATCTGGATCGTATCCTATGATTTCTTTGAGTACTGAAACACCATCTTTTTTTGGCATTGCCATGTCTAGTAAGACAACTTCTGGTTTTACTTTGATGTATTCCTCCAAAGCTCCGACCCCATTTTGTAACTCCCCAACCAGATTATGTTTGCCTATAGTTACAATATCTTTCAAAACCATCCTGATGGCATCAGAGTCATCCACTATCATTACACTGGCCATGGTATGGATGCAAATATGTCATATATAATTAAAAGTGTAAATCAAAGTCCAGTAATGTCAGGATAAGTATCCATTACTTGCTTTCTAAAATCATCAGTCTCAATGTCTGTATCTCCATTAAAAATAAGACTCATTCTCTGAACAGCTTCAAAAACTATCTCATGTGAGCCTTTCAAGATGCCATGGTTTATGATGTGTTTTAAAATTACGTCACTTATTCGGGAAATTTCTCCTACTTTTTCCTGCCCCATCATGGGTGCCAATCCTTTGATCTTATGCATGTATTTTTCCATCTCTTTTGATTTTTTGAAGAATTGTTCATCATTAGTGCATTCAAGAAAGACCTCATTCAAACTATCTATCTCTGATTGTACTTCTTGCCTTGCAACTTTTAGAAATTCATCAGACATTTTGACTTCTTACTACATAACAATTATACTAACTTTTATACCACTCTGAGTGATTTTTTTATTTGTGAAGCTTACCCAAAAGACCTACCTATTACTTGCAGTTATAATTGGAGTCTCTACAATGAATCTTTATCTTCTCATATTTACATCTCAAGAAAATCAAGATGTTTTACATTCTATTAGTTATGCAAGTAATCTCAAAGTAATAGTTGAAAGAATTGGAG
>Ga0208566_1002312_pt1 | contig 10292 bp, 9 predicted proteins | sample PL_2010_150m_FD_184159 | JGI IMG/M metagenome (GOLD analysis project Ga0208566, IMG submission 184159) | Freshwater microbial communities from Powell Lake, British Columbia, Canada to study Microbial Dark Matter (Phase II) - PL_2010_150m... | ecosystem: Environmental > Aquatic > Freshwater > Lake...
GCGTAGCGCTGATCCTGAACTGCCTTCGCACTGCCCTCGCGTTCGCCTGCGACCACGAATTCGCCCATGACGTAGAGGTTCGAACTCAGGGTGAACTCCATCGCCGTGTCACGGCCAACGGAGACGGCCGCAGTCTTCTCGCCGTCGTCGAGCCCGGTGTAGCTCACGCGCACGGTATGCGCGCCAGGCGCGACGTTTGAAAAAACGAACTCGCCCCGGGTGTCGGTGACGGTGGTGCGGTTCTCGTCCACGAGCAGGACCGCCGCGGACTCGAGCACGCGGCGGGTGGCGGTCTGGGTGACACGTCCGGAAATGGCGCCGGTGCCCGCCAGCTGAGCGGGGGCGGGAGCCGCGGAACAGAGCAGCGCGGCGCAGGCCAGCGCGACGCGCCGGTGGCGGCAAATTGCGAGACGAGTGAGCTGGAAGGTTTGCATGACGAGTGAGGCTTGGTCGCGCGTATTGTAGCCGTAACGGGTGCTACTTGTGTTTCCGTTTTGCGAAAAAGAGTTTCCGTTTTGCGCAGAGACAAACACGCTTCGCAGGATGGCACGAGCCCCTTCCGTCTCCTCCCCGCTTACGGTCGCAGCGGCGCTCAATCTTGAACACGCCCACGGCCAGGGAATTCTCCGCGGCATCGCCCGCGCCGCGAACGAGCAGGCAAATGTGCTCCTGCTGCGCTTTAGCCACACGCGCCTGGGGGAGCGCGCCTGGCTTGAGTCACTCGATGCCGATGGTCTCATCGTCAAGGTGACGACAGAGGAGGACGCTGCCCGCCTTGAGCGGCTGAATCTTCCGGTCATCGATGTAGGCGCGGAATGCGCGCAGCACAAACTGGCGCGCGTGACCACCGACAATGTTGCAGTCGGTGAACTGGCCGCCGGATATTTCCTGCGCCGCGGCTTTCGCCAACTAGGCTACGTCGGCATTCGGGGGCACGGCGCGTCTGAGTTGCGCCGCGATGGATTCCTGCGGGCCGTCGCGAAAGCGGGGCTGCCCGGCGCGTGGTTTGAGGACGCCTTCGATGACGCGAATCGGCGCGCGCGGCTGGCGGTTGGGCGGCGGTTGCGACGCTGGCTGGAAACACTGCCCATTCCCGCCGGAATTTTCTGCGCGGATGATCCGATCGCCACCAGCCTCGCCGAACTTTGCGTAGCCACCGGCCGTCGCGTGCCGGCGGACGCTTCCGTCCTAGGCTGCAACAATGATTTGACCGAGATCCGTTCGGCCTCGATCGAGACTTCCAGCATCGACCTCAACACCGAGCGGATCGGTTACGAGGCCATGCAGCTGATGCATTCGTGGCTGCGGGAGGGCAGGCGACCGCCAGCCGCGACAACGTTCCGGCCGCTGAAGATCGTCACACGACGTTCCACCGATGGCTTTGCGGTGACAGACGAGTCGGTGCTGCTGGCCTTGGAATTCATCCACGAGCGGACGGCCGGCACATTCTCGGTCGAAGACGTCGCCCGCGCCGCTGGCGTCTCGCGTCGACTCTTGGAGATGCGCTTCCGCAAGCAGCTCGATTGTTCAATCTACGGGGAAGTTCAACGCCTTCGCTTCGAACGCGCCGTCGCTCTGCTGGCGAACCGCGATTTGAGGCTGGTAGATGTCGCGCGCGAGGCAGGTTTTAGTTCGCCACCCAAACTGAGTGCCGCATTTCAAGCCAACTACCACGTGTCCCCAAGTCGGTTTCGGAAACGGCACCACGGCTCGCCCAAATAACGACCGTGCAGAAGGCTCCTGGTCTCAGCCAAAGTCCAAATCGACGGGAGGAGGTGGAATAAGCTGTTCGAGTCACACGTAGATTCGAAATGGGCAGTCGAGTACATGTAACGTGACTGGCGTGTTCCCAACCCACGCCTTTTTGCACGAGACTGCGGTCAACGCTTTGCGGGAATTTGGCGGTCGCCCAATTCGTTGATCGAGGATTCGTGCAATTTGCGCCTGCCGGATTGGTTGGTTTCTGGAACGCCGCGAAACCACGTCTGGGCGCCGCATGCTTGCTGCCATGAATAGCGGATTTGCTTCCCTCGTTTGTCGTGAGGGTGAGGTAGTTCGTTTTTCTTGCTCCATTAACTCTTCTCGGCTCCTCGGTATGCGACTGTTCGGTCAGATCGCTGCATTCACCGTCCTGGCAGTCCTGCTTCCGGTTGTCGTGGAGCCTTTGGGTGGGGTCGAAATGATTCTCGGCAGTGCTGGGCATAGTAGTTCCCTACCTTTTAAAAGGTAATCGGCGCAGTAGCTTCGGAGTTCGATTCTGCAGTATACCTAAGCGGCCCCGTTCTGGACAGCGCGGGAATCATGGCGCTGTTCGCTTCTGCTAATTCCCGTGTTTTCGCCCTCCTGTTTCTCGCACATTTCCCCTCATGGAAAAACACCTCATCGTTTCGCTAATGTTTCTTTTCGCCGCCAGAAAAGCTTTCCCTTATGGCCATGAAGGCCAACTGACGTGACGCAGCCACCGCAAATGCAAACGCAGTTCTCGGTTCTCGTGGCCGATGATGTGGCCGGAATCCGAGACTTGGCGACGCATTGGTTAACACCCCGCGGCTTTCACGTCGTGGGCGCAGCAACCGGTAACGACGCGCTTAAGCTCGCGCGTTACGAGCACTTTGATTTGGTCGTCGCTGACGTGCTCATGCCCGATGGCGATGGTCTCGACATCATCCGAGAACTCAAAGGCAAGTCGGACGCTCCGCCAATTCTCGCGATCTCTGGCGGAGGCCAATATATGAACGCCATGGCATGCATCACGCTCGCCAACGGCCTGGGGGCTGATGCTGTGCTCCTGAAACCATTCAACGAAGCGCAGTTCTTATCGGCCGTTGGACGACTCCTTCATCCACATAAAGCGTAACCCGAGGTCGGGTCATGCGTTCGCGCTTAAGGCTTGGTGCGCGCTTGATCGTTCTTCTCGCTGCGAGTGGCGAGGAGGCACGTCAGGTGCGAGCGCAGCATCGGGCCGACTGCAAGGCAGAGGTCAGCTTCGCTAAAGAGGTGAAGTTGATCTTGACGCTTCTCCGCTGCGCTCAGACTACTAGCTTTTTTGACGGATTGGTAGGCGCCATGAGCCATGTGGTTGATCAGAACGGCATGGCTATCGGTCACGAGCGACTTCAGTTCCAAAGCCAATGGCCCGGACTTATCGTCATGTCCGATCCAAATAAACCGATGCGGTTTGTTCGCGACGTCCAGACGCTTTACAATCTCTGAAGCGCTTCCCTTGGCAAATTCACCTTCCCCCGCATCCAAGGAGAAAAGTTGTATGTGGAATCTCAACCGCAACTCTTCCTGCAGCTCTTGCGTTACCGGGCCAGGGACGATACACATCAACTCATAGTGGCGTGTCGGGAGGATGCCAAGTGACTTGACGATCTCGGTGTTGAAGACGTTGACCCCGCCGAACTTCGGTCCCCAAGCCGTAGCCAATGCGACAATGACGAAGCCCGAGGTCACACGCCCGTCCTCTTGATAGATTGTCATGCCTAGGTTCTTTTTCGAAGGGTCGCATTATTTCATGCCAACCCACCTTCAGTCGAGATAGATTCCCCCACGGGAGCCGAAAAGAAGCTGATCCGGAAAAAGTACTACAGTTGGGATGAGGTTGGCCCACCGACGGCTCGCGCGATTCTTCGCAGATTGTTTTTCATCTGGATAATTCGGACGAGATCGTGAATCCGGTAATCGCAGGGTGCGCTTTGCGTGCGTAAGCAATGCGACCCTAAACCGCGAATAGCAGCATGTCCTCCAACCAGTCCGGCGGAGAAGAGATTCGCAAAACGACCATCGCGGCCGACCTCGTGGACTGCATGGTGTCCGTGCCGCCGGGAGTGAAGCCTGACGCTTATGCGCTTACGGAGTTGGGCGAGGTCGCGCGGCGCGAGGGCGACGAACTGGTCTTGCTGAAAATATTCCGATGCCGGCGATGCGGCGGATTCGCGGCTTGATCCGGGTGCGCGAAGCCGTGCGCGACTGACTGTATTCGTGAGTCGAAGTCTGACGCCTCCGATAGCCGGGATCAACCAAGGTCACTCGTAGGTCGTTCTCACTCAGGCGGGCCATCGAGCCGGGACAGCCAACCGCCTCGGCCAGACCGACAACAGCAAAGGCAATATTGCGAGGAATTTTTTTCATGTGGGAGTGCCTACCGACAATTTCACTCATCCGAATGAACCAAGGTGTTCAACGTCGCGCCGCCGCCGGAGCTACGCGGCAGAATTATTCCTGCAATCGCACGACGGTGACAGACAGGCTGGGCAGGGTCGAGTGCAGCGCTCCTTCCCGAAAAGTGGGCGGAGTGCATTCACGAACCACAGGAGTGACATCGTCGGGCGACAGGCCCACGAATTCGCGGGTTTGAGTGACTTTCCAGTTGGCCACCGGCCCGAGGCGAATCGCGACGTCGGCTGGCTGCCCATCTTTGTTCACAAGAAAGAGCGTGCGTTGCCGCCCGTCATGCGAGCGCATGGCGTAGCAGCGCAACCGCCCTTGCACACGTTCCATGACGACAAACTCATCGAGTAGATCCCCGTTAATCAGACGGATGATTTCGCCAGTCGGCGTCCGAGCGTTTGTGCGCAAGCGCAGTGCGACCGCTACATCTTTATCGGGCTCTTCACCGTCTCCACGATAATCCCACGGTGTGTGCGTGCCCCAGTAGAATGAATACGCCACACTCGGGTGCGCCAGCTCGTTCATGAGCACCTCGAAGCACCAAAGCGCCTTGTATGTGTTGTTGACCTGGCCCAACCCCGCGCCACCCGATACTCCCGTCTCCGTTACGAGCAGCTTCACGTGAGGCAGGCCGGCTTCGGTGAGCACCTTTGCCGCGCGTTCGACGTTACTCACAAACGTGTCGGTGCAGTCGCGCCAGCCGACATAGTCTGGACACGCCTTCTGCCAAGCCCACACGTATTGGTGCACGGAAGCAAAGTCGACAAGGTGCGGGCAGCGCTGGGCAATAGCGTTATAGTAAGCCGGACTTGCTAGGATGCCCGGGCTGATTTTAGCTGCCGGATCGACCACTTTCATGGCTCGAGCGAAATCTTCGTAAAGCGACACGTACTCGTCCATCGGTAACAATCGGCCGTTTTCCTTGTGTTCGACTTCGTTGCCAATCTGCCAACAGGCGACCCGATAATTTCTCCTCTTCGCGTATTTCACCCACGCCACTGCGGAGGTCTTCAATTCTTGATAGGTCGGACCACCCGGATATTTGAACGACAACACGTTTACACAGACCAGCGGCATGGCACCGAGCTTTTCGCAAAGAGCGATGTATTCATCAAAGTCCATCGCACTTGGCATCGATCCGTCTGGCTTCACGGCCCATGTCCATTTGCCCGGCGCCTCGCTCATACTGGCAACTCTCGGCCGCAAGCCACCCTGTGTATCCGCGAAAGGCGGCGTGTGCCAGAGGTAATTATCCGCCAAGTGCCCATAGGGGAAGCGGAGGATGCCAACCTGCATCTCGGCGAGGGCCTGCGTCATCGCCGTGGGCTGCTGGCGGCGCAGATCCGAATCAAGCAACCAGCAGATATTGAGGCCAGCTGCGCGTGCATTTACGCCGGCCTTGGTGACATGGCCAAAATCGACCGCCAATCGAGCTTCCGTCGCGGCAACCGGCATGGTAGCTAGCGACAACAACCAGACGGTTGCCACGACACCTGTGGTGAATGGGAGATGTAATTTCTTCATCGGAATGTTGGGCTAGGTGGAGCCTGTCCCGAGCTCATAAGCGGTTGATCTACAGACGATCCAGTAAAATGATACTGGCCAAAACCAGGAGGATTTCCTAGCTTCGGCCAAAAAACGTCCGCTATGATTTGGGCACGATCACAAATAAGCGACCCGTCGGCGAAACGGTAGCCATACAAAGTTGGCTGCGTCCAGCCCTGACTCCCGTTGGCGCGAACAAAGATTACGAGTAATTTCGAGCGCAACTCGACGCAGTGGATGGCCTGTTGCGCCGGTCGCATCTGGAGGCGATGGCGTTGGACTTCGCCGCGGAAGGATGCGAGCAGGCGAGCGCGCGCCAGCAGGTGGCCCGTCGGCAGTTTGCGCTGAAGGCGCTGCGGGTGGAAGTGCTGCGGATGCTGCTGGGCAATCCATCGTTTCGGCAGTTTTTGCGCACGGTGGCGGCGAGCGATCTGCTGGCCGATTTTTGCGGCGTGCGCCGCCTCGAGGGTTTGTCGTGGTCGCCGGCGGAGTGGAGGTTCGCGCCGTTGGCACGGCTTTCGCCGTGGGAATGTCCCGTGGCCAGGTTGCGGTGATCGTGACCGAAGGGCGAGTCGCGCTAGACCAACCTGCGAGCGGCGAAGAATCATCCGTTGCCACCACTCGCCCTAGTGTCCGAACCCTTGCCACTCTCGGCGTGGGCGACCGTGTGCGCATCGATGCCGGCACTCAGCGGTCGACCACGGTGCCGGTGATCGAGCAATTATCCGCGGCCGAGCTTGCCCGGGAACTCGCGTGGCGCGTGCCGCAGCTTACGCTTTCCGCAACCCCGCTGTCCGAGGTGATTCCGGTGTTCAATCGGTATGGCTCCGAGCGACTCGTGCTGGATCCGGTCTTGGGGGACATGCGGCTGGGCGGTGTCCTCCGTGCCGACAACACGAATGCGCTGCTGCAGCTTTTGAAGAACGAATTCGGCATCGAAGCTGAACGCCGCGAAGGCGCGCTTTGGCTGCATCGTCGTTGATCCGGCGGGTCACCGCCAGACGCCGGTTCGGAGAATCTTCAAGAAATCGTTGCTTCGATGTAGGTGTGTCGGACGGTTGCGCCGTCTGTGCTTATATGCCCCCTCAACACGCCTTTCGGCGTTCACCCCGCCTGACCGTTGTTCGTTGCTTCGTTTTGGCCGCCACTTTCGCGTTCGCCGGACTTCCGGCCCTGCGGTCGGCCACCGCAGCGCCCGTCGCCCGGTCGTTCGATCTGCCGGCCGACACCGGGGATAAGTCGCTTTCCCGCTTCGCCGTGCAGGCCGGGGTGGACGTGATCTTCGGCAGTGCCACGGCGGCTCAGGTCCGCACCAATGCCGTCAAGGGCACCTACCATCCCCGGGAAGCGCTCGGCCTGCTGCTTGCCCACACTGGGCTCGTTGCCTTTCAGGATGAAAAAACTGGGGCGCTTACGGTTTCACGCGACCCAAAAGCTCAAGGGGCGGCGCCAAACGCAGCGAGCAGCGACCGCCCCGGCAATAACGAACAACGCAATATACCCTCCAACGAGGCAGTCATGTCCGCCGCGATGGAGGGAAATGCCGTCGAGCTGAGCCCGTTCACCGTCACAAGTACAGTGGAGACGGGGTATCTGGCCACGAACACGCTTTCGGGGACACGCCTTAATACCAACCTGAAGGACATTGGCGCAGCGGTCTCGGTGTATACGCCGGAGTTCCTAGCGGATATCAATGTAACCAAATTGGAGGATATCCTGACCTACACCGCTTCCACCGAAGGCGGTGGCATCAACGGCAACTATTCAGGCATCACGGGGGATAATTCGGCGGGTGTCCGGGATGACCCATCGGCCGTCAATCGAGTCCGCGGGCTCGCTCAGGCCACGCGCACGCGCGATTTTTTTCCTGCGGATATCCCGAGCGACACTTACAACTTCGACTCACTGACGATCAATCGCGGCCCCAACGCCATCCTCGCCGGCGTTGGTAACGCCGGTGGGGTCATCGATACCGCCTTGAGAAAGGCAGCGTTCAAAGACAGTTACCGATTCGTGTTCCGGGTCGATAACCTTGGATCCCACCGGGAGGAAATTCATCTGAACCAAGTGCTGATCCCCGGCAAACTCGCCGTGCGCGCCGATTTGATGGATGAAAACCAAGTCTTCCGACAGGATCCTGCTTACGCCAACGACAAGCGTGTCTATCTGGCCGCCACCTACCGCCTGAGGGAACCTAAGGACCAGGCTTTCATGGGGCGGACCACGATCCGCGCAAATACGGAGGCCGGTCAGATCGTCGGTGTCCCCCCGGACCCGCTCACGCCCATTTTCAGTCTCAGTTCCTGGCTGGATAACGCCAATCCGGCCTACAACAAATGGCGGTACAACGGTGCCCTCCAGAGCTACACCGACGCGAAGGGCAGTCCGATCACCGCCAACGCGGTCATCGTCGGCTTCCCGCTATATACACAGTGGGCGCTCATCTATGCCGACCCCAACTCCGGTCGGGCCGGGGTCGGCTTCACCGCCCCGGACCTGTCCGCGGTGCAGGGTTTCATGGGCGGTGTTACGGGCGCTCCCACGGGCCCCGGCGGGAGCGTCCTCGGCACGGGCGATCCCGACCGCCCCCGCGCGGGTTTCGCCCGCACGCGGCTCAGCAATCCGGTCGTTTTTAATTTTTACGATCGCCTGATGACTGGAGTGTTTGATCATCGCGATCAGCAGTTCACGGCGAGCGACCTCCGCCTTGAGCAATTGCTCCTGGGTGGAAAGGCGGGGTTCGAGGCCGCCTACAACAAGCAGTCGCTCACCCGCAGACGCGACATCCCGATCGCCGGGGGAGACGAGAATATCTACATCGATGTGAACACCAATCTGAGCATGCGCTCCGCCGCCTACCCGAACGGAATCCCCAATCCTAATTTCGGCCGGCCGTTCATCAACAGCAGCGATGTGTTTCGCGATCAAATCAACCGTTCGAAACGCGAATCGTATCAGCTCACGGCGTACCTCAAACACGATTTCACCGAGGGTCGCTCGCCGCTGGCAAAGCTCCTTGGCCGGCACACCCTGTCGGGGCTATTTTTCAAGACGGACGTTTTTCTTTCCAACCGCACCTATCACAGCACTTGGGATCCGGCCGGCCAGCTCAACGTGCTGAGCAGCCTCGGAGCGTCCCCGGGAACATTCAACACCCAGGTCGCCGCCTGGTTCTACCTCGGCGACTCGCTGCTCAACGCGAACAGCCTGAACGATGTGCGGTTGAATCCGATCACGAGTTCCCGGCCGCAATACGGCCAGACCTACACGCTGCGCGTTTACGATTCGGTCTCGAATAGCTTCGTGACAGGCACGTCCACACCGTTGCGGATCCTAGGCAACGTGCTCGATCAAAAACAAGATTTGCACTCAATGGCCTTCGCCCTGCAAAGTCACTGGCTGCGCGATCATGTCACCACCCTGGTCGGCTGGAGGAGAGACAAGGACGAAGCACTGACTTCGGCGATTCCTCCGACTTTGGCCAATGGCAGTCTGGACGAATCGAAAATCATCTACCAGCCCGCGGCGGTCGAGTCGAAGGATAGTTGGACCAAGAGCGTGGTGGGAACTTGCCCGATTCGCCTGCCCTTGGGCACGGAACTCCGGGCGTTCTGGAACGACTCGGGGAATTTCAATCCCGTCGGCCAGCGGCGGAACCTCTGGAACGAGGAAGTGGGATCGCCGTCCGCCTCGACCCGGGAGTACGGCGTCATGCTGAGCCTGCTGGACGGCAAATTCAGCCTGCGCATCAACCACTACAAGACCAGCATCCAGAACGATGCCATTGCCAACGTAAGCAATCCGTACAGCTACATCAGCAACGAGATCACGCGCATGGTCAGTGCCAACGGTCAAGGCCTCAACCCCGCGCTCTACGGTTACAACTACTCCGGTTTCAAGACCTTCGCGGATGTAGCCCAGGCGTTCTACGCCACCATCCCGCAGCGACTGAAGGACAATATCGGTCCGGACAAAAACTTCAACCCGCACTTTTCCGGACAGGGCAGCACGCTCGCATGGAATGCCGACAACATCACCAATCGAGTCTCGGTCAGTGAGACCGTCTCCACTGGAAACGAGTTCGAGGCGATCGTGAATCCAACCCTTAGTTGGCGCATCTCGGCCAGTGTCGCCAAGAACGAGGCCATCCAAGCCGATGCGGCCGTTCAGGAACTCGACTTCGTCGACGCTTGGAAGCGAAACCTCGACACCATGTATAACGGGAACCTGCTGAAGGGCTGGAGAAACCCACCCATCGCATCCGGGACGATCTGGGGCCAATATACGAGCGGAACGGTCGCTCCCCTCCAAACTAGTCACGCCTTGTCCGGGACCGCCCTGCCCGAGATCCGGAAATGGCGGGCGAATCTGGTGACCCGCTACGACTTTCGGGACGGCTTTCTCCGGGGGTTCCACATCGGCGGCGCCGTCCGCTGGCAGGACAAGGTCGGCATCGGCTATCCCTACCTCACTGACGCCGATGGAAACCAAGTCGCGGACATCAACCACCCATACTGGGGACCGCACGAGATGAATATCGACGCGAACTTGGGCTACCGTCGAAGGATCAAAGC
>Ga0208566_1002315_pt1 | contig 10284 bp, 6 predicted proteins | sample PL_2010_150m_FD_184159 | JGI IMG/M metagenome (GOLD analysis project Ga0208566, IMG submission 184159) | Freshwater microbial communities from Powell Lake, British Columbia, Canada to study Microbial Dark Matter (Phase II) - PL_2010_150m... | ecosystem: Environmental > Aquatic > Freshwater > Lake...
AACTCGACGAGACCGTGCTGATCCAGATTCTGACCGAGCCCAAGAACGCACTGCTCAAGCAATACCAGAAGATGTTCGCCATGGAAGGCGTCGAACTCGAGGTGCGCGATGCGGCGCTCAAGGCGATAGCGCACAAGGCGCTCGAGCGAAAAACCGGCGCGCGGGGGCTACGCTCGATCCTCGAGCAAACGCTGCTCGACACCATGTTTGACCTGCCCTCGATGGAAAACGTGATCAAAGTGGTGGTCGATGAAGGCTCCATCGGCACCGACACGCGGCCGCTCCTGATTTATTCCGATCAACCCAAGGTAGCGGGTTCGGTATAATCGCTCCCCCCGCTCCGGACCGGCGCGCCTCGCGAAGCGCGCCGACGGTGTTGCTGCTTGAATTACCGTTGCACCGCCCCAACAACGACTTCTATATCCATTATCCAGGTGAAACCACATGTCCAATTCCAATGACCCGGTGACGAACAGGGTGCAATTGCCGCTATTGCCGCTGCGCGACGTGGTGGTATTCCCGCACATGGTCATTCCGCTGTTCGTCGGGCGCCCGAAATCGATCAAGGCGCTGGAGACGGCGATGGAGGCCGGCAAGAGCATCGTATTGGTGGCCCAGAAATCGGCGGCGAAGGACGAGCCTGCGCCGGAAGATCTGTACAGCATCGGCACCGTTGCCAGTATTCTGCAGATGCTGAAGCTGCCCGACGGCACGGTGAAGGTGCTGGTCGAAGGCAGCCAGCGCGCGCATATCAACGAGATCGTCGACGCGAAGACGCATTTCGCGGTCGAAGCAACGCCGATACCGGCGGACAACGAGATTACGCACGAGGTCGAGGCGATGCGCCGCACGCTGGTGTCGCAGTTCGACCAGTACGTGAAACTGAACAAGAAGATTCCTCCCGAAATCCTGACTTCACTCGGCGGCATCGACGAGCCCGGCCGGCTGGCCGACACGATCGCCGCGCACCTGCCGCTCAAACTTGAGCAGAAGCAGGAAGTACTCGAAATGTTCGAAGCCAGGAAGCGGCTCGAGCATCTGCTGACGCTGATCGAGGGCGAGCTCGATATCCTGCAGGTCGAAAAGCGCATCCGCGGCCGCGTCAAGCGCCAGATGGAGAAAAGCCAGCGCGAGTACTACCTGAACGAACAGGTGAAAGCGATCCAGAAGGAGCTCGGCGAGCTCGAAGAGGGCGCCGACCTCGACGAGTTGGAGAAGCGCATCAAGACGGCGCATATGCCGAAGGACGCGCGCAAGAAAGCCGAGGCCGAATTCAAGAAGCTGCGCCTGATGTCGCCGATGTCGGCGGAAGCGACCGTCGTGCGCAATTACATCGACGCGCTGGTTTCGTTGCCGTGGAAAAAGAAAAGCAAGATCGGCACCGACCTTACCGCGGCCGAGAAGATTCTCGACGAGGATCACTACGGGCTGGAAAAGGTCAAGGAACGCATCGTCGAGTATCTGGCGGTGCAGCAGCGGGTGGAGAAGTCGAAGGGTCCGATCCTGTGCCTGGTCGGCGCACCCGGTGTCGGCAAGACCTCGCTCGGCCAGTCGATCGCGCGCTCGACCAACCGCAAGTTCGTGCGCATGTCACTGGGTGGAGTGCGCGACGAAGCCGAGATCCGCGGTCATCGCCGCACTTACATCGGCTCGATGCCGGGCAAGATTCTGCAAAACATGACCAAGGTCGGCGTCAGGAATCCGCTGTTCCTGCTCGACGAAATCGACAAGATGGGAATGGATTTTCGCGGCGATCCGGCGTCCGCGCTGCTCGAAGTTCTTGACCCCGAGCAGAACCATACTTTCGTCGACCACTACGTCGAGGTCGAGTACGACCTGTCGGATGTGATGTTCGTGTGCACGGCCAACACGCTCAACATTCCGCCGGCGCTGCTCGACCGGATGGAAGTCATCCGCCTCTCGGGCTATACCGAAGACGAGAAGGTCAATATCGCGGTCCGTCACCTGCTTCGCAAGCAGATGAAAAACCATGGCTTGAAGCCGGAAGAGATTTCGGTTTCTGACAGCGCGGTGCGCGACATCGTCCGCTATTACACGCGCGAAGCCGGCGTGCGCAGCCTCGAGCGCGAATTGTCCAAGATCTGCCGCAAGGTGGTGAAGATGCTGGTGGCGGGCGATGTCAGTCAGCGCAAAGTTGCGGTTACCGCGCGCAATCTCGACAAGTTTCTCGGCGTGCGCCGTTACACCTACGGCATGGCGGAGAAGAACAATCAGGTGGGACAGGTCACGGGCCTTGCCTGGACCGAAGTGGGCGGCGAATTGCTCACCATCGAGAGTTCGGTGATGACCGGCAAGGGCAAGACCATCACCACCGGCAAGCTCGGCGAGGTGATGCAGGAATCGATCCAGGCCGCGCTGTCAGTCGTGCGCAGTCGTTCGCGCAAGCTCGGCATCAATGACGATTTCTATCAGAAAAACGACATCCACATCCACCTTCCCGAGGGCGCGACGCCGAAAGACGGTCCGAGCGCGGGTATCGGCATCGTCACCGCGATGGTATCGGTGCTGACCGGTATTCCGGTGCGAGCCGATGTCGCGATGACCGGCGAGATCACGTTGCGCGGCGAAGTACTGCAGATCGGCGGGCTCAAGGAGAAGCTGCTGGCCGCGCATCGCGGCGGAATCAAGACCGTGCTGATCCCGCAGGACAATGTTAAGGACCTCGCGGAAATACCCGACAACATTAAGAACCGGCTCGATATTCATCCGGTGAAATGGATCGATCAGGTGCTCGAAATGGCGCTCGAACGCAAACCGGAGCCGCTGCCGGAAACAGCGGAAGTCGCGCCGTTGCCGGCGGTGCAGGAGCCGACCGCGCCCGCCGTCAAGCATTGATTGGAGTTCGGGGCGGTGCGATGCGCGACACGTAATTGCGTGTCGCGCAATCTGGCGCGAAAGTTGCGTTATGACAATCGGCACAACTATATCGAGTGTGAGTGTGATATATTTCCTGTCAATTGCTTGACACGTTGTTTCCGCGCTTGCTATAAATCCACCACAAGAATTTGGTTCCGGCATGATGGCGGTCACCGTTCATGCCTCTTCTGAAAACTTCGTTTGTTCCTGTCGGCTTATTTCCAATATCGAAAGGGGATTTACGTGAATAAATCAGAACTGATCGAGGCAATCGCAAAATCCGCCGATATCTCCAAGGCCTCCGCCGAGAAAGCGCTCGACGGCACTCTGAACGCGATTAAAACGACCCTGAAAAAAGGTTCGAGTGTGACTTTGGTTGGTTTCGGCACGTTCAAGGTTGGCAAGCGCGCGGCGCGCGTCGGCCGCAACCCGCGCACCGGTGAGGCGATCAAGATCAAGGCGGCGCGCGTGCCCAAGTTCAGCGCTGGCAAGGCTTTGAAAAATGCGGTAAACTAATAAATATAAGCAGTCTGCAAGGTTACGGTTTGGGGTAGATGCGCGGCTGGCGTATCTACCCCAAATTCGTGGTAACCAGCGTTTGTGGGTGAAGCGGTGATGCACGGCGGGGTTCCCTTGTAAGTCCCCGAAATCAGGGCAAGCCTTGTTTGGTTGCGAGACTGAATCAGAACTTCCTCAGGTTGCGGGTGCTTAGCTCAGTTGGTAGAGCGTCGCCCTTACAAGGCGAATGTCGGCGGTTCGAACCCGTCAGCACCCACCAGGATCCAGGAGTGGTAGTTCAGTTGGTTAGAATACCGGCCTGTCACGCCGGGGGTCGCGGGTTCGAGTCCCGTCCACTCCGCCAGCTACGTAAAAAGGCGAACGGCGTTCGCCTTTTTCTTTGGTAAATGGTAAAACAATTTTACGCGCATGTACAATTTAATACACAACCACAAGAAACTGATCCAGATCATACTGGCGATCGTTTTTCTGCCGTTTGCGTTTTTCGGCATCGATTCGTATTTCCGCGCCGGCGATCGCAGCGACAGCATCGCCACCGTCGGTGGTCAGCCCGTCACCGAGCAGGAGTTCGCGCTGGCGCTGCAGGAGCGCCAGAATTATCTCCAGCGCATGGTCGGCGGCCGCATGGACCCCGCGCTGCTGGACAGTTCCGAGCTGCGCTTCGCGGTGCTCGAGAGCATTGTCCGCCAGCGGCTGCTCATCAACCAGGCGGCGCGTGGCGGCTTGCTGGTGTCGGACCAGCAGCTGCAGCAGTTGATCAGCGAGCAGCCTGCATTCCAGGAGGACGGCAGGTTCTCGCACGCCCGTTACGAGGAGCTGCTCAGGCGCCAGAACATGACGCCCATCGGCTTCGAAAACGGTTTGCGCCGCGATTTGATGATGGAACGCGTGAGCAATGCTTACCGCGCGACGGCGATCGTTCCCAACACGGTGGCCGAGCGTCTGCTGCGCCTCAGCTTCCAGCAGCGCGAAGTCAGCCAGAGCGTGCTTGCGCCGGAGAACTTCGCCTCGCAGGTCAAACTCGAGGCCGGCGCGGCGAAACAATATTACGACGCCCATCAAAACGAATTCCAGCTGGCCGAGCAGGCGCGCCTCGACTATCTGGTGCTGGCGCTCGACGCGGTCGCAGCGCAGGTCGAAGTCAGTGCCGACGAGGTGAAACAGTTCTACGAGCAGAGCCTGAAGCAGTATGCGCAAGGCGACGAGCGCCAGGCGAGCCACATCCTGATCGCGGTCGATGCCAAGGCAAGCGCGGCAGAGAAGCAGGCGGCGCGTGCCAAGGCCGGGCAGCTGCTGCAGCAGGCCAGGCAGAATCCGGCAGGCTTCACTGAGCTTGCCAGGAAAAATTCGCAGGACCCCGGCTCGGCGGCGAAAGGCGGGGACCTCGGATGGTTTCCACGAGGCGCGATGACCAAGCCGTTTGACGACGTGGTGTTCCAGATGAAAGCCGGCGAGATTGCCGGTCCGGTCGAATCAGAATTCGGCTATCACATCATTCGTCTGACCGCGGTCAAGGGACGCGGACTGGACGATGTGAAGCAACAGGTTGCACTCGATCTCAAGCGCCAGAAGGCGGGCAAAAAGTTTTCCGAGCTGGCCGAACAGTTCAATAACCTGGTGTTCGAGCAGGGTGAGAGCCTCAAGCCGGCTGCCGACGCGCTGAAGCTCGCGATTCAGACCAGCTCATGGGTGAGCCGCAGCGGCAGCGACAACAAGCTGCTCAATAATCAGAAACTGCTGCAGGCGGTATTTGCCGAGGATGCGGTCAGGAACAAGCGCAACAGCGAAGTCGTCGACGTTGGCAACAACACGCTGGTTGCCGCGCGCGTCAGCGAATACAAACCGGCGAGTGTGCGGCCGTTCGAAGAGGTCAGCGCCGGGATCACCAATCGCCTCACCCTGCAGCAGGCGGCGCAGCTCGCCGCCACGCGCGGACGCGAGCTGCTGGCCAAGCTCAAGCAGGGCGAGGCTGCGGCCATTGCGTGGAGCGGGGCCAAACTGATCAGTCGCGAAAACGCGCAGGGCTATGCCGGCCCGGTACTCGTTGGAGTCTTCAAGGCCGATGCCGGCAAGCTGCCGGCTTACGCGGGCATCGAAAACGCGCAGGGCGGGTTCGTGCTGCTCAAGATCACGCGCGTGGTCGAAGCCGAGGCGGTCGATGTTGCCAGGCGCAAGGCGGCAAGCGAGGAATTGCACCAGATACTCGGCCAGGAAGAGTTCGATGCTTACGTCGCAAGCCTCAAGCTCAGGGCCGACATCAAAGTACAGAAGGAGCGGCTGGAGAAGAAGGAGCGCTAGTCGGAGCTGCCCAGCGCGGTGGTGTTGAAACCGCCGTCGACGTACAAAATCTCTCCGGTGATCCCGCTCGCGAGGTCCGACAACAGGAACGCGGCCGAGTTGCCCACTTCCTCGATGGTGGTGTTGCGCCGCATGGGCGCATGTTTGGCGTGGTAGCCGAGGAGTTTCCCGAAGTCGGCGATGCCGCCGGCGGCGGCCAGGGTCTTGATCGGACCCGCGGATATCGCGTTGACGCGGATGCCCTTCGGCCCGAGGTTATGCGCGAGGTAGCGCACGTTGGCTTCAAGGCTCGCCTTGGCGAGCCCCATCACGTTGTAATGCGGGATCGAGCGCACCGCGCCGAGATAGGTGAGCGTGAGCAACGCCGAATTGCGCCCTGCCATCAGCGGCAGCCCGGCTTTGGCCAGCGCGGCGAAGCTGTAGGAGCTCACGTCGTGCGCAATCCGGAACGCTTCGCGGCTCAGGCCTTCGAGAAATTCGCCGGCGAGCGCTTCGCGCGGCGCATACGCGATCGAGTGCACGATGCCGTCAAGCCCGTCCCATTGCTGCGCGAGCGTGGCAAACAGGGCGGCGATCTGCTCGTCGTTGGTGACGTCGCACGGGATGACCTGATGTGCGCCGAACTCGCCCGCGAGCTTTCCGACGCGCTCGCGCACACCCTCGCCCTGGTAGGTGAATGCGAGCGTTGCGCCTTCGCGGTGCATCGCTTTGGCGATGCCGTATGCAATGGAGCGTGAGCTGATCATGCCGGTGATCAGAATATTCTTGTTCTGCAGAAAACCCATCTCGGCTCCTGGTCTCGGGATTGCGGGCAGGCGCAATTATAACGTATCGCTCTGCGCCGCCGGGGTGACGTTCCGGTAACGATTACGCTACACTGTGACCCCGATGAAAGCGCACATGCAGCGCTCGCTGTGGGCCTTGTTGCTGCCGTTAGTGGCGGGTTGCGGCGGCTCGCCATGGAACAACCCGTACCCGGCATCCGACGCCGGCAAGAACATCCTCTATTCGTCGTTCGCCGAGCGCCCGAAACACCTCGATCCGGTCCAGTCCTACAGCTCGAACGAAATCACGTTCACGGCGCAGATTTACGAGCCGCCGCTGCAATACCATTACCTGAAGCGCCCATATACGCTCATTCCGGGCGTTGCCGAAGAGGTTCCTCAACCGCGCTACTTCGATGCGCGCGGCAGGCAGCTGTCGGCCGACGCGGGAGTCAAGGATACCGCCTACACGGTCTATGAGATCAAAATAAAGCGCGGCGTCAAGTATCAGCCGCACCCCGCGTTTGCGCGCAACGCCGACGGCGAGTTCAGCTACCTGAACCTGAGCGGGCGCGACCTCGCCGGCAAGAACGTGCTCGCGGACTTTCGCGACCAGGGCACGCGCGAACTGAAGGCGCAGGATTTCGAATACCAGATCAAGCGGCTTGCCCATCCGCGCCTGCATTCGCCTATCCTCGGCCTGATGGCGGATTACATCGTCGGGCTCAAGGAGTACGCCGACCGTCTCAAGCAGGTCAACGACGAGCTCGTGAAAAACGGCAGCGACGACGCGTGGATCGATCTCACCGCGTACCCGCTTTCCGGCGTCGAGGTCGTCGACGACTACACTTACCGTATCCGGTTAAAGGGCCGCTACCCGCAGTTTCTGTACTGGCTGGCGATGCCGTTCTTCGCGCCCGTGCCGCTCGAGGTCGACCGCTTTTTCGGCCAGCCCGGCATGGCGAAAAAGAACCTGACGCTCGACTGGTATCCGGTCGGCACCGGCCCCTACATGTTGACCGAGAACGACCCCAACCGCGTGATGGTGCTCGAGCGCAATCCGAACTTTCACGGCGAAACTTATCCGGGCGAAGGCGAACCGGCAGACGCCGCGGCCGGGCTGCTTGCTGATGCCGGAAAACCGCTGCCGTTCGTCGACAAAGTCGTGTTCACGCTCGAGAAGGAAGGTATCCCGCGCTGGAACAAGTTTCTGCAGGGGTACTACGACGCCTCCGGCATCGGCTCGGATACGTTCGACCAGGCCGTGCGGTTCGGCGCGGGGGGTGAGGCGGCGGTGACCGATTCGATGCAGAAGCAGGGCATCCGCTTGTCGACCACGGTTGCGGTAGCGACTTATTACATGGGCTTCAACATGCTCGATCCGGTCGTCGGTGGTTCCAGCGCGCGCGCGCGCAAGCTCAGGCAGGCGATTTCGATCGCGGTCGATTACGAGGAATACATTTCGATCTTCCAGAACGGGCGCGGCATTCCGGCGCAAGGCCCGCTGCCACCCGGCATCTTCGGCTTTCGCGACGGCAAGGGGGGCATCAACCCGGCGGTGTACAGCTGGGACGGGAGGCAGCCGAAGCGCAAGCCGATCGAGGCGGCAAGACAACTGCTCGCCGAGGCCGGCTATCCCGACGGCATCGACAGCAAGGCGGGCACGCCGTTGTTGCTGTACTTCGATGTCACGGCGCGCGGCGTCGAAGCCAAGTCCACGCTCGACTGGTACCAGAACCAGTTCGCCAAAATCAACGTGCAGTTGCAGGTCCGTCCCACCGATTACAACCGGTTCCAGGACAAAATCCGCAAGGGCAACGCACAAATCTACGAATGGGGCTGGCACGCCGATTACCCCGATCCGGAAAACTTCCTGTTCCTGCTGCAAGGCGCGCAAAGCAAAGTCAAAACCCAGGGCGAGAACGCGTCGAATTACGCGAACCCCGACTATGACCGCCTGTTCGAACAGATGAAGAACATGCCGAACTCGGCGGAACGCGAGGCGATCATCGACCGCATGCTCGGGATCCTGCGCGAGGACGCACCGTGGCTGTGGGGCTTCCATCCCAAGGATTACGCGCTGTATCACGCGTGGTACGGCAACCTGAAGCCGAACAAGATTGCGTATAACACGATGAAATATCAACGCATCGACAGCGCGCTGCGCGAGCAGCAGCGCCGCGAATGGAATCAGCCGGTGTGGTGGCCGACCGTGCTTGGCGTGCTGGTCCTGATCGCGTTCGCGCTGCCTGCGGTGTTCGCATGGCGTCGGCATGAGCGCGGGACGGCGCAACGATGATCTCCTACATCATCCGCCGGCTGCTGTATGCGATCCCGATCCTGCTCGGCGTCAACGTCATCACGTTTGCGCTGTTTTTTCTCGTCAACACGCCGGACGACATGGCGCGCATGCAGTTGGGAGCAAAGCGCGTCACGCCGGAAGCGATCACCAAATGGAAGCAGGAACATGGCTACGACAAGCCGCTGCTGTACAACGCCGACGCGGCGGGGCCGGCCAAGGTCACGCACACCATCTTCTTCGAGAAGTCGCTGCGCATGTTCGTGTTCGATTTCGGCCGCGCCGACGATGGCCGCGACATCGCGCGCGAAATCCGGCTGCGCATGGGCCCGAGCCTGGCGGTCGCGGTGCCGGCGTTTTTCGTGGGGCTCCTCGTCTACATCACGTTCGCGCTCGGCTTCGCTTTTTTCCGCGCGACCTACATCGATTTCTGGGGCGTGGTGATCTGCGTGGCGGCGATGTCGATCTCGAGCATGTTCTACATCATCGGCGGCCAGTACCTGATCGGCAAGCTGTGGCATCTGGTGCCGATCTCGGGTTTCAGTGGCGGCGTGGACGCGCTGCGCTTTATCGTGCTGCCGGCAGCGATCGGCGTGATCGGCAGTTTTGGCGCGAGCACGCGGCTCTACCGCACGTTCTTCCTCGAGGAGATCAGCAAGGATTACGTGCGCACCGCGCGCGCCAAGGGGCTTACCGAGATCACGGTGTTGTTCCGGCACGTGCTCAAGAACGCCATGATTCCGATCTTGACCGGCGTCGTGGTCGCGATCCCGTTTTTGTTCATCGGCGGGCTGATTACCGAATCGTTCTTCGGCATCCCGGGCCTCGGCAGCTACACGATAGACGCGATCAACTCGCAGGATTTCGGGGTGGTGCGCTCGATGGTATTCATCGGCTCGCTGCTCTACATCGCCGGGCTGCTGCTGACCGACATCTCGTATACGCTGGTCGACCCGCGCGTGAGGCTCGCCTGATGCCGTTCCAGGCCGTTGTATTGTGGACCGACTGGCTGGTTTACTTGCTGGTGCTGGTCATCGTCGCGACTACGGTCTACGTGCGCAGCAGGGACCACCTGCGCGCGCCGTGGCGGCGCGTTGCGCAATCCGTGAGCGGCATGATCGGGCTCGTGGTGCTGCTGGTATTCGTCGCCGCCGGGCTGATCGATTCAGTGCATTTCCGGCCGCGCCTCGCGATGAGCGACCCCAATGCCAAGGTCGCCTACGCGGTCGAAGTGTTGAGTGGGCTCGACCTCGTGCTCGAGCCGCTGCGCGCGCGGCGCGAGAAAACCTATTCGGCGCCGCTGGCAACGCACCTGTACGCCAAGGAGATGATGGAACTTCCCGATGGCGGCCAGGCGCGCGATTTCCCGCGTCTCATTTACGGCGGTGCTTGGTTGAAGGACCCGGAGCGCGATTGGGCCGGTGACATCGCGCGCACGGCGCTCGGCGGCGTCGCGGGCGGGGCCGCCGTCTGGCTGCTGCTCGGATGGCTGGCTGTCATGGCCGCCTCGCGTGGCGGCGGCGCGCG
>Ga0208566_1002318_pt1 | contig 10281 bp, 9 predicted proteins | sample PL_2010_150m_FD_184159 | JGI IMG/M metagenome (GOLD analysis project Ga0208566, IMG submission 184159) | Freshwater microbial communities from Powell Lake, British Columbia, Canada to study Microbial Dark Matter (Phase II) - PL_2010_150m... | ecosystem: Environmental > Aquatic > Freshwater > Lake...
CGTAGCCGCGCTTGCTCGCTGGCCAGAACCCTCGCTGAGCATCATGACCTCTATCTGGACAAACTACAGGCTTGCCAAAATCATGCTCATCCTGTAGATCATGTCAGAATGCGACCTGAGCAGTTACAAAAAATATTGTCCAGCGATGCAACTGCCTGGAACACCTTGGGAAATAACTATTGTGAATCCCACCAGTTGGACGAGGCTATCAAGGCATACGAAGAAGCAGTGCGTATAAGTCCGGAATTTGCTCATGCTTGGAGAAACCTAGGTCATGCCTGTAAGCAATTGGGCAGGACAAGAAGAGCCATCATGGCGTACCAGAAGGCGTTGAGTATCGAACCTGAATTTGCTGATGCTTGGTTTAATCTAGGCACAGCTTACAAGAAATCAGGGCAGCTTGACAAGGCCATCGATGCATACAAACTGGCGGTGCGCATCAATCCGGAATTTTTCGTTGCCTGGCAAAACCTGGGTTATATCTACTGGGTATTAGGCCAGAACGATAAATCCATGGAGGCATACCAGCGAGCGATGAGTATTAATCCAGAACTTGCTGATGGCTGGAGAGGATCACCAGTTCTGGCGGAGGCCATCGATGCTTATAAGGAGACGGTTCGCATCAATCCGGAAGAGGCTGATGCTTGGTACAATTTAGGTTTTGCACTAGGAATATCCGGCCAGCATGAAGAGGCAAATTCGGCATACCGACATGCCGTAAGCATTAACCCGCAATATGCTACGAAATGTGCCGATTCATGGAAGAATCTCTCCGTTGCGTATGAAAAATCAGGGCAGCTTGACGAGGCCATCGATGCATTCGAGCAGGCGGCGAGCATCAATCCAAAAGATGCTGATGCTTGGTACAAAATGGGAATAGCATACGGGAAATCCAGACAGCCTGCCAAAGCTATCGAGGCATATGAGAAAGTGGTGAGCATCACTCCGAACGATGCCGATTCCTGGAACAAACTTGGTACTAACTGTAGGATATTGGGCAAATTTGATGAGACTATCAAGGCATACAAGCAGGCGGCAAGCATCAATCCGAAATATACCCCTGAATATGCAAGAGCCTGGAACACCTTGGGAAATGCCTATTGCAAATCCGGCCAGCTTAAAGAGGCCATCAATGCATACGAGCATGCAATGAGCATCAACCCCGAATTTCATGCTGCCAAGGGAAACTGGAGGGATATCTACTGCGAACTAGCCGATACCTATGTGAAATCTGACCAGCATGACAAAGCCACCAAAGCATACGAGCATGCAGTGAACATCGACCCGGAATTTGACGCTGCCTGATTCCACTTGGGCGATGCCTATCGTAAATCGGACAAGCTTGACAGAGCCATCGATGCATACAAGCAGGCGGTGAGCATCTGCCCCGAATATTATGATGCTTGGAAAAACCTAGGCGATGCCTATAGTAAATCCGACAAGCATGACAAAGCCATCAAAGCATACGAGCATGCAGTGAGCATCAACCCAGAAGATGCCGATGTCTGGAAAAGCATAGGCACTGCCTATTACAAATTGGATCAGCTTGAAGGGGCCATAAAAGCATACAGACAGACTCTATACATAAGACCTGAATCAGTCGATATTTGGAACTATTTAGGAAATGCCTACGAGAAATCCGACCAGCATGACAAAGCCATCAAAGCATACTTGCAAGCGACGAACATCAATCCCAAAGACGAAGATGCTTGGAAAAACCTGGGCTTTGCATACAGGAAATCCAGACAGTTTGACAAAGCCATTAAGGCATACGAACAAGCTTTCAGCATCACTCCGAAATTATCTATGGAATTAGCCGATGCGTGGAACAGCTTTGGCAATAACTATAGAGATTCTGGGAAAATTATCAAGGCAATCACGGCATACGAGCAGGCGATAGGCATCGAACCTGAATTTGCCTTAGCTTGGTTCAACTTGGGTTTTGCATACGGGAAATTAGGGAAAATGGAACAAGTTACAGAAGTTTATAAACAACTCAAAACACTCGATCCAGTTATGGCTGACAAATTTTTTGAGAAGGTGATCCTGCCATAACTTCTTAGGAAAATAAGAAAACCCGATGTTCGTAGAGAGAGGGGCATAATATTGATGATAGAGGCATCATTGTTTTCGTCGGTGTCTTATATGTTCAACATTGCGGTGTTTGGGGTTTTATACCGATCCAGAAAATCATGGTTAGGTGAACTAAAATAGATATTTGATTGCTTTTAATAATGATACACAAAGGAGTCAGGGTAATGGCTGAAATATGTACTTTAATAATTGAAGCTCTTAACAATGTACCCAAAAGTTTTTATGTAGTAATAAACCCAAAAGAAAGAAACGATCAAATAATTGGCTATGCAAAAGATGAAACGCAAGCTGAGCGTTCATTTGTTGCAAGATTCTACTTTGAAATTATGAAAATCTTTGAAAAAGATCAATTGTTGAAAAAATACTTGGAGCATTACATAATGGATGTCGAGTTGTATAAGAGAATTATATACAAAAACAAAGAATACCCTACTCTGTATGAAAAAAGCCGAGATGTATTTATTTCAGAGAAGAGTGAGGGAGTTTATCCAGATTTTATTTTTCATAAAGGACAAACGTATAATAATCTAGAAGATCAATTATTGATTATGGAATTAAAAGCAAAAAAAGTTAACGAGGAAGAATTCAATTATGACACCTTTAAGACAAACCTATATGTGGAAGAGTTTAATTTCCAAAATGGAATATATTTAATTGTTAATAACAATATAGAACTTATTAGAGAATTATTCGAAAGATATAGAGAGCAGTACTATTTTAATGAGGGGAAATGTCTAGTTATTGTTAAGCCTGAATATGGGCTGGATGCCATAACATTACCATGAAATGGGTATCTAACAATCGCTTCAACTGGACTCGGCCGATAAACCTGGTTCTCCCAAAGCTACATGTTAGAAGTTTTCAACCAGTAATTGTTAGATTTTATCGTACCTTCGCATCCAACAGTTGTAGGTGTAAGCTATGTCCAGAAGGTTCTTAAAACGCCGCTACACGAGACGGTTTGCCCGTAAGACCGAGGGGGGATTCGCGGCGGGACAATGATTTCCGGAAGCAATTTCAGGGTTGGTGATACTGACCATTACATGCTCAAGACAGGGCCGCCAACCGTTTTTTAAACTCTCCGATTTTTTCTTCCGACTCCAGCAACGCCTGGACCGCCTCGTCAAGCGTAACGGCGCTGAACGCGACCTCATTCCCCGGCATGATCCGGCCGAGCAGCGGCAAGTCCGCCGAGATCACCGTGGCGATCTTGCGGTAGCCTCCGGTGGTCGTCTCCGCTAAAATGATGATCGGCTGGCCGTCTCCGGGCACCTGGATCGCGCCCGCGATCACCCCCTCCGAGATGATGGATTCAGACAGGCCCGGCCGGTGTGAGACCGCCGGCCCCTTGAGGCGGATGCCGGTGCGGTCCGAATCCGGCGAAACGCGGAAGATCCCCGTGACGAAGGCCTGCCTGCCGTCTTCGGTGAACTGATCGTCCTGGGGTCCCCAGACCACCCTCAGCCGCCACCGCGACGGGTATAGCGGGACCCATTCCGGCTCGAAAACGCGGCCGGCGAATCGGAGCTCGTCTTCCATAACGGCGCGGCGCAGGACGTCGCCCTTGCGTAGCGCGCGCCCCGCGACGCCTCCGAACCCGGAGGGCAGGTTGGTCGACCGGCTCCCCAGGACCGGCGTCACGTCGATTCCTCCGGACACGGTGATGTAGGAACGCATGCCGCCCGCCGGGCCTGGAAACGCGATAACCTCGCCGGCGTGGATCCGTTGGGAGCGCCACATGGCAAGAGGCTCCCGGCCTCTCATGGGTTTCAGGTCGGCGCCGGTGACGGCCACCACCGAATCCCGCAACGCCTTGAGCCGCAGACCCATCACGGCGGTTTCCAGCGCGGCTGCATTTTCGGGGTTCCCGACAAGCAGGTTGGCGACCCGCAGCGCGAAGCCGTCCAGCGCCCCGCTCGGGGCAACGCCGTAGCGCGCAAAGCCGGGGCGGCCCAGGTCCTGAACCGTGGTCAGAATGCCGGGACGCAGCACCTCGAAGGTCTCTACGGCCGCCATGTATCCACCTCCTCCGGCCGGACCGCTTCAAACTTCACGGTGTCGCCCATCTCCAGAAGCGAGGGCGGCTGCCGGTGCGGGTCGAACAACTCGATCGGCGTCCAGCCGATGATCTGCCAGCCGCCGGGACTGTCGACCGGATAGATGCCGGTCTGACGCTGGGCGATTCCGACCGATCCCTTGGGCACCCGCGTGCGCGGGGTGCGGCGGCGCGGCATCGCCAGCGCGGCGGGAAGTTCGCCCATATATGGGAATCCCGGCATGAACCCGATCATGTAGACGCGATAGACTGTCCCCGTGTGCAGCCGAACGATCTCTTCCGCGTCGATCCGGAGATGCGCGGCCACCGACTCGAGATCCGGCCCGCCTGCGCCGCCGTATACCACCGGCACCGTAACGAGTTTGGATGTCGGCGCCGACAACTTCCGTACGTCGCCGGTGACGGCCGTGATGCACGACTGCAACGCAGCCTGCGAAATGACGAGCGGGTTGTAGGTGACCAGCAGTGACCGGTAGGCGGGCGCCAGCTCCCGGATGCCCGGGATGGCGGCTGACTCAAGCCGCTGCATGAGATCCTGCACCAGGGCGTTGGTCGCGGGCGAGATATTCTCGCCAAGCTCAACAAGCAGGCTTCGGTCGCCCATCGTGCGATAGATTGGCGTCATGATGTGGAGAGGCCCCCGTTGGAGTTGCTTTCAGAGGAAGAAATCGAGCGGCGCCACGGCGATCTCCGCCGCTGCCAATGTCGCCCGGATTTTTTTGGCCAGGACCACGGCATTCGGATTGTCCCCGTGGACGCAGATGGTCTCGGCCCTGAGATCGATGATGGATCCATCAATCGCAGTGACCCTGCCTTCCTGCACGAGCTTCAGCACCCTGGCTTCCACGGCTTCGTGGTCGCAGATGACTGCACCCGGCAGTTTGCGCGAGACAAGCGACCCGCTGGGGTCGTAGGCGCGGTCGGCAAAAAATTCAAAGGCGATGCGGATGCCGCGCCGCCGGCCGATCTCTTCCAGTTCCTTGCGGTCCGATCCGGCCAGCACAAACAGGATCAGCCGCGGGTCCAGCGCGGCCATCACTTCGGCCACCGCGTCCCAGATCGCCGGGTTCTTCACGGCCATGTTGTAAAGTGCGCCGTGGGGCTTGACATGCTGCAGCCGTGCACCCTGAAGCGCGGCAACGGCCTGCAGCGCTCCGATCTGAACCGTGACGAAGTCCTTGATCTCCTCGATCGTCACGTCCATGTTGCGCCGGCCGAAGCCGACCAAATCCGGCAGCCCGGGATGCGCTCCCAGCGCCACCCCGTGGGCCTTGGCCAATGAGACGGTTTTACGCATCACGGCCGGGTCGCCGGCGTGGTAGCCGCAGGCGATGTTGGCGGAACTGATGTGCGGGATGACCTCGGCATCGAACCCGAGTGCGTAGTTACCGAAGCTTTCCCCGACGTCTGAATTCAGGTCGATTCGGTTCAGGGGATTGATAAGGCGCTGCTTTCTCATGATGCGACTATAGGAAGAATGATCTTGCATGTCAATGGGATTTTGGTCGCCGCATAATCCGGACCACAGCCGAAGCAACCCGCACCTCCGCCCCAGCCACCGGGTCCCATAGCGCATGGTGGATCCCGTGCCGTGATCAGCCCCGGGAGCGTCACTCTGGCCAATTTCAGCGGATACTGCGCCGGCAAATAGCGATGCCCCGGATATACACTTAGAGAGCTTGAATTTCTGTCTTTCCTGTCATTGCGAGGAGGCCTTAGGCCTCCTTGCAATGACAAATGGAGCGTTTTTCAAAGGTCTCACTTACCGTGACATCGGTGGTGAATTTATAGTGGCAAAGCTGTTTTCTTTTCCCACCCAAGCCCAAATTTCTTGTTGAAGAAATCCATCAATTTACCAACGACAAACAGCCATCCTGGTAAATAGTCGTTCGTTAGCACGGCTTCCAGATATGAAACGATTTCTCCCAGCTTTTCTTTCGGTATATAGGCACGGGCATTCATTTTAAACGCACGCTCCAACGCTTGCGGATTGAGAGCATGGGCGGTGAACATGACTACCTTAAAATCCCGACTTACAGCCAAAGCGAGGAGATCGAAACCGCGAACCCCCATAATGTCCAGGATGACCACATCGTAAGTCTGAGTTTGCAGCATCTTTTCTGCTGCCCCGTACGTGGTGGCTTTGTCGAACTTACAATCCGGACAAACTCCAAGAATCTCTTCCTCCAGAACTTGCAAAATATCCGGTTCGTCGTCTACAGCAAGGATTTTTTTACCGTTTAAGATAAATTCCGCCATGCTCTTAACCTTTTCCATGTTCTTAACCTCCTTTTTATTGGTACGGTTTATAAACGCTTTCCCAAAAGCATATCAATCAGAATCAAGGGAACGAATTCGTACGGTAAAGCGGCTCCCGATTCTCTTACAATTCGGTAAGGATATCGGCAACCCGCTTTCCGTCATTCAAAACGACGCATAGTATCAGACCCAAATTTTCTGTTAATAAATTCTTCCAGTTTACCAAGGAGAATTTTCCATCCTGGTAAAAAGTCATGAGTCAGAACATCCTCCAGAAATGGAACAATTTCTCCCAGCTTTTCTTTAGGTAGATAGGCACGGGCCTTCATTTTATAAGAACGTTCAAATGCCTCAGGATTAACAGCATGGGCGGTGAACATTGCTACCTTGAAATCCCGACTTACCGCCAAGTCAAGGAGATCGAAACCGCTAACCCCCATGATATCCAAGATGACCAGGTCGTAGGTTTCCTCTTTCAACTTTTTAGCTGCGAATTCATATGTCGTCACCTTTTCAAACTTGCAGTTCGGGGCAGCTTCCATAATCTCTTCTTCCAACACTACTAAAACATCCGGTTCGTCATCTACAGCAAGGATTCTTTTGCCGTTCAGGATAGATTCCGCCATACTCTTAACCTCCTTTTTATTATAACGTTATGAAGAAGTCATGCAATTAATCGGAATCAAGGGAAGGAATTCGCACGGTGAAGCGGCTCCCAATCCCCTCACGACTCAGCAATGTAATCTCACCGTCCATGGCCTCTACCAAGGCCTTAACACCCGTAAGGCCAAGCCCAAGCCCTTCGATACCGCCTTGTTTATTATTCAGTCGAGCGAAGCGTTCAAAGATGATCTCTTGCTCCTTTAACGGAATTCCTGCCCCATCATCCTCAACCATAACGAACAGATCCGAATCACCGCTAATGGAAATAGTTACGCGCTCCCTTTGGTACTTCAAAGCATTACTTATCAGGTTTCTTAAGATTTGTTGGACCTTTTGTTGATCATGACAGAAATTAGACGTACAATACCTGCCGGTGATCTCGATAACGATCCCTTCAGCTTTCAGAGCGCTTTGGAATTCCTCTTGAGTCTTGGCCTGGTAGAGATTTTCGACTGCATCAGGAGCGGAACCCTCTAAAACATCTAAAAGCGAATCCTTGAGGACTCTTTCGATCGGGAAAAATTCCTTCTTGAACAATCCTTCCTCGGAACGAAAGATTTCTATCATCTCCTGGAGAAGGGTTTGGGCCTTACGGGTATTTCTTGAAATTCGCTCAAGACTCCGTTTCTGTTGATCCGTAAGAGAGCCGTACTGATCTGTTTTATTGAGCAGACTGTTTGCGCTAACCGAGATAATGGACAACGGTCCGGTAAGGTCGTGGATCAACAGATCGAACAAACAATCTTTCTGATTTAATTTCTTGCCATGTAATCGTTTTCCATTTTCCATAATTTTTCTCTTGCTATGCAATGGCTCCGCCCTGTTTTGGCTCTCCCATTGGAAAAGATACACAAAAGGTGCTTCCCCCGGAGGAGAGGCAGTCTTCAGTCCTTTGGCAGTGAGAGCAAGCAGAGATGCTTCCCGGGCAGAGGTCCCGATCTGTAGGAAGATAACTGCATCGGCAGCTTTCCATCGAAAGATCAAAACAGAAGCGTTGCCCGTAGACCTTCATTCTCAGGAGGTCAAGAGCCTTGCCCCCTGCATTGAAATCATAAGGCTTCTTAGATGTATAGAGTTCAGTCTCCTGGGTGTGAAAGAGACCGTCAAAGATGTATTGTTGATTTTCCGGGGTGATTCCGATGCCGAAATCCTGAACCTTGAGAAGGAGTCTCTGTTCCTTCGGTTCCACAATGATACGGATCATCCCTTCATCCGGGGTATTTTCAACGGCATTTTTCAACAGACCTTCAAGGATATCTTCGACAATTCTCGAGCCTATGAGCACAGAACAATCCTTGGAACCCTGCAATTGAAAATGGACGTTTCGCCGGGCAGCTTTTTGCCTTATCTTTCCCAGGATTTTCTCGGCAAAAGGGTAAAGAAGTAACGGTTTCACGGAGGGAGATTGCCTGGGGAAATCACGAATAATCCATTCTTCAATAACACTCCATTGGGCCTTTATGACCGGAGGAACATCTGCCGCAATTGTCATCCTTTCCCAAATCCGGTCGAGTTCACGAGGGAGAAATATCGCCTCCGAATCTTGGTATGACCTGATGATATTATCGGTCTCTTGCTGAATATCAAGGATACGATCGAGATTCTTCTCTAAGGATTCGAAGGATTTTCCTCCATCGGCGGGGGCTGCCATCGACATCTTTCGCTTCAAAAGATGGATATTCCCACGGATCACGGCGAGCGGCGTCCGGAGTTCATGCGAGAGGTGGTCGAGGGCCTTGCTTTTAACTTTGTTCAGAAGTTCGAGCTCTTTTCGTGATTGTTCCAAGGCATCGATACGCGCTTTCTGGAGCTGGGCTATCTCAATGAAAACCGACGCATGGTTGGCAAACATTTTGAGGAATGTTTCATCTTCTTTGAGGAAGGCACCATCTTTTTTGGTGAGGAGCTGTATGACGCCTAATCTCAGTCTATCCCGATTATAGATTGGCACACAAAGCAAACTCCGAGTACGATAACCGGTTTGTTCATCCACTGTTTTTGAAAACCGAGGATCCGCATAGGCATCCTGCAGATTGATCGTATCGCCGCTTTGGAAGCAAAAGCCGGCCAATCCGACATTACAGGGTATTCTAATCACCTGACCCGACATCCCGAGAGCGACTTTAGACCAGAGCTCATTGGTATTCGGGTCATGGAGAAATAGGCTACAGCGATCCGACTGGATAACGTCACAAGCCTTCTGGGCAATCTTCAATAGCATCTCATCGAGTTGCAGCTCAAGGCCGATGAGTTCGCCAAGTTCCAGCAGGGAATGGAGCTTACGGATTCTTTCGTTTTGGGCTTTCTCGCGAATGCTATCTTCGCGCCGGTTGCTAAACTTTCTTCGATCTTCTTTACGTCGATCTATCGAATTCGCCATGTTTAATCAACCGATCAAAGCGTATGGATTATTGATTCTTCGTATTGCAGCCCATTGAATTGATAAGAACTTCTCTTTTCGTGACGGGAGTATATGAAGATTGATCTTGTGTGTCAATTGAATTTTGGTGACAAATGGACGGCTTCTTAAAAAGGCCGCAGGCAAGGCGCGCGAATCATGAGGAGTGCGGCGTCGGGGACATGTTCCGGAAGCCCGGAGGGATCGGAACGTGTCCCCGGAACACGCCGCAATGACGAGGGATGAAGCGCAACGCAGCATCCGGTCTTTTTACGAAGCCGTCAGGGTTGAATCCGCAATGTGAGCGTTGTCATTGGCAGGAAACAGGAAAAGGGGGACCATCCGAAAGGAAAGGAGGGTGCATGAACCTGCCGGATGATCCCCCCGTTGTTGTTATGATTTAGAAGTTACCGCGGGCCCTCCGGACCACAGCCGAAGCAACCCGCACCTCCGCCCCATTCACCGGGTCCCATACCGCGCCCCGGACCGAAGCCCCGCTCAGAGAAGGAGGCTCTTATCTTGTCCTGCTGTTCCGGCGTAAGGGTCTTCAATGCATCCAGACGGAAGGCCGTCAGCTTGTCCTGAATCTGATCCCGGATGGAGCGCATCTCCTTCTGAGCCGCCGCGATCGCCGCCTCATCCGGATTCGGCTCCAGCCAGAGTTTCCGAATCTCATCACGCTTGGTGAACATCTGGTCCCGCAGGGGTTTCATCTCTTTCCACTGCGCATCCCGCGTCTCCTTGAACTTCGCCGTCTGCTCCGGAGTCAGGTTCAACCCGGCCGGCCCCCCAAAATCGCCCCTGCCGCAGG
>Ga0208566_1002319_pt1 | contig 10281 bp, 6 predicted proteins | sample PL_2010_150m_FD_184159 | JGI IMG/M metagenome (GOLD analysis project Ga0208566, IMG submission 184159) | Freshwater microbial communities from Powell Lake, British Columbia, Canada to study Microbial Dark Matter (Phase II) - PL_2010_150m... | ecosystem: Environmental > Aquatic > Freshwater > Lake...
GGTCAGCAGGAACAGCGCCACGATCGCCATCGCCACCATGGCAATGCGGTCGCTGCGCAGACGCCGCCACGCCAGGGCCCAGAGTCCCGGGGAAGTGCTTGCTACCGGCGTGTCCATGTATCGGCGGGCCTTTCTACTTGAGTTGAACGCGCGGGTCGATCGCCTTGTACATCAGGTCGGCGAGCAGGTTGAAGATCATGGTGGCGGCCGCCACATACACCGTGATGGCCTTGATCACCGGAAAGTCCGAGCGTTCCACGGCGAGGATCACCTCGCGGCCGATGCCGGGAATCGAGAAAAAGCGTTCGATCAGGAAGGCGCCGATCAGCAGCGCCGGCAAGTTCGCCATGACGTGGGTGACGATGGGGATCGCCGCGTTGCGCAGCACATGCACCCACAGGATGCGCGGCTCGGAGAGTCCCTTGGCGCGTCCGGTGCGGACATAATCCTGGTTGATCTCATCGAGAAAGAAGGTCCTGAAGAGCCGCAGGTTGGGGGCGATGCCGACCGCCAGGGCGATCAGGATCGGCAGCAGGGCGTAGTGGAACAGGTTTTCCGTCAGGCTGTCGCCCCAGCCCTGCACCGGAAACAGGCCCAGCTTATATGCCAGCCAGTACTGGAAGACGATGATGTACACCAGGATGCTGATCGACATGCCGACGGTGCAGGCGATCATCACCATGCGGTCGGTGAGCGAGCCGCGCACGTAGGCTACGCCCAGCGCCAGGCCGATGGCGAGCAGGGTTTCGAGGATGGTCAGCGGGATCAATACCGTCAGCGAGGGGACCAGGCGCGTCGTCAGCACGTTCGAGACGGTTTCGCCAGTGCTCCAGCTGGCGCCGAAATCCGCCGTGACGATCTGCTTGATGAAAATCCACATCTGCACCCAGTAGGATTCGTCGATGCCGAGTTGCTTGCGGATGTTGGCGATCTGTTCCGGATTCGACATCTTGCCGGCGAGGATGTAGGCGGGATCGCCGCCGACCCAGTTGAACAACACGAACACCAGCACCACCACCCCCAGCAGGGTGGGCAGCATTTGCCAGAGGCGGCGCAGGATGTAGGCGGTCATGGCTGTTCCGGGTCTGCGTTACTTGAGTCGCTTGCCGGCAATCTCGGCAAAGAAGGCCTGGCTGTTCGGTTCGCGGCCGAGGAAATCCCTGACCATCTCCATCGCTGGCTTTTCCCCGCCGCGGCTGAGAATCTTGTCCAGGTAGCGAGCGCCGACTTCGGGATTTATCAGCTTGCCGTTAAAGGCGCTGAGCATGTCGAGTGCCAGTACCTCCGACCACATATAGCCGTAGTAGGCAGCGCCGTAGCCTCCCATGAGGTGGTTGAAGCTGCCCGGGAACTGGTTGCCTTTTACGTAGCCGAGGGGAGTGTTGCCTTCCATCCTGGCCCAGGTCTTCATCGGGTCGCTCGGCTTCGCGCCATGGATCGACATGTCGAAGCTCGCGTACAGCAACTGCCTCGCATAGCGCATGCCGCGGCCGTAATTGTGCATCGCGGTCATCTTGCCGACCAGCGCAGCGTCCACCGCCGGACACGGCTTGGTGCAGAACTTCGCCACCAGCGCCAGGGTGTCGAGGTTGAGCGCCCATTCCTCGTACATCTGCGACGGCGCTTCGGCAAAGTCCCATTCGACGTTGTAGCCGGCCTGCGCAGCGTAGCGCGTCTTCGACAGAACGCCGTGCAACACATGGCCGAACTCGTGGGTCAGGGTGCGCATCTCGTCGTCGTCGAAGCCATCGCGGTTGAAGTTCGCCATCAGGGCGGTGTACGGTGTGCGGCCGATGGCGGTGCTGACGTTGCGCGCGCCCGCGGCCGCAGCGTGACTGTACTTGCCGTCACGCGGAAACAGGTCGAGATAGATGCCCGAGATGCGCTGCTTTGTCTTGGCGTCGATGACGTCGTAGTACTGAACCTCGGCGTGCCACAACGGTACATCGACACGCTGAAACTCCACGCCATACTGAATCCCGGAAATGTGCAGGATCCAGGCGACCGCCGCATCGGCGGGGAAATATTTGCGCAATTCGTCCGGGTTCAGGTCGAAGCGCGCCTTCTTCAGCTTGTTCTGCCAGTAGCCGACATCCCAGCGATTGATGACGGTGCCGGCCAGCGGATGTTTGGTGACATTGGCCCGGAATGACCGCAACTCCTCGATTTCGGCCTTCTCGCTGGCGGTGACCGCGACCCTGACTTCGGCGAGGAACTTGTTCACCGCCGCGGGCGAACCCGCCATGCGTCGGCGGATGATGTACTCGGCGTAGCTCGGCAGCCCGAACAAGCCGACCATTTCCTTGCGCAGAGCGGTCGCCTCTTTGAGAATGGCAAGATTCTTCGGCGTGCCGCGATTGTTGAATGCAAACTGGTAGCGCTGGCGCGCAGCGGCGTCGTCGGCGTTCTCCATGAACGGGATGTACTCGGGATAAGCGAACCCGAGCAGGTAATTGCCCTTGTCGTCGCGCTTGGCCTTCGCCAGATAGTCAGCCGGCAGCCCTTTCACCTCATCGGCGGTAAACGCCAGACGCTGGTTGTTGTCGCGGATGTTGCGGGAGAATTCGACGCTGAGCTCTTCCAGCTTGGTCAGGATCGCTTTCATCCGCGCGCGCTTCGTTGCCGGCAGCGATACGCCGGTATCCTCGAAGGCCCAGACGATGTCGCGCTTCAGCTTGCGATCGACCGGGTCGCTGACTTCCACCGCCTTGAACATCCGGTAAAGCTTCTCGCTCTGGTACAGGTCCGACGAGAATTTGCTGAACTCGACCTTGCACGGGTCGACCGCGTCGCGCACCGCCTTGTCGGGGGAAACATTACCCAACAGATCCGCCGTACCCTGGAAATCCTCCTGGGCGATCTGTAGTGCATCCCATCGGGCAAACAGAAGCTTTGGATCGCGGGCCTCGGCCGCCGGCATCTGCTCCAACGCCGTGACACGCTGGCGCAGGTCGGCGACGGTGCCGGCACAGCCGCTGGTGATTTGCTCGGCGCTCAGCAAGGGCACCACCGGCCTTTCCCCGGCGGCGTGTGCGAGCGATGCCGGGCAAGACCAGGTCAGCGTTGCGACGGCGAGTGCCGGAACGAGTTTCAACGTTGTAGCGCTCATTTTGCGTCCTTGTCGAGGTCGAGATACAGCCACTCCACATGCAGGATCGGGTGTTTCTTGAAGCCGATCACCTTAGCATGGACGATCATGTTGCGATAGCGGGCATAGCCGACGCGCAGCGGCGCATACACCTCCAGGACGCGCGCCATCTCGTGGTAGAGGCGGTCGCGCTCCGGGCCGTCCGGGAGCTTTTGGGATGCGGCATAGCGCCGGTCGAACTCGGGAATGACGCTGCAACCGTTGTTATTCTGGTGGGTGTTCGGGCCATAGAACAATTGCATGAAGTTGTCGCCGTCGGGGTAGTCGGCGATCCACGGCGCGGTGCGCGACATCAGTTCGCACTGCTTCTCCGCCTTGAGCAGGTCGGGGAAGGGTTTGATATTGCCTTCCATGCGGATGCCGATGGACTCGTAGACTTTCTTCCAGATCTCCGATTGATGCTGGCCATTCGAGTCATTGCGCGCCGAATACTTGATGGTCAGCGGTTTTCCGTCCGGCAGGGTGCGGTAGCCGTCTGCCCCCTTCCTGTAGCCGAACTTGTCGAGCAGGGCGTTGGCAAGCTTGGGATCATAGCGCACGCTGCTGCGATAGTTCGGGTCGTGCCCGACGATACCCGGCGGGATCGGGTATTCCAGGGCCACCGCTTCGCCGTTCCAGACGATGGCGATTTCCTCATGAGCGTTGTAGGCCATGGCGATGGCGCGGCGCAGGGCGATCTTTTCCTTGGACAGTCCACCGATCAGCGGATCCTGCATGTTCCAGTAGATATAGCTGATCTCCGGGTCAATGATGCGCGACAGATAGATGCCCTGGGCCGCCAGTTCGGGTTTCAGCTTGCCGTTGTAAATGGCCTTGGGCGCCAGCGGTCCCATCAGTTCCGTCATGTCGGCTTGTTTGCCGATGAAGGCCAGCCAGCGGGACTGGTCTTCGAGCATGACGCGGATGTCGATGCGGCCGATCTGCGGCATGCGCTTGCCCTTCATGGCGGCGACGATGCCCTGATCCTCGGGATCGGAGCCGGCCTGGAAATCCCAGACCAAGCCGCGCCAATTAGGGGTGGCCTCGAGTACGATGCGCGAACCGCGCACCCAGTCGACCAGGTGATAGGGGCCGGTGCCGACCGGATTGGCCGGGACTACGCCCACGGCGTCGCGGTATTTCTCGACCACTTCGCGTGCCACGGCGCTGGTCGGTTCGTGCGCCAGGATCATGCTGAGGTTGAAGTCGGGCTGCTTCAGGTGGATGCGCAGGGTGTAGCGGTCGACCAGTTCAAAGCCTGCGACCGGCGCGTCGTAGTCGAAGCGGCCGCTCTGCTTGGCCTTGGCGGCGGCCTCGTCGAGGCCGACGACCTTGCCCTCGAACAGCCAGCTATGGGGCGAGGCGAGCTTCGGGTCGAACAGGCGCTGGTAGGAATAGACGTAGTCGGCCATGGTCAGTTCGCGGCGCTTGCCGCCGAAAGCCGGGTCCGGAAAGAAGTAGATGCCCTTCTTCAGGCGGATGGTGTAGGTCTTGCCGTCGTTGCTGATCTCGGGCATGGCTTCGGCCGTCATCGGCACGACCTTTGACGGGCGCGCCAGGTAGTCGTAGGTGTACAGCGTCTCGAAGACCACCTGAATCACCCGTCCCGAATACAGGTCGCGCACCACCGCGGGATCGAAGCCGGTTTCGGCGGCGACGAATACGTCATGCAGGACCTTGTCCGGATCGGCGGCGGCGCTGGCCGGTTGCGCGGTCCACGTGGCCAGATTGAAGAGGACGGCGCTCAAGCACAGCAGGGAACGCAGGGAGCGGATTGGTCCGCGAACTCTCATGTCAATGCTTCTCCACGTCGAGATACTGCCAGTCGGATTGCAGGATGGGGTGTTTCTTGAAGCCTTTCACCCAAGGGCGCACCAGCCAGTTGCGGAAGCGCGAACTGTGCAGAGCCCAGGGTGTATCGGCTTCACTCTGGCGGCTCATTTCGATCGCCAGGCGGTTGCGTTCCGGCCCCGGCGGGGTCGCGATGAACTGCTTGTAGAGGTCATCGAAAACGGCCGACTGGTAACAACTGTGATTTCCCTGGCCGGCATTCGGTCCATACAGCAACTGTAGGAAATTTTCGCCTTCCGGGTAGTCGGCGTACCAGGCGCCGCCCCACATGGCAAGCTTGCATTCCGTGGCAGCCTTCAGATTATCGGCAAAATTGCTGTAATTCAACTGGAGACGAATGCCGATCTGATCGAGTCCGCGTTTCCACAGCTCGCCATACAGGCGCGATATCGAGTCGGGCTCCCGGTTCATGACGGCCTGGAGCGCCTTCCCGTCCGGAAAATTCCGGTAACCGTCGGCGCCGCGCCGGTAACCGAAATGGTCGAGCAGGCGATTGGCGAGATCGATGTCATACGGGATGCTGCTGCGATAATTGGGGTCGTGCCCGACCACGCCACGGGGGACCGGCATCTCGGCTTTCATCGCCTGGTTCTTGCGGATCAGCGCGATCTCTTCCTTGATGTTGTAGGACATCGTCATGGCGCGGCGCAGGGCGATCTTTTCCAGCGAGTAGCCGCCCACCACCGGGTCGCGCATGTTGAACAGGGTGTAGGTAATTTCGGGTTCGGTTACCCGGTACAGGTCGATGTCCTGCTTGACGAATTCCGGCTTGAGTTTCACGCCGTCCATGACCACTGGCGCAGCGCTCTGCGGCAGCTTGTCGAAGTCGAGTTGAACTCCCTGAAAGGCCAGCCAGCGCGACTGCTCCTCTTCGATGATGCTGATCTCGACGCGTCCGACCTGCGGCATCTTCTTGCCCTTCATGTCGCGCACCAATTGTTCGTCCCGGGGATCGCCGCCGGAAGCGAAGTCCCAGACGTAACCGCGGTATTCGGGATTTGCCTCCAGCACGATCTTGCTGCGCGGCACGTATTCCTTCAACTGGTAGGGGCCGGTGCCGACCGGGTGGGCGCGGGTCTGCTCGCCGTAGGACTCGATGGCTTCGCGGGCCACGGCGGCGAGCGAGTGGTAGGCAGTCACGTAGAGGAAGTTGTAGTCGGACTGGTTCAGGCGTATCCGCAGGGTGTAGCGATCCGGCGTCTCCAGGCCGGCGACCGGCGCCGCGTAGTCGAACTTGCTGGTCTTCTTGGCCAAGGCGACCAGCGCGTCGAGGCCGACGATCTTGCCTTCGATCATGCTGGCGGAAGGGGAGCGATTGACCGGGTCGAGCAAGCGCTTGAAGGAGTAGACGTAGTCCTGGGAGGTAAGCTCGCGTGGCTTGCCCTTGAAAGCGGGGTCGGGCGTGAAATAGACCCCTTTGCGGATATGGAAGGTAAATGTCTTTCCGCCATCCGCGACTTCCGGCATGGCTTCCGCAGTCATCGGCACGAGCTTGGCGGGACGCGCCAGGTAGTCGTAGGTGAGCAGGCGTTCGAATATGGCTTCACAGACCCAACCCGAGTAAAGGTTGGTGGTCTTGACCGGGTCGAAACCGTCGTCGGGGGCCTCGAAGGCGACACGCAGGATCTTGTTGGGGTCGGCCGCCAGTGCCGCCGGCGCGATCGGCAACCCGGTCGCCAACAGGCACAGGGCGAGCGCCCGGCAGGCCGGCAGGAAGCGATTTCGGGCTCGAAGCGGTGAAGTCAACGTTCACCCCCAATGGCAAAGGCGCGAATATACACGAGCAAGAAATGATCTGGAGTACTCGTTATACTGAAACTGCTTCCATCACTCGCAATTTCCGCTAGACCGCCAACCCCGCATGTCAGCTCCCGACCACTCGCTGCCCCCGAATTGCCCCAATTGCAACGCGCCAGTGACGGGGCCGTATTGCGTCCAATGCGGACAGGAAACGGTGATCAAGATCCCGACGCTTCGGGAGTTCGGCCATGAGTACCTGCATACCTTTGTCTCCCTGGAGGGACGGCTTTGGCGCACGCTCTGGCTGCTAATCAGCAGACCGGGAGAACTCACGGCGGAGTTCCTGGCCGGACGGCGACGGAGATACGTGCGCCCACTCCCCTTGTACCTGTCCCTGAGCTTCGTCTTCTTCCTGCTGCTCGCCATTTCTTCCGCCGACAATCCGTTCGATGACAACCAGGTTAAGCCGGGAACTGCGGCGATGATCGAGCTGAACGAGGCTGACCGTGCCGAGTTGCGCAAGATCGACGTCGACGCCGAGCTACCCCAGTGGCTCAGACCCATCGCTAAACGCTACAAGAAGTCGCTCGAGCGCTTCAACGGCGATCCGAAGTTGGCGGGACAGGCGCTGACCGCCGCGTTTCTTGCAAAGCTGCCCTACGCCATGTTCTTTCTGCTTCCGGCATTCGCCGCATTGACTTCTCTGGCCTATCGACGCCGGGGCAGGGCATACACCGAGCATCTGCTCTTCGCCCTGCATATGCATGCCTTCGCCTACCTTTGTCTCAGCGTGATGGTGTTGATTCCCGGCGACGGACCGGTGGGCCTGCTGCTGTTGCTGTGGTGGGCCTATCTGGCATTGGCACTGCGCCGGGTGTTCGACGGCCGACTGATCCCCCAGATCTTGCGCAGCCTGCCCCTGCTGATCGGGCATTCAATCGTGCTCGTTGCGGTGATGCTGTTTGTCCTGCTGCTGGCCGTTCCAACGATATAGCCAGGCGCAGAGGTGGTGCCCGAATGCGCATGACATGCTTGTTGCATTGCCCGCCGATATTGTTGAAAATACGGGCGGCATAGTCAGCGAGTGGTTGCACAGGCGACGCCGGGGTGGCGGGGCAGGCCACTAGCACTGCTGCGGTACGCCGCGTTTTTCCTGCCATTGTCGAACCCCATCGTGAAAGAGATCATGCCGCCTGTCGGTTCAACATCCGTCGTGACTATCGCTTGCCGCTTGGCGGCGCTATTGCTTTCGGGCTTGATCGCCTCCTTTCCCGCCGCTGCCGCAGTTCCTTCCGACCCCGTGGCGAAGGCGGAAAGTGCCAGTTCGGCCGATCCGGCGAAGATATTGCGCTACGCCTTCGAGGTAGCGGAAACCAGCTTCGATCCGCAAAGGGTCAGCGACGTCTATTCCAACATCGTGAACAGTGCGGTGTTCGATACGCCGCTCAGATACGACCATCTGGCGCGCCCGATGAAGCTGATTGCCAACACCTTGGTGGCTCTGCCGACGGTCTCCCTGGACGGATTGACCTATACATTTCATGTAAAGCCGGAGATCTATTTCGACAATCACGAGGTATTCGGCGGCAAGAAGCGCGAGCTGGTCGCCGCGGACTATGTGTATACGATCAAGCGCCTGTTCGATCCGAAGCTTTCCGCGCCACTGCTGGCCGAGGTCGAAGGCTATCTCCTTGGGTCGGAGGAGTATGTGGCGCGGGCGCGCAAGGCCAACAAGCTCGACTATGACGCTCCGCTGGAGGGCCTGCTGGCGCTGGATCGTTATACCTTCCAGGTCAGGCTGACCAAGCCGCTGCCCACGTTCATGTACAACTTCGCCGATTGCCGCGTCGCCTGCGCGGTGGCGCGCGAGGTGGTGGAACACTACAAGGAAGACTTCGGTTCCCATCCGGTGGGGACTGGCGCCTACCGGCTGGCCTTCTGGAAGCGTTCGTCGAAGATGGTGTTCGAGCCCAATCCGAATTATCGTGAGGAATATTTCCAGGGTGAGCCCGCGCCGGACGACCAGGAGGGGCAAGCGATCCTGAAACGCCTGCAGGGCCGGCGCCTGCCCATGATCGGGCGTTTCGAGGTGGATGTCATCGAAGAGCTTCAACCGCGCTGGCTCGCTTTCCTGAACCAGGAGCACGAACTGTTGTGGCGCCTGCCGGAAGAGTATGCCACCCAGGCGGTACCCAACAACCTGTTGGCGCCGAACCTGAAGAAACGTTCTATCCAGATGGAGCAGGTCCCGGCCCTGGACATCACGTTCATGTACTTCAACATGGAAGATCCGTTGGTGGGCGGCTACACCCCGGACAAGGTGGCGCTGCGCCGCGCCGTGTCGCTGGGCTACAAGACGCTGGACGAAATCCGCATCATCCGCAAGAACCAGGCGATTCCGGCGCATACGCCTTACGCCCCAGGGGTGGCCGGCTACGACCCGAATTTCCGCACCAGCGCCAACGAATACAACCCGGCCAAGGCCAAGGCTCTGCTCGACATGTATGGCTACTTAGACCGCGACGGCGACGGCTACCGCGAAATGCCCGACGGTTCGCCGCTGGTCCTCAAGTTCAATTCCACGCCGAACGCCCGCGACAAACAGATCGACGAACTGCTGACGCGCAGCATGAAGGAGATCGGGCTGAAAGTGGCGGTGCGCAAGGCCAAGTGGCCGGACCTGCTGAAGGAAGGGTATGCCGGCAAGCTGATGATGTGGCAACTCGGCAACTCGGCGTCGGCACCCGACGCCGATACCTGGCTGACGGCCCTGTACGGACCGAATGCGGGAGCCAAAGGAAATATCGCGCGCTTCAGGCTGGCCGCTTATGATCGGGCCTTCGAAAAGGCCCAGCGCCTGCCTGACAGTCCGGAACGGACTCTGCTGTACCAGGAAATGGCCAAGTTGATAGTGGCTTACGCTCCTTGGAAAATCAATATGCACCGCATCCTGACCGACATGTGGTATCCCTACCTGATCGGCTTTCGCCGTCCGCTGGTGCAATCCCAGAGCTGGTGGAAATTCGTCGACATAGACCTTCAGGCCCAGCGCGATTATCTGGCGGGCCGATGAAGTCACTTAGAAGGGGGATGGCGTGACCGCCTATATTTTCAGACGCTTCTGGCAAATGATTCCGACCCTGGCCGGCGTGGTCCTGCTGATCTTCGTCCTGTTCAACTGGGTGGGCGGCGACCCGGCGCTGGTGCTCGCCGGCAAGATCTCCAATCCCGAGCAGATCGCCAACATCCGCAGGCAGCTCGGCGTCGACGAACCGTATTGGTACCAGTTGTGGGTGTTCCTCAAGCAGATCGTGACCTTCGACTTCGGCCGCTCCTGGGCCACCAACGAGGAGGTGTCGCACATCTTCGTTACGCGTCTCGGCCCGACGCTGACCATCATGCTGCCGGTGCTGCTGCTGGAGACAGTGATCGGAGTGATCCTGGCCATAGCCGTGGCCTATGTGAATGGCACGGTGACCGACCGCATGATCATGATGATCTGCACCGTGGCGATGTCGATCTCCTTCCTGGTCTATATCATCGTCGCCCAGTACCTGTTCGGC
>Ga0208566_1002320_pt1 | contig 10272 bp, 7 predicted proteins | sample PL_2010_150m_FD_184159 | JGI IMG/M metagenome (GOLD analysis project Ga0208566, IMG submission 184159) | Freshwater microbial communities from Powell Lake, British Columbia, Canada to study Microbial Dark Matter (Phase II) - PL_2010_150m... | ecosystem: Environmental > Aquatic > Freshwater > Lake...
TGCCGCACGGCGTGGTCGGGGTGATCTCGCCCTTCAACTTCCCGCTGATCCTGTCGATCCGCGCGGTGGCGCCGGCGCTGGCGCTGGGCAATACCGTGGTGCTCAAACCCGATCCGCGCACGCCGGTGGCCGGCGGCTACCTGATCGCCCGCATCTTCGAGGAGGCCGGCCTGCCCAAGGACTGCCTGCACGTCCTGCCGGGCGACGCGGATGCCGGTGAGGCGCTGGTGTCGGATCCCAACGTGGCGATGATTTCCTTCACCGGGTCCACCGCTGCCGGACGGCGCGTCGGCGAGCTGGCCGGCAAGCACCTGAAGAAGGTCACCCTGGAACTGGGCGGCAAGAACCGCTTGATCGTACTCGACGACGCCGACGTGGAACTGGCGGCGTCCTGCGCCGCCTGGGGCGCTTACTTGCATCAGGGACAGATCTGCATGACCACCGGCGTGGTGCTGGTGCACCAAAAGCTGGCGGGCAAACTTACCGAGATCCTGGTCGGCAAGGCCCAGCATCTGCCGGTCGGTGACCCGGCGTCGCAACAGGTCGCCCTCGGCCCCCTGATCAGCGCCAGCCAGCGCGACCGCGTCCATGCCATCGTCGAGGACAGCGTCAAGCAAGGCGCCCAGCTCAAGGCGGGCGGCACTTTCGACAAGCTCTTCTACAAGCCGACCGTGCTGACCGGCGTCAGGCCCGGCATGCGCTGCTTCGACGAGGAGGTGTTCGGACCGGTCGCCTCGGTGGTCAGCTACTCCAGCGAAGACGAACTGGTGAAGCTCGCCAATGCCACCGAATACGGTCTGTCGCTGGGCATCATCAGCGCCTCGACCAGCCGCGCCCTGACCCTGGCCGATCGGATTCCCACCGGCCTGCTGCACATCAACGACCAGACTGTCGCCGACGAGCCGCACATCCCCTTCGGCGGGCGCGGCGCCTCCGGCAACGGCGGGCGCCACGGCGGACCGGCCAACTGGGAGGAGTTCACCCAGTGGCAATGGGTGACGATCAAGGAGAGCGCGCCGAAATATCCGTTCTGAGCGATCGCGCGAAATTGCGCGAAATTGCGTTGACGCCCGGCATCCTGAAGCGTATTTTTGTTGATGCTTTAGACTTCATGTAATCCCGACCAACGAAAAGGAGGCACATGGCGATGGTTAGTCTCTCTGTAAATGGCAAGGTGGTCCAGGCCGACGTGACACCGGATACGCCGTTGCTGTGGGTGGTGCGCGATACCCTCGGCATGACGGGCACCAAGTTCGGTTGCGGCACCGGCTTGTGCGGCGCTTGCACCGTGCATATCGATGGCAAGCCGGTGCGTTCCTGCATCACCCCGATCGATACCGTCCAAGGCAGGAAGATCGTCACCGTCGAAGCGGTCGGGGCGTCTGCTGCCGGCCATGCGGTCCAGGCCGCGTGGCTCAAACACGACGTGCCGCAATGCGGTTATTGCCAGTCGGGCCAGATCATGAGCGCGAGCGCACTGCTGGCGAAAAACAAGAAGCCCAGCGACGCCGACATCGACGCCGCCATGAGCGGCAACCTTTGCCGCTGCGGCACCTACAACCAGATACGTGCGGCGATCAAGGATGCAGCCGCCGTCCTGAGCAAGGAGGCCTGATCATGGAAACCACGATCAATACATCGCGCCGCAACTTTCTCAAGACTTCCGCGCTGGCCGGCGGAGGGTTGATGATCGGATTCATGATCCCCGGGGCATCCCGTTTCGCCCAGGCCGCAGTCGACTTCAAACCGAATGCCTTCCTGCGCATCACCGCCGACAACCAGGTCACGGTGATTTGTGGTCTATCGGAAATGGGCCAGGGAGTGCATACCGCAATTCCGATGTTGGTTGCCGAGGAACTCGAGGCGGACTGGTCGAAGATCAAGGTCGAGCAAGCGCCCGCCGACCCGGCATTCGCTAACCCGTTCCTCGGTTTCCAGGCTACCGGCGGATCGAGTTCCGTGCGCACCCACTGGGAGCCGATGCGCAAAGCCGGTGCCGCCGCGCGCGAAATGCTGATCGCCGCCGCAGCCCAAACCTGGAGCGCGGACAAGGCCGATTGCCGTGCCGAGAAGGGCATGGTGGTGCACAAGAGCGGCAAGAAACTTTCCTACGGCCAGCTTGCCGCCACGGCTGCGACGCAGCCGCTGCCGGCCAATATCAAGCTCAAGGAACCGAAGAACTTCAAGATCGTCGGCAAGGGCGCGAAGCGGCTCGACACGCCGGCGAAACTCAACGGCAGCGCCGTGTTCGGCATGGACGTTCGGCTGCCGGGAATGCTGACGGCGGTGGTCGCACGCGCTCCGGTGGCTGGCGGCAAGGTCGCCAGTTTCAACGCCGACAAAGCCAAGGCGATGCCGGGCGTCAAGCACGTGGTGCAGATCGGTTCCGGCGTGGCGGCGGTCGCGGATAGCTACTGGAATGCCAAGAAGGCCCGCGATGCGCTCGAAATCAAATGGGATGACGGCCCCGCGGCGACGCTCTCCAGCGAAGGTATCCGCAAGACTTTCGGCGATCTGGCCGAACAGCCGGGCACGGTCGGCCTGACCCGGGGCGATACCGGCGCAGCGCTGGCGGGTGGCGTGAAGAAACTCGAGGCGGTATATGAAACGCCCTATCTGGCACATGCCTGCATGGAGCCGATGAATTGCACGGCGTCGGTCAAAGCCGACAGCGTCGAGGTCTGGGGCAGCGTGCAAGCCCCCGGGTTGTTGCAAATCGTCCTTTCCCAGGTCGCCGGGGTCAAGCCGGAGCAGGTCAAGGTCAATACCACCTTGCTCGGCGGCGGCTTCGGCCGTCGCTTCGGCCTGGATTTCGCCATCGACGCGGTGCTCACCTCCAAGGCAGTGGGCGCACCGGTGCACGTGGTGTTTCCGCGTGAAGACGATATCCAGGGCCACCACTATCGCCCCGCTGCCGTCGCCAAATTCCAGGCAGCGCTGGATGCCTCGGGTAACCCGCTTGCGACGCGCGTCCACGCAGTCTGCTCATCCATCTCCGATGCCGGTCACATGCCCTATGATGCGAACGGCCTCAAGCTGCTCAAAGGCGTCGACGGCTTCTCCGTGGAAGGACTGACCGAGTGGCCGTACGCCACGGCCAACCTGCAGGTCGAGTGGACCAAGAACGAGCCGCCGGTCGGCGTCTGGTTCTGGCGTTCGGTCGGGCACTCGCAGAACATCTTCTTCGTCGAAGGCTTCATCGACGAGATGGCGGTTGCCGCCGGCAAGGACCCTTACGAATATCGTCGCGCCCTGCTCGGACAAAACCCCCGCTACAAGGGCGTGCTCGAGCTCGCCGCTGCCAAGGCCGGCTGGGGCAAGCCCCTGCCGCCCGGGCACGGACGAGGCATCGCGGTCGCCCAGTCATTCGGCAGCTACACCGCGGAAGTCGCCGAGGTCTCGCTGGGAGCGGACGACAAGGTCAAGATCCATCGCGTCGTCTGCGCGGTCGATTGCGGATTGACGGTGAACCCGGATATCATCAAGCGGCAAATGGAAAGCGCGATCGTCTTCGGACTCTCGGCCGCGCTATACGGCGAGATCACGCTCAAAGACGGCAAGGTCCAGCAATCGAACTTTCACAATTACCCCGTGCTGCGAATGAACGAGATGCCCAAAGTCGAGGTCTATATCGTCGCGAGCAACGAAGCGCCGGGAGGGGTCGGCGAGCCGGGTCTGCCACCCGCGGCTCCGGCGCTCGTCAATGCGATCTATGCGGCGACCGGCAAACGCATCCGCAAACTACCTCTGCGCATGGCATAGCGATATTCCACGACGCGACCAAGAAACCCGCTTCGGCGGGTTTTTTTTGAATGCTAGCGGAGACAAACCACGAATTAGCAGAACGGCTTGCTAGTGGATTCCGGCCTGGTTCAAAGCCTTGCCGGTTTGTCGATCAACCACAAGAATGTGATTGACCCACCATTCCTTCAAGAAGGCTGCCAATTCATTGATCACACCGGAGCCTTCACCTTGTTGAAGTTGCTTTTCAAATGCGGTGATAGCGGTCCAGTAGGCACTGTGCGCGGTCACATGCTGGGCGGTCGTCTCGCCTGGTTCAAGATGCTGCCGCATCAAGAATTCTTCAGTCCGAAAATGATAGTTGGCATACCGATTGAGTTCATCCAATACCGCCACGATCTTGGCAGTCTTGGAAGCGCTACCAGCTGAATCCATGTTGAGCGTAAGAACTCTATTGATCATCGCCAACAATAGCTTGTGCTGATCGTCAATCTTTTTGACTCCGGTTGAAAAGTCATCATCCCAAGCAATAACGGTAGGATCGGTCATCGATTGATTCCTTGTTTTCTGCCATTCGCTATGCCACGAAGGTCCGGTGGTACCGGCGGACATAACCGACGATTGCCGCAAACTCAGTAAAAAAAAGGCGCCGCAGACCGGTTGTGGCCAGCGGCGCCGTGGAACGATGTTGCCTTAGAAGGACTTGCGCAGTGTCACGCCGATGGTTCGTGGCTGGTTGGTTGCGAAGCCGAGCCGCGCGCGGCCGCCCCGTTCCCGGTCGAAGGAGAGCAGCGCCTTCTCGTCGGTCAGGTTGTTGATGTAGAAGATCGCCGAGAGTTTGCGCTCAAACTCCACTCCAACATTGAGGTTGACGAGGCTGTAGCTGGGCAATTCAAGATTGAGTGTCGTCGCCGCAGTCGCCGGGGCGCCCAGGAAAGGCAGGTTATGCACGAAGGTGCGCGGGTTGCTCTCCTGGTCCGAGGGCTGCGTGAAGCGGCTGCCAACATGTTGCACCGAGGCGCTGACATAGGACTCGCGTCCGGCCATGCTGAAGTTGTAGGTGACGCTGGCGGTGAGCTGCAGCTTCGGTACCGAGGGCAGGCGGTTGCCGTCGCGAATGCCGCCGAGCACTGCCCCGGTGCCGTCTTTGACCGTCGAATCGAACACCGAATTCACCGCGATGCCGGAAAGCCCGAACTCGAGGCCGTCGGCTGGCCGCGCCGTCATCTCCAGTTCGACCCCGGCCGAATGCGCCTTCGGCACGTTGAACACCACGCGCGACGAGCAGGAACCTGCATCCAGCGTGACCTGCAGATTCTTCATCTCCGTGTAGAAAGCCGCCGCGTTGAAGCTCAGTCCACGCGTCTGCATCTTCATGCCGGCCTCGTAGTTCCACAGCGATTCGTCGCTGAAGCGCTGATAGCCGCCAAAAACGGCGCGGTCAGCGGGCGTACACAGCGGCACATTCAGCGGATCATTCACGCCGCCGAGGCGGAAACCGCGCGAAGCCTGGGCATTGATAGTGGTGCTATCCGACGCCTTGTAGGCAAACAGCAGGCGCGGGTTGAAGCCGTCCGACTTGGTGCGGTCGAACTGGTTATTGTCGTCGGAGAACACGCCACCCGACTTGAAGCTGCGTTCTTCCTTGTAATCGTAGTAGCGCCCGCCGGCCGTCGCCGTCAGCCGGTTCGTTACGTCATAGCTGACCTCTCCGAACAGCGCAGTCTGCTTCAACTTGTAGGGCAGATCGGCGTTGTAGGGCGAATCCGGACCAAAGCCATTGGCCGTGGCCGCGGTCGTGCCCTTGCCAAGCGTGGCATCGGTGAAGGCGTCGTAGCCCGGCGTTGGCAGGCGCTGATGGTAGGTGCGGTCGGTGTCGGCATAGAAGGCGCCGGCCAGCCATTGCAGCGGACCCTTGGCGTTCGAACTCAAGCGCAATTCTTGCGTGAAGCTCTTCAGGTCGGTGGTGTCGTTCAAGCGCGAGGGCCGCAGCACGCCTGCGCTCGGAAAGCCGAGACTGACCGAGACCGAACCGCTCAGCGCGCTGGCATCGCGGCTGACCAGGATGTTGCGGTCTATGGAGGTGGTCACCGATGTCAAATCCCAACTGCCGAATCCGACCTTGATCGTCGCGTCGGCGATCGTCGTCTTGTCTTCGAACTTCTCGCGCTGCAGCAGGTATTGCTGGCGATCCTGGATAGTCACCGGCGCTACCGTGGTGGTGAACCGGTTGGCGTAAAGGTTAAAGACGTCCTGACGGTTGAAGCCGTCCGCGGTGACCTTTTGATAGACCAGCCGCGGCGTAATTGTTACGTCCCTGGTCGGCTGAAAGGTGAAGGTCACCCGACCGCCTTCGCGTGCGCCGCTATTGACATCCTTGCCGCCGCCGGGGCCGATGGCGTCGATCCAGCCGCCGATATGGGTGGCATAGCCGACCACGCGCACGGCCGCGGCGCCACTCAGGGGCACATTCACCGCAGCCTTTATGCCACCGCCGTTGCTGCCGTCGGCAATCGTGTTCAAGTTGGCCTCGACGGTGCCCTCCCTGACGCCCAGCTTCGCCGCATTGGTGATGTAGCGTATCGTGCCGCCGATGTTGCCGGCGCCATAGAGCGTGCCTTGCGGGCCGCGCAGCGTCTCCACGCGCTTCAGATCAAACAGGTCGAGGTCGGGAGTGAACAGCGACAGCGAAATCGGCGTTTCGTCGAGATAGACGCCGACTTGTTCCTTGACGCCAGGTTGGTCGCGGACGATTTGCCCGGATGAAACGCCGCGGATCGCCACCTGGCTCTGTCCCGGCCCCAGATTCTGGATGGCGAGACCGGCGACGTTGCGCGACAGGTCCTCGAGCGTTACCGCGCCGGACCTCTGGATGTCCTCGGCGGTCTGCGCGTTGATCGAGAACGGCACATCCTGCAACGATGCCTCGCGTTTCGTCGCGGTAACGACGACGCGATTGCCTTCGGTGCTCGACTTCGCGGACTGCGGCGTTTCCTGGGCGCCGGCAATGCTCGTCAGGCTTATCGCCATGACGGAAGGAAAGGCCAATAGAAGGGCTTTAGCCATTGGACGCAGTTTCATGATTCCTCCTTGTGTATTGGATTTGTTTTGGATATACAGCGGCACGATGTTACACGCATGACCTGTCGCGGCCAATCGGCAGTGTCTCTTTTGAGCAACATGGATTCGCTTTAAAACTGAAATAGTTTGATGACCGTTTGAATGGCAAACCTGCATCGAGTGATTACCCGACGAATTAAGTTAGATGAGCGGCGAGCGTCAAACGGAAAGCTGCCGCAGACTGTCAACACGCCATTGGGCCGCCCACGGTCGTGTCTATCGCCGCGAGGTCATTTCTGGTGACGCCGAGACGGCCTGAACGCCTCATCTATTCCTTCTCCAGCACCAGCACCCCTGCTGCGGTATTGGAAATCGGGATGTGGTAGTTGCTGTAGATCTTCTTCACCTTGGCCCCGAGCGCGCCGCGCATGGTGAGCCAGAGGATGAACTCGGCGCCCTGCGCACCGGCGAGGCGGACCAGTTCATGGATCGAGTAGTGGGTCAGGCTCTCCGGCTCATCGACGATCTTCTCCATGCACAGCATGTCGAACTCCTTGTTGATGAAGCCGGCGCGCTCCCCGTCGAGCTGGTGCGACATGCCGCCGGTGCCGATGACCACGACCTTGAGATCCTGCTCGTAGGACTCGATGGCCCGGCCGATCGCCTGGCCGAACTTGAAGCAGCGCGCCGGCGTCGGCAGCGGATGCTGCACGGTGTTGACGCAGATGGGAATGGTCTTGATCGGGAACTTGTCATACTCCGGCCAGCACAGCAACATCGGCACGGTGAAGCCGTGATCGACCAGCATCTCCTGGCAGGTGGCGATATCGAATTCGTCGGCCACCAGTGAGTTGATGAGATGCCAGGAGAACGCCGGGTCACCTTGGAACGGCGGGATCACGGGGATGCCCCAGCCCTCGTCGGCGTGCCGGTACTCGGCGGCGGCGCCCACCGAAAATGTCGGCAGCTTGTCGAGGAAGAAATTCAGGCCATGATCGTTGTAGATGACCACGGCGAGATCGGGTTTCACCCGGTCCAGCCATGCCAGGACCGGCGGATAGCCGGCGAAGAAAGGTTTCCAGTAGGGGTCGTCGAAAAGTTCCTGGTCGATGGCATTGCCGATCGCGGGTATATGCGAGGTGGTGAGCCCTCCAACGATGCGGGCCATGTCGTCAGTCTCCCGCGGCTCTGAGTCTGGCGTTGAAGGCTTCCAGCGTCATGCCGGTCTGCTGGGCGCCGACATCCTGGACGTTGAGGCCGAGCAGGCCGGCCAGCTTGGCGAGATAGTAGATGTTGCCGCCGGCCTTGAGCATGCGGATCACATTGCGCTCGCGCACCGCCTCGCGTTGTTCGACGGAGAGGCCGTATTGCTTGCAATAGGCGTCCTCATCGCGCAGAAACGCGGCGCGGTTTTCGGCATGGTTGAAGGAGTAACACATCTTGTTGAGGGCATAGCCTTTCATCGCGGCCGTGCCGTCGAACATGTAGGTGCCGGGGATGGGAGTCTCTGGCTTGCCTTCCTGTTTCCATGTCTGCGTCATCTACCCCTCCAATAAACTCAACCGACACCGGCCCATCTCCCTGCGACTCGCCTAACTTGACGGCAACACCTTGCAAAATTCTAATCCAGCATTGCCTACTTGAGCAGTTTTCCCGCGACTTGCCGGACCAGATCCAGCATGGCCTTCTGCGTCAAGGTGGCTGGCCGGTGCGAACTCACCGCCAGCGAGAGCTTGCTGCGCAGGCGCGGTTTGATGATGGGGTGGGCACTGAACGAAGCGGGCTTCCCCGAGGTGGTGATGGCATTCATCGACAGCACCGCGCTGCCCGCGCCATCGGCCACCAGATCCAGGATCGCCGCGACGCCGTCGATCTCCAGGGCTATCCTGGGATGGCGGCCGATATTGGCCAGTTCGACCTCGATCAGCATGCGCAGGGAATTCGGCCGGCTCGGAATCACCAGCGGTTCATCCGCCACCGCCCGCAAAGTAACGGGTTTGGGCGCAGACTTTCCCTGCTTGCGGCGGATCAGGTAGAGGTCTTCGTCCAGCAGCGGAAAGCTGTCCACTTCGGGCGACGGCTCGGCGTTATATAGTAGCGCGATATCCAGTCGCCCCGAGATCAGCGATTCGCGCATGGTGATGGACAGCCCTTCGGTGATCGACAGCGAGGCTTCCGGCATGAGCGTGCGAAAGGCGCGCGTCAGAGGCACCGTCAGCACTTTCGACAGGCTCGGCGGCAAGCCCAAGGCTACCCGGCCGGCCAGCGTGCCGCGCACCCGGCCCAGCTCCTCGCGGGCACGCTCGACCTGGTGCAGGACGCCGCGCGCGTGTTCCAGCATGATCCGGCCCGCTTCGGTGGTGGTCACGCCGCGACCGTTGCGGATCAACAGGTTCTGCCGCAGCTCGACTTCCAGCAGTCGCACCTGGCGGCTCAGCGCCGGCTGGGCGATGTTGAGGGCGACGGACGCGCGCGTGAAGCTGCCCAGTTCGGCGACCCGGACGAAATACTCGAGTTGTTTGAGATCCATCCCACGAATATACCGGACATTGGAATCCGTCAACTTCGCGACGCCGGTCGGAACCAGGACCAATCGACTCGCGAGGCCCGTCCTATAATCCCAATTGAGTCAAGCGTTTCCCGGAGGACTGAGCATGAGACTATTTCGTTGCCTCCCGATGATTTTTCTTGCAGCCTTGGTGGCTGCACCGGCGTTCGCGGTCGAGGGCAGCCGTGATCTCGAGAAGCACGCCCTTGCCGCTCCCGCCGCTGTGGAAGGATCGATCCCGACGCTGGCGAAGTATCTGGTGATGAACGCGAAGACCGAGGGCGACAAGGCTTGGGTGATCTTCCGCTGGATTGCCGACCGGATCAGCTACGATATCGACGCTTACCTGAGCGGGCGCTTCCGCGACTTGAACACTTCTTCCGAACAGGTGCTGGCCAAGCGTTCGAGCGTTTGCGACGGCTATGTCGTGTTGTTCAGCGAATTGGCGCGCCATGCCGGGCTGGAGGTGATGAAGATTTCCGGTTATGCCAAGGCCTATGGGGTTCCCGCCAGTTCAGTCTTCGCCGAAGAGAATCACGCCTGGATTCTGGTGCGCGTCGCGGGCGAATGGCGCACCGTCGACCCGACCTGGGGCGCCGGCTATGTCGCGGAAGACCGTTATAGCAAGAAGCTCGACCCCCTGTATTTCTATTCCGAGCCGCATCAGATCAAGTTCACCCACTGGTCGAACAACGCCGCCTGGCGAAGCGTGGCGGTGGCCGGAATCTCCAAGGCTGAGTTTGAATCCATGCCGCAAGTCGATCCCGGACTGTTTCATGCCGGCGCCAAAGGGGATGCCCTCAGCACGGCGGCGAGGATGCCGGGATTCCGGGAATTCGTGCATGTCTTCGAACAGAACCACCATGACCTGGTCCTGCTTGAAGCACCGCTGGCCGCCCATCTGCGTGCCGGAGCCAGTTACC
>Ga0208566_1002321_pt1 | contig 10271 bp, 9 predicted proteins | sample PL_2010_150m_FD_184159 | JGI IMG/M metagenome (GOLD analysis project Ga0208566, IMG submission 184159) | Freshwater microbial communities from Powell Lake, British Columbia, Canada to study Microbial Dark Matter (Phase II) - PL_2010_150m... | ecosystem: Environmental > Aquatic > Freshwater > Lake...
CGAAATGCCCAGGGCTCGATGATGGTCGCAGGACCGAAAATGCTGTTCGAATCCGTCCAGGCGGATCTCGCCAGGATGACGGGGCGCGTCGAGTATGTGGGTGAGCGCCCCGACCTGGCCGCAGCCAACAAACTGATTGGCAATGCCATGCTCATCGGCCTCTCCGCGGTGACGGCTGACGTCTTGACCCTGGCGCAGGCGAGCGGCGTAGGTCCTGAGGACGCCATCCGCTTGCTTGGGTTTTTTGATTTGAACGCGATGGTGGCAAGTCGGGGGATGAACATGGCCAAGGGTACTTTCAACCTCAGTTTTGAGCTGGCGATGGCGCGCAAGGATGTTCGACTGATGCTGGAAACAACCGGCAATCGGCCGATGGCGGCGCTGCCGGCGGTCGCGTCCAGGATGGACCAGCTCATTGCCGCCGGGCATGGTGCCGAGGATGCGAGCATCCTGGCGGTTGACGCGGTGGCGCGGGCTTAGTCGCTCATTTCAAGGAAGTCTGCTTCAAGTTTGGCAGGTAGCTCGACGTCGGTTACCGGGAAGGATTGCTCTGAACCTTGAGGTAGATGGAATCCGGTGCGCGGCGCGGCGTCGAACTGCCGGCCTGTAGTACGGACGGATTTGCGGTCCGATGATGAGGTCCGAAAACGGCTAGTTGAATTGCGTTTCTCCGCTAGACTGGCCGCATGCAATTCGGACACCTTACTCCCGACGCCTGCTATCAGGCCATGAAATCGCATGACTTGCGCTTCGACGGGCATTTCTTCGTCGGCGTCTCATCGACCCGCATCTATTGCCGCCCGATCTGCCGCGTCCGCCTGCCCAGGCAGCAGAATTGCTCCTACTATCCGAGCGCGGCGGCGGCTGAGGCGGCCGGCTACCGGCCCTGCCTGCGTTGCCGTCCCGAGTTGGCGCCGGGCTTTGCGGCGACCGAGGCGAGCGCAAAACTGGCCCGGACGGCGGCCCGGATGATCGAGGACGGGGTCGCCGATGACGTCGATCTGGCCTTCGTCGCCCAACGCATCGGCGTCACCGACCGGCATCTGCGGCGGATTTTCGCCGACGAGTTCGGCGTCTCGCCGGTCCAGTATGCCCAGACGCATCGCTTGCTGCTGGCCAAGCGGCTGCTGACCGACACGCCGCTGCCGGTCGCGGAGATCGCCTTTGCCAGCGGGTTCTCCAGCGTCAGGCGGATGAATGCGCTGTTCGCGGAACGCTACGGTTTCAGTCCGACGCGGCTGCGCCAGGAAGGACGGAGCACGGCGTCGGCGGATACCGATGCCTTGACTTTCCTGCTGCCCTACCGGCCGCCGTACGATTTTGCGCGGCTGCTGGCATTCCTCGAAATGCGGGCAATTCCCGGGGTTGAAACCGTAAGCGCGGGCGTCTATCGCCGCATCCTCCGGGTCGGCGACGCAGCCAATGGCGCAGCGAGCGGCTGGCTCGAGGTCAGCCACGTCCCGAAGCGTCACGCCTTGCAGTTGCGCTTCGCCGCGGCGCTGGCCGGCGCCACCCAGGCGGTGTTGTCCCGCACCCGGCAGGTGTTCGACGTGGCGGCCGATCCGCTGGAAATCGGCGCGGCGCTCGGGCCGCTGGCAGCCGGGGCCGAGGGCCTGCGCCTGCCCGGCGCGTTCGATCCCTTCGAACTGGCGCTGCGGGCGATCCTCGGCCAGCAGGTCACGGTAAAGGCCGCCAGGACTCTGGCGACGCGCTTCGTCGAGGCGTTCGGCGAGCGCGTCACAACGCCTTTCGACGACTTGACCCGGGTCTTCCCGGCGCCATCGCGCGTCGCCGAACTGAGGCGCGACGACATCGGCCGTCTCGGCATCGTCGGTCAGCGCGCGGGAGCGATGATCGCCCTGGCGCAGGCAGTCAGGTCGGGTGCGCTCGAGTTGGGGAATGGCGCCGAGCCGGCACTGACCATCGAGACACTGTGCGCCATCCGTGGGGTCGGCCCGTGGACCGCGCACTACATCGCCATGCGGGCGCTGGCCTGGCCGGATGCCTGGCCGCCGAAGGATGTGGCGGTACAAAACGCCATGGGCTTAGCCAACACCACGACGGGGCAACGTCGCGCGGCGGCGCTGGCCGAGGCCTGGCGCCCGTGGCGCAGCTACGCCGTGCTGCACCTGTGGCGCACCCTTGATAGACCCCATCACGCGGAGATCGCACCATGACGACTTACTATTCATTGCATGACTCGCCGGTCGGTGAGCTGTTGCTCGTGTGCAACGGCAAGGCCATCACGGACCTGCACATCACGGCGGGAAAGTACGTCCCGGCCGTCAATTCCGATTGGCTGCGCGACGAAAGCCAGGAGGTGTTGCAGCAGGCGCAGCGCGAGCTGGACAAGTATTTCGCCGGCCGCTTGCAAACGTTTACAGTCCCGCTCGCGCCACGAGGGACCGATTTCCAGAAACAAGCCTGGGCTGCGCTATCGAAGATCCCCTACGGCGAGACCCGGAGCTATGCCCAGCAGGCCCACGCCATCGGGCGCCCGACGGCAGTCCGGGCGGTGGGCGCGGCCAACGGCAAGAACCCGATCGGAATCATCGTCCCGTGCCATCGGGTCATCGGCGCCAATGGCACGCTGACCGGCTATGCCGGCGGACTGGGCAACAAGGCGTTTCTGTTGAGACTGGAAGGAGTGCTGTGAGGACGCCCCACGGAAAGTCCCCTCGGGACACAAAGCACCGGGGCCAGTGGAAATCCGAATTACGGGTGAGACGGCGGTCCGATCCTGATCTTTGGCAGATGGTGGCTGAGCATCTCGTTGAGAACCTGCAACCCGTCGTCCTTGAAGCCGGTGAATGAGAGGCCGAGCCGAAAACAGGAGGTGGCCCCGGAATACACCGCGTATACCTGTCGAGCATGAATTTCTATGATTCTCCGTCGCTGCCCGGCTTGCAGCGGCGGCGGGGCCAACAGGAGCACCAGGGGCGCATGCGAAAAGACATTCACATGGGTCAGCATGCCCGTTCCAGTCAGCGATAGATCATGTGTCCTGCCGTGGAACGTCTGCTTATGCTCATGCTTTTCGAAGACCAGGGCGATCTTCCATTGCACATGATATCGCTCCGCACCCCGATGGTTCACATCGGACACGATAGTCGCTATGCCTGGCCGTGATCGAAGCCCTCTGCCGCCGACGCGGTCCGGGCCCCGGGAGTCTTCGGGTACGCGGTTGCTGGAGTTCATGCGACCAGTGTATTGATCCGCGCTGCTCGCTGGTGTGAAATAGGTCACAGTTTTCCGGGCAATTTTCTGCGGTTCCACAGACTGCAACCGACAGTCCGCAGGCACCAACACTGGTCCGTCTTGCCCCGGCTGCGATGGCAATTCACCTTGCCGCGAATTGACCTAGGTCAATTTCGTGCCAACCGGTCTGGTCTAGTGTCAGGTTAGGATACGCATAGTCCGGGCAGCGCTGCTACCCGAATCGCCGTTGGGGACGGCACAGATGATTCGCCCACCGGATCTCCGTCTGGACGAAACACAGATTGCCCGGAAGGTGATGGGTGAGCGCGTGCGGGTGTTCATCGACCGGACGGTGGCCGGTGCCTGGACATCGCCGCTGGGCACTTTTCTCCTTGCCGGGGTCATGGCTGCAGCGGCCGGATGGGGTAGAGCAGTAGCTTGGTTGTGCCTCATCAATGCGGTCGAGCTGATGATCATCAGCATCGGCTACCGCTACCGGCATGCGCCGCCGGACGACGGGGATGCGTCGCGCTGGGCGCGATGGGGTATTTTCGGCAACGCTCTCGCCGGCCTCGCCTGGGGTACTTCGGTCTGGTTCTTCTGGGTCGACGGGGAATTTGCGTCCTACCTGTTCAATCTGACCGTGCTTATCGGCGTCCTGGGAATCTGCGTCGTCATCATGTCGCCGTTTCAGATGGCCATGGCGCTGTTCTCCGCCGGTGTCCTGTTTCTGCCCATCATCCACATCGTCTTTGTCGAGAATCCATACGGCATGCCGATTGCCACGGGACTGGCCGTCTCTTTCGCGCTGCTGCTCCAGTACTCCCGGGTCGCGGGGCAGCAGTTGCTGAGCGGAATCGACTCGGCGATTCGAAACCAGGCATTGGCCGAACGCCTCGACTTCGCCCTGGGTGCCGCGAGTGACGGCCTTTGGGACTGGAACCTGAAGACCGACATCGCCTACTTGAGTCCCCGGTACTACGAAATGACCGGGTTTCGGGCCGATGAAGTGACCCCGAACCTGGAATTCCTGAGACAGCTGGTTCATCCGGAGGATCTCCCGCGCGTCACCACCACCATCGATGATCACCTGAGCGGAAAGACTCCGCAAAGCATCGTCGAATACCGCATGATCACCCGGGACCGGCGCGTCACGTGGGTTCTCGGCCGAGGCCGGGTGGTTGAACGGGACGCCGACGGCACTCCGCGTCGCATGGTGGGGACGATCAGCGACATCTCCGACCGCAAGCGCATGGAGCTCTCTCTGGAGAAGGAAAGCCGGAGGTCCCAGGCGATCCTCCGTACCGCCAGCGACGGCATACACATCCTGGACCAAGACGGCAATGTATTGGAAGCCAACGAGGCCTTCAATGCCATGCTCGGTTATGGCCACGACGAAGTCCTCCATCTGAATGCCTCGCAATGGGATGACACCTGGTCACCCCACGAGGGCAGAGCGCTCTTGAAGCAATTGCTTCACCACGCGGAACCCGCGATTCTCGAGAAACGTTACCGGCGCAAGGATGGCCAGATCGTCTACGTGGAGGTCAGCGTCAGCCCCGTCGAACTCGATGGCCGACGTCTGCTGTGCTGCTCGGCGCGCGACATGACCGATCGCAAGCGTGCCGAAGAGGAAATGCGGGCTCTGGCGACCACCGATTTCCTGACGGGACTGGTCAACCGCCGTTGCTTCATCGCCCGGCTCGAAGAAGAATTGGCGCGTTTTCAGCGGACCATCGACCAGCATATCGGGCTGCTGATGCTGGACCTCGATTTCTTCAAGCGGGTCAACGACAGCTATGGCCATCCGATGGGGGATGCCATGTTGAAGCACTTCGCCGCCCTGGTGGCAGAAGAACTGCGGCGCATCGACACTGCCGGCCGCATCGGCGGTGAAGAATTCGGGATCATTCTTCCCGGCGCCGACCTGGCATCCGCCAAGGTTTTCGCCGAACGCCTGTGCCGGACCATCTCCACCTCGCCGCTGCAGCGCGAGGGGAAGAGCCTGTTCTTTACCGTGAGCATCGGTGTCACTGTCTTGAGACGCGGCGACAGCAAGGCTGATGGCGTTCTGGCCCGGGCAGATCAGGCGCTCTATCGGGCCAAGGAACTGGGCAGGAACCGTGTCGAGGTCGATGCTGGCAATACCCCCGCGGCATAGCAAGCATCCCTACTGCCGGCAATCTCTTCCCGGGGCAATACCCATCGCTGCATTTCGTTGATTCACAGCACAGGGCGCCAGAGGCTCGCACCCTATGAGCGGTGACGACTACTTGTCTTTCAGTTTCATGATGCCCATGGCACTGAGCACCATTTTTTCGAAGATATGCTCGCTGGTGCCTCTCTTGATCTTGCGCATGTAAAACTTTTCGAATGCAACCTTGGCCAGATGCACCCACTTGCCCTGCGAGAACCAGCTCACATTGCGCGGCGGAATTTGCGGCAAGGCTACGAAGCAGGCGCCGTTGTCACCGAAGTCGGCCAGACAAACCGCGTTCCAGGTAGCCTTGTGGCTCGGCTCCTTGCCATGCAGTGCTTCTTGAATGTTATGCACCGTCGCGCTGACCATGGACTCGATCATGTAGCCGGTTTTCGGCGCCCCGGTGGGTACCGGCGTCGCTTCCACGGGAGGAATGGCCACGCAGACACCGACCGCGTAGATGTTCTTGAATTTCGGATTGCGCTGGTGCGGATCGATCAGGATGAATCCGCGCGGGTTGGTCAGGCCCTCGATGCCGATGACCGCGTCGACGCCCTTGAAGGCCGGCAGCATCATCGAATATTTGAACTCGAGCACGTGTTCTTTCTTCACCGTGCCGTCTTCATTGTGCTCGGTCACGTACATCTTGCCGGCTTCGACCTTGGTGGTCTTGGCGTTGCATATCCACTTGATGTGACGCTCGCGCATGACCGACTCCATCATCCCCTTGGAGTCGCCGACCCCGCCCAGACCCAGGTGGCCGATGTAGGGTTCGGCGGTCACATAGGTCATCGGCACCTGGTCGCGGATTTTGCGCTTGCGCAGGTCCGTATCCATGATCATCGCGAACTCGTATGCCGGACCGTAACAGGAAGCCATCTGCACCGCACCGATCACAATGTGGCCTGGATTCTTGACGAACTCCTGCCAGGCCTCCTCGGCCTTGACCGCATGATCGACATGACAGATCGAGTGGGTGTGTCCGTTCGGCCCCAGGCCTTCGACTTCTTCGAATGCCAGCTTGGGGCCGGTGGCGATCACCAGGAAATCGTAGTCGACGCTGCGGCCATCGTCCAGTTCGATCTGATTCCTGTCCGGGTGCAGGCGCTTGGCGCCGACCGGGATGAAGTCGATCTTCTTCTTCGCCAGCAGCGGGGCGATTTCCATCTCGATATCGCCGCGCTTGCGCCAGTTGACGGCGACCCAGGGGTTGGATGGAACGAAGTGGTGCATCGGGTTGTTTGAAATCACGGTCAGCCTGTCGCCGGGGCGAAGAATTTCACGCATTTCATAAGCTGCTGGAATGCCGCCTATGCCTGCCCCGAGAATTACGATGTGTGCCATGTTATAGCTCCTCTTTGAACTTGCGGATCGCTGGTTGATTTGCGCGGATTCCCGGATTATCTGCCAACGGCGCGGTCAAGGTTAGCTATAAACTCGATTGGGTGAATAACTTGCGCTTATCGTCGCAGGTGCCGAAGTCTCTTCGGGGCTTGCGGGAAAGGACGATAGCGGCTCATCCAAGCGGAGGTCCGGGTCGCTGGTCCTGGATCTCCGCCACGATTACGCGCCCTTTCGGTTCGGCCTCATCGACCACGCTGGATTCGCCATCGATCACCACTCCGCCCGGCGGGTGCTCCTGCATGGCTTTGCGCAGATTCCGGGTCTTCCACCAAAAATAGCCCCAGACGGCGGTTCCGGCAACCGCGACGACCGCCAGGATCACCAGCGAAAACATCAACGCCGCAATCAGCAGCAGCGCGCCCGCCACCGCCGCCAGCAGCTTGCCGAGGGGTCCGGATCTGGCTTCCGGCCGGAACGCAATCATTGTGAGTATCCGCGACTAAGAGACTATCCGTGAATAAACCAGTCCGATCGCCGGGCTATTTCATGAAGAGCATGTTCAGGCGCTCGTGATAGGCGCCGCGAATATGCGTCCGCATGAGTTTTTCGGCCAGGGGCTGGTCACGGGCGATGATGGCCTTGACGATGGCCAGATGTTCGGCGTGCGAGGTTTCGGCCCGCGGCCTGGAACTCAGCGTGGTCTTGCCGAGCAGCACCAGCGCGTCATGCAGCGCGTTGAGGCTCTTCAGCAGATAGCGGTTGTGGGCGCTGCGGTAGATGATCTCGTGGAATTCCCGGTTATGCCGCATCAGCAGATCGGGGTCGTTCAGCAGCGCCTTTTCGCCCTTGACGATCTGCTGGAGCATGTGGATTTCAGCCTCGGAGGCATGCTGCGCCGCCAGTCCCGCCGCCGAGCCTTCGAGCACTTCGCGCATGGCGTAGAGTTCGGTCACCATCTCGGAATCGATCTCGGTGACCACCACGCCGACGTGCGGCATATGCGAGAGCATGCCCTCCGCCTCCAGCTTGCGCATCGCCTCGCGGACCGGGGTGCGGCTGACGTGCAGCCACTCCGCCACATCGGCTTCGCGCACCCGCGACCCGGAGGTCAGTTGCCCCGACTGGATCGCCTCGACCAGGCGCTCATAGGCGAGTTGTGCCCGCACCGGAGGAGTCTGCTTCATTCCCGGTTCCTTGATACGACTCTGGGCTGCGCTGCGTGCCATGGGATCAGTCTACCCGGATCGCCGGGGCTTTACGAGAATCCGCTGTCGGGTTGCGGCCGGCGAACCTGCCCGTATCACGCCTTCGCCGCGGCGGCTGCGGCGCCGCCGGCCACCCGGCCGAAGACCGCGCCCGACATCAGGCCGGTGCCGCCAGGATAGTTGAAGTAGAAGATCCCGCCGACCAGTTCCCCCGCCGCATACAGGCCGGGAATCGGCTTCAGGTCGCTGTCCATGACCTGGGCGTTGCGGTCCACCCGCAAGCCGCCGAAAGTGAAGGTGATGCCGCAGGTAATGGCATAAGCCTGGTAGGGCGGCGTATCGAGGAGGTTGGCCCAGTTGCTCTTGGGCACTTTGAGCCCCTGGGTGCCGCGCCCGTCCTTGATGTTGGGGTTGAACGGGACCTCGGTCCGAACGGCGGCGTTATATTCGTGGATGGTCTTCAATGCGGCTTCGGCATTCACGTCCTCGAGCTTGCCGGCCAGTTCCTCGAGCGTATCGGCGGTGACCTTGGTGACCTGGCGGATGCGGTATTCGTCGCGCAGCAGATGAACGACCTTGGCGTCGAAGATTTGCCAGGCGAACTGGCCGGGCTGGTTGAGCACCTCGCGGCCATACTTGGCATAGGTGTAGTTGCGGAAATCCGCGCCCTCGTCGACGAAACGCTCGCCGTTGCCATTGACGATGATGCCGAAGGGATAGCTGTGTTTCTGGAAGCCGTCGCCGACCGCCAGGTCGCCGAATTCGGGGGCATTGCGCTCCCAGCCGACGGCGTGGCAGCCCGACCAGTTGCCGTAGGAACTTGCGCCGATGTCCAGCGCCATGCGGATGCCGTCGCCGTTGTTGAAGCGCGTGCCGCGGACCTTGGCCAGCTCCCAGCCGGGACCCAGATAGCGGGTGCGCCATTCGGCATTGGATTCGAAGCCGCCGCTGGCGATGACCACGGCCTTGCCCTGGATCTCCCGGGTGATGCCGTCTTGCTTGGCGAGGACGCCGGTCACCGCGCCATCTTTTTGCACCAGGCCCACCGCGCGGGTTTCGTAGAAGATTTCCACGCCCCGCTTCCGGCAGGATTCGATCAGCGCGTCGACCAGTCCTTCGCCGCCACCCCAGGCCTCGACGGTCAGGCCGCCCCAGAACTTGAACTTGCCGTCGACCTTGAAAGCCTGGCGGCCATAGATGGGGACGAAGCGCAGGCCCTTGGAGCGCATCCACACCATGGTGTCTAAGCTCTGCTTGACCAGCATTTCGGTGAGGTTGGGGTCGGTCCTGAAGCGGGTCACCCGGAACATGTCGTCGAAGAAATTGTCTTCGGAATAGACGCCGAAATCCGTGTTGTTGAGCTCTTCCTCACTCAGGTCCGGCATGACTTTCAACAAGTCTTCCACCCCGTTGTAGGCGAAGCGAATCGCCCCCGCGGTGAAGCGGCTGTTACCGCCGGATTCGGCCTCCGGCGCGCACTCCAGGATGGCCACGCTGGCGCCCTGCTCCTGCGCTGCGAGTGCCGCACACAAAGCGGCGTTGCCGGCTCCTATCACCACGACATCATAGGTCGGTTGCATGAATGGCTCCAATGGACAGTCGTTTATTGTATGCTGTCGTATACAATCAAGTCAAATCTCCAGACTGAGATGGACTGGACACTGCGACGGACACCCAACGTTTCACCGATTGCCATTATTTCCCATCGCGTTATGATTCGCCCTCCATTCAGAACCCCATAGCCAGACAAGGAGACCCTCCGTGAGCGCCAGCAATCAACCCATTCTCAGCACCGAACATTGGGACGGCAAGCTGTTCCTGAGCGGCTGGAACGCCGCCGACAAGACCCGCGATGTCATCGCGCCCGGCAGCGGTGAAAAATTGACGCGCGTCGGCATCGCCACGCCCAAGGATGTCGCCGAGGCGACACAACGGGCAAAAGCGGCGCAGCGTGGATGGGTCGCCCTGCCTTATGAAGAGCGCGCCACCATCTTCCGCAAGGCGGCGGACATCGTCCACCGCGAGACCGAACTGATGACCTCGTGGATCGTCCGCGAAACCGGCGGCATCCCGCCCAAGGCCGGGGTCGAACTGCACATGGCGCACGGCATCCTGCTGGAAGCGGCATCCCTGCTGACCCAGCCGAGCGGGCTGTTGCTACCCAGCAACGGCGGCCGCATCAGCCTGGCGCGGCGGGTGCCGCACGGCGTGGTCGGGGTGATCTCGCCCTTCAACTTCCCGCTGATCCTGTCGATCCGCGCGGTGGCGCCGGCGCTGGCGCTGGGCAATACCGTGGTGCTCAAACCCGATCCGCGCACGCCGGT
>Ga0208566_1002323_pt1 | contig 10267 bp, 8 predicted proteins | sample PL_2010_150m_FD_184159 | JGI IMG/M metagenome (GOLD analysis project Ga0208566, IMG submission 184159) | Freshwater microbial communities from Powell Lake, British Columbia, Canada to study Microbial Dark Matter (Phase II) - PL_2010_150m... | ecosystem: Environmental > Aquatic > Freshwater > Lake...
CAATCAGCGAGGGCAAGGTCGGCGACGATGAAGTCGGAAAAGTCTTTGCGATCAGCCATAGCGAACTCCTTTGCGTATGGCCGGGAAGGATGCCCACCTGCGCATCCCGTGCCGGCACGGGGTCAGGTGAGCGCCGTTCGAATTGACGTTCCGAGCCTAGGGCAGACCTGCCTTGCAACGCTCCTCGGAGTCGACATTTTAACCTAAGCGGCCGGCAATGGATTGACCTCCGCAAAAACTTGAGGTGATGTACGGCAAGTGCGTTCGTCAGGGCCGCTTATGGCTGGGTAAACGACACCGGGCCATGCCGGAAGGGAATCCAGTCCTTATGATCGGGTCGATACTGGAGTCCGTAAGGGGATTTCAGAAAGATCTTGGGCGGAGTCCCGCTTTCCTTCTGCGTCTTGTCAACATCGACCAGTCCGGTGGGCAGGAAGACCTGGTCTACGATTTCCTGCAGCGGCACTTCGCGACCGGTGGCTGCCTTGACATAGTCCCGTGCGCCCTCACTCAATCCCCAGGCTTGTTCGACCATTGCGTAGTATTTGTTGGTTGCATCATCCGACATGAGAGTCCCCTGTTGTTGATTCAAACATTGGCGATTATTTCACGAAGTCCATTCTCAATCCATTCGACAATTCTTTGGAACCTATCCAGCGAGTCTTTCAACCCAATCCAATTGCCGAGGCAAACACACCGCCTTCAAGTCATAGTTGGCCTGCGCAAAAGCCCTGGCAGTGGCTCCCAGTCGCGCCCTGGCAGGCGGATCCTCAAGGAGTACACATACCTGATCTGCCAATGTCGTGATGTCGAAGAAATCCACCAGCCGGCCGGTTTCGTCATGACGAATTGCTTCGCGCAGCGGTTGCGTATCGCTGGCCACAATCGCGCACCCGACGCTCATGGCTTCAAGCAGGCTCCAGGACAGGACGAACGGGTAAGTCAAATAAACATGGACGGTGGACAATTGCAGTAGTGGAATGAAATGGGAGTAGGGAACGGTACCCAAGAAGTGCACTCGCGTCATGTCGACCCGGTCCTTCACCTCATCCAGAAAGATGTCCTTCCATTTTCGACCGTCAGGCGGTCGCGCACCGTAGCTGACATCATCGGCACCGACAATCATTACCCGCGCTTTGGGGCGGGCCGCAAGGATCTTCGGTAGCGCTCGCATGAAGATGTGATAGCCGCGATAGGGTTCCAGGTTGCGGCTAGCGAAAGTGATGATTTCGTCCTGCCTGGTAAGGGTCAGCTTGGCGCCCAAAGTGAGGTTGACATTCGGATTGGGCGCAATGGCAACGCTGTCGATGCCGTCGTGTGCCACGGAGATCTTCGACCGGAAAGGCTCCGGGAAAGTGGACGCCTGCCAATGGGTCGGCGAAATGCCTGCGTCGGCAATCTCGAAGTGCAGCAGGTTGTTGAGGTTCTTCAGTCTTAGCCGACACACTTCGCCAGGATCGGAAGACCGAAACTCCGGATCAAAACCGACATCGGCGCCTTCCGGATGGTAGTAGAACTCGCTGTATATTCCAAGCTTTGCCCTTGGCCACACGTCCTTCAGAAACAGGCTTTCACCCCATCCCGGGTGCGCGATGATCACATCCGGGGTGAAACCTTGTTCGCGCAATTTCAACGCTGCCCGAAAGCAGGCCTCGCCCCGAATCGTCTTGGCTCCGAAGTCGCTGACCCAGGGATGCACGTTCGCCGTGGTGCCGCGGCTGGCGGTATAGGGCGCCAGTGTGATGCCTTGCCACTCGCTGGTCGTCACCTTCTGCATGGTCATGGCCATCACCGCATGCGCAGGATTGGCCGCCAACGCCGGTGCGAGAAACTTGAACTGGCCGGGAAAATTCTGGTGAATGAACAGGATATTCATCGGAATTGCCGCTAACGCACCAATACAGACGTCAGATTGTAGGCGGTTTGCAGACGCTCGGCGATTTGCCGGGCCTCCTCGCGATCCCGCCAGGGACCCAGTTGCACCCGATAGACGCCGTTGCGCGCCTGCACTAGCAGCTTCTCGCTGAGTTCGGCAGTGCCGGGCAATCCTGCCAACTCGCGACCGAGCCGGGATTTGAGATTTTCTGCATTGTCGGAATTCCCGAATGCACCGAGTTGCAGGAAGACGCCGCGACTATCCCTCTCCTGCGGCAGCGACGACGCCAACTGCTTTTCCGCCGCTGTTGAGGTCGCGGATCCGAACTGTAGAAGGGCCGCGAGCGGGTCGGCTGGCGTCGTTGCCTCTCGCGACCCAGTCAAGGCCGGTCCGGCGGCAAGCAGGGTATTCCCGGGCAGGACGCTCTCGACTTCGAGCAGGGTGCTGCCGCTGTCGACATAGCCGAGTTTCCATGCCGCCGAATAGGAAAGGTCGATCAACCTCCCCGAGTGGAACGGGCCCCGGTCGTTGACCCGCACCACCACCGACTTGCGATTGGCCGGATTGGTGACCCGGACGTAACTGGGGATGGGAAGCGTGGCGTGGGCGGCTGTCATCCCGAACATGTCATAGGTTTCGCCGGAGGAAGTTTTTTGGCCATGAAACTTTCGCCCGTACCAGCTTCCCAGGCCCAAGGCCTTGTAGTGTGTCAACCTGGTCAGCGGCGCATAGTCGCGACCCAGCACCGAATAGGGCTTGTTGGCAAAGCGGTGCAGCGGCTCGATTCTGGGCTCGGCATCCGGGATGGCGCTGAGAAAGGCCGGCGTGGGCGGATTTTCTCCGGGGCCGTCGTCCTGGTAGAAGCCTCCATTGCGTTTCAGGACATAGGCCGGTTTCGATGCGGGCGCAGGCCCTTGAGCCGGCGCCGGGGACGCTTGTGGCACCGGTGCCGGCGTTCCGCCGCGCTCCTGGGCCTGCCGTGGCGGCTGGCCGCCGCAGGCGGCGAGGACCGACAGCAGAAGGGCCGGCGCCAGGCGGATCATTTTTGCACCAGCATCCGGTGCCTGTGGATGCTCATCAGAATTCCGATGCCGACGAATAACGTCGTCAGCGATGTCCCGCCATAGCTGACGAATGGCAACGGCACGCCGACCACCGGCAGCAGGCCGCTGACCATGCCCATGTTGACGAAGGCATAGGTAAAGAAGATCAGGGTGATGCTGCCGGCCAGGAGTCGCGTGAACAGGGTCGGGGCATTGGCGGCGATCATCATGCCGCGCGGCATTGGCGGCGATCATCATGCCGCGCGCGATCAGCGATGCATACAGGATCAGCAGCAGGGTGTTGCCGAGCAGCCCGAATTCCTCGGAGAGGACGGCAAAGATGAAATCGGTATGGCGCTCCGGTATGAACTCGAGCTGGGCCTGTGTCCCTTGTCCCCAGCCCTTGCCCAAAATACCGCCGGATCCTATGGCAATGGTCGACTGGATGATATGGAAGCCCTTGCCGAGGGGATCGGCCTCGGGATCCAGCAGGGTCAGGATGCGATTCCTTTGGTAGTCGTGCATCACCGACCAAGCCAGCGGCGCCGCCGCCACGGCAGCAATTAACAGGCCCGCGAGGAGTTTCCACGGCAGACCGGCCAGGAAGATTACATAGAATCCCGCAGCCAGCACCAGGATCGCCGTGCCGAGATCGGGCTGCCTGGCGATAAGTGCCACCGGCGCGAGCAGCAGGATTGCCGCCACGACATACTCCCGCAGGCGCAGGAAGGTTTCGTGGCGCTGGAAATACCAGGCCAGCATCAACGGCATGGCGATCTTCATGATCTCCGAAGGCTGGATGCGCATGAATCCGAGATTGAGCCAGCGCCGCGCACCCTTGGAAACATCGCCGAACATGGCAACGGCTACCAGCAGCAGCAGGCCGCCGACGAATATCGGCAGGGCGAAGTACATCAGACGCTGGGGTGGCACCTGGGCGGCAAGGCGCATGACCACCAATGCCACAAGCATGTTCAGCAGTTGCGCGCCGAGGCGCTCAATGGAGGCGCTGCTGACGACCAGCAAGGCAAAAGCCAACAGCAGCGCGGCCATGGTCATCAGGGGCGGATCGATCGGGGCGATCAGCCGTTGCCAAAGATCGCGGACCGTCATGTCAATCCTCCTCGGCCTCATCCGCGGCGGGAGCGGGCGCCTTGGGCTGCTTGCCGAGCAGATAGTAGTCGAGTACCTGGCGGGCGATCGGCGCGGCGGATTGAGCGCCGAATCCGCCGTTCTCCACCAGCACCGCCAGGGCAATTTTCGGCTGCTCCGCGGGCGCGAAAGCGATGAACAAGGCATGGTCGCGCAGTCGCTCATTGACATGGCCTTCAACATACTTTTCGCCTTTCAGGCTATACACCTGGGCGGTCCCGGTCTTGCCGCCGGAGGCATACTCGGCGCCCGCGAAAGCACGGGCTCCGGTGCCTTCGTGATTTACCCCGACCATTGCCTGTTTGACGGTCTGGATGTTCTGCGGTTTCAGGGGGATTGTCTTCGCGGGAACCGCGAAAGCACGGGCTCCAGTGCCTTCGTGATTTACCCCGACCATGGCCTGTTTGACGGTCTGGATGTTCTGCGGTTTCAGCGGGATTGTCTTCGCGGGAACGGTTTCGATCGGCACGCTGGTGCCGGTGCGGGTGTTGGTGATGAACTTGACGATGTGCGGTCGGAACATCACGCCGTCGTTGGCCAGCGTCGCCATGGCCTGCGCCAGCTGGATCGGAGTGTAGGAGTTGTAGCCCTGGCCGATGCCGATGCTGATGGTTTCGCCGGCAAACCAGCGCTGCTGCTCCGTCTTCTTGAAGTGCTTGCGCTTCCACTCCTGCGATGGAAGCACACCGACCGATTCGTCTTCGAGGTCGACCCCGGTCTTTTGACCGAAGCCGAACTGACGCATGAAGTTGGCGATATTATCGATGCCCATGTCATTGGAAAGCATGTAGTAGTAGGTGTCGCATGACTGAACGATGGATTTGTACATGTCCGTGGTGCCATGACCACCCTTCTTGGAGTCGCGGAAAACATGGCCGCCGAAGCTGTACGACCCGGGATCGAAGATGGTCTGTTGCGGCGTGCGCTTGCCGATTTCCAGTGCGCCGAGCGCCATGTAGGGCTTGAAGGTGGATCCGGGCGGATAGGTGCCGTTCAGCGCGCGGTTCACCATCGGCTTGTCGAGTGATGCATTCAAGGCGTCCCAGTTCTGCGGATCGATGCCATCGACAAACAGGTTGGGATCGTAACCGGGCATCGAAACCAGAGCGAGTATCCCGCCGCTCTCCGGCTCGATGGCCACCAGCGCACCGCGCCGATTGCCAAAGGCCTGTTCGGCGACCGCCTGGAGCTTGGCATCGACCGTCAACGTCAGATTGTTGCCGCTTACCGGCGGGATACTCGAGAGCACCCGAACGGCGCGACCGCCGGCATCGATTTCGACTTTCTCGAAGCCGGTTTGGCCATGCAGGTCGAATTCGTATTTCAATTCCAGCCCGGTCTTGCCGAAATGCTCGGTGCCGCGATAGTTGGTTTCGGCATCCTTTGCCTCGATTCGCTCGAGGTCATGATCGTTGATGCGGCCGATGTAACCGAGCAGGTGCGATCCTGATTCGATGTAGGGATACTGGCGAAACAGGCGCGCCTTGATGTCGACGCCGGGAAAGCGATAGCGATGGGCGATGAACTTGGCGACCTCCTCGTCGGTCAATCGGGTGCGGATGGGCAGCGACTCGAAGTTCTTGCTCTCTTCCAGCATCTTCTTGAAGCGCTTGCGATCCTTCTGCTGAATCTCGATAACCTGTGCCAATCCGTCGATGGCCTTGTCCAGGTCACCGGCACGCGAAGGGGTGATTTCCAGGGTATAGGCCGAGTAGTTGCGCGCCATGACGACGCCGTTGCGATCCAGGATCAAGCCGCGATTGGGCAGGATCGGAACCAGCGAGATGCGGTTGTCCTCGGCGCGGGTCCGGTAATAGTCGTGCTGGATGACTTGCAGCCAGAAGAAGCGCGAAAATAATATGAAAAACGCGCACAGCACAAAGCCGCCGGCGACCGTCAGGCGCCATTGAAAGCGTTCAATTTCCTGCTCGGGGTTCTTGAAGTCCATCTAGATCGGACGGTTCTCGTCCTTTTCATGCGGCTGGTACTGGGGCAACAGCAGCAGATAGGTGAGCGGATACCAGAGCAACGCGGAACTGAAGCTTTCAAGAAAATACCCCAGCCCCGGAAACTCCGAGCCGACGCTCATGCGTGTCGCCAGCATGATCAGTTGCGTGCCGAGCATCAGCGGCAGGATTTGCAGCGCCTGCTGCGGCAGCGGGAACTGGAGGATGCGCCGCGACAGTCCATTGGCGGTGAACGCCAGCAGCACGTAGGCCAGCGAATGTTGGCCCATCACGCTGGCGGACCCGACATCCATCAAGATGCCAGTCAGCAGTGCGGCTCCCATGCCGACCTTGAACGGCTCGCGGATGCACCAGAATGCCAGCGTCAGCGCGACCCATTCCGGGTAACCCGGCAGGTAGCCGACCGGGATCAGGCTGAGAAATATCGCCATCAGCATGGTCAGCCAGACGAACCAGTCGCGCACAGGCCGCAGGATGCGATTGGAATGGTGAGTCGGTTGGATCATGCGGGCTCTCTCTTCTTGCCTTTCTTGCCTTTTTCCGCGCGGTCCTTGTTTTCCGGCTCGGGAGGGGCGGGCGGCGAGGCTTGATGCTGGCCGAGCACCAGGACTTGTCCGTAGCGCTCGACTCCGGCGATCGGTTCGCACAGGATGCGGGCGAAAGCATAGGCGGTGTCGCGGTCTACCCGCGTCACTTTGGCCACCGGCAGACCCGGCAGATAGACCCCGTCGAGACCGGAAGTCACCAGTACGTCGCCCGCCTGCACATCGGCGTTGGCGGCAAGGAAGCGCAATTCGAGGTTTCCCGCCCCGGCGCCGAACAGCACCGAGCGCAAGCCGTTCCTGACGATTTGCACCGGCACGGCCTGATCCTTGTCGGTAATCAGCGTCACCTCGGAGAGCAACGGGAAGCTGCGTGTCACCTGGCCAATCACCCCTTGTTCGTCAACCACTACCTGCCCGGGAGAGATCGTCTGCTGGCTTCCCTTGTCGATGATCACCCGCCGGGCGAAGCGATCGCGGGCGGCGTAAAGGATTTCCGCCATCTGGCCGGTGGCGGGCTGGCGCAGTTTCATGTCGAGCAGGGCGCGCAGGCGCTGATTCTCCAGCTCCAGGTGTTCCTGGCGCAACAACTGGTTGGCGGTACTGAGCTGGCGTTGGCGCAGCAGGTCATTTTCGCTCTTCAATGTGACCAGGGTGGAGAAGTAGCCGCTGCCGTAATGCATCGCCTCGACCGGTGCGTAGGCGATACGTTGCAGCGGATAGACCACCAGGGCGACCGCCTGGCGCGCCCACTCCAGCGTATGGAAACGCAGGTCGAGCACCAGCATCAGCAGCGAGAGGGCGATGAAGAACGCCAGGCGCGCGAGTGGCGCCGGGCCGCGATTGAAGAACGGGGGCGGCTGTTGGCCGACGACAGACATCAAGAGTGGTTCGCCTGCTCCGTTAAGTTAGGGTTGACTATGAATGCAATCTGCGCCACATACACTGCGCCGACTGTCACCCTACATGGGGCCAGGCCTATTCGTTCGCGAAAATACTACCCAATTTATCCATCTTTTCGAGGGCCATTCCTGAGCCGCGAACCACGCAGGTCAAGGGATCCTCGGCGACGATCACCGGCAGGCCGGTTTCTTCCATCAGCAGCCGGTCGATATCGCGCAGCAAGGCACCGCCGCCGGTCAGCACCATGCCCTTCTCGGCGATATCGGCGCAGAGTTCCGGCGGGGTCTGCTCCAGCGCCGACTTTACCGCTGAGACGATGGCATTCAGCGGATCGGTGAGCGCTTCGAGGATTTCGTTGGAGGAGATGGTAAAGCTGCGCGGAATGCCTTCGGCCAGGTTGCGGCCCTTGACTTCCATTTCCTTCACTTCGGAGCCGGGGAACGCCGATCCAATCTCCTTCTTGATGGACTCGGCGGTGGTCTCACCGATCAGCATGCCGTAGTTGCGGCGGATGTAGTTGATGATGGCATCGTCGAAGCGGTCGCCGCCGACCCGCACCGAACCTGCGTAAACCATCCCGCCGAGCGAGATCACCCCGACTTCGGTGGTGCCACCGCCGATGTCCACCACCATTGAACCGGTGGCATCCGAGACCGGCAAGCCGGCGCCGATGGCGGCGGCCATCGGTTCCTCGATCAGGTAGACGTGGCTCGCTCCGGCGCCCAGGGCGGATTCACGGATGGCGCGCCGCTCCACCTGGGTGGAGCCGCTGGGCACGCAGATGATAATGCGCGGGCTGGGTGAAAACAGGCGTGAATCATGCACTTTCTTGATGAACTGCTTGAGCATCTGCTCGGTGACGGTGAAGTCGGCGATGACGCCGTCCTTCATCGGGCGGATCGCGGTGATGTTGCCGGGGGTCTTGCCCAGCATCTGCTTGGCCGCCATGCCCACGGCCTGAATGGTTTTCTTCGCGTTGGGCCCGCCTTCGGTGCGGATTGCCACGACCGAGGGCTCGTTCAGGACGATGCCCTTGGTGCGAACGTAAATCAGCGTGTTGGCGGTACCGAGGTCGATCGCCAGGTCGTTGGAAAAATAGGAACGCAAAAAATTGAACATCAGGACTTTCCAATCAGTAGTGTCAAGCAGTCGACCGGACTGCCCAGAGAACGAACGGGTGCGACGGAAAACCGCCTTATGATACCCTATCAAGCTTTGCAATTTAAGCTTCCCGAGTGCCGGAATGTCCTTGAACCTTGATCAGGTGGAGCGCATCGCGCGTCTCGCCCACATCGAAATCTCCCCCGCGGAAGCCGCCCAGACCCGTGACCGGCTGAACGACATCCTCGGCTTGATCGAGCAGCTTCAGGCCGTCGATACCGCCGGGATCGAGCCGATGGCCCATGCGGTCGATGCTTCGCAACGCCTGCGCGAGGACCAGCCTACTGAAACCGACCGGCGTTCGGCCTTCCAGGCCATTGCGCCGGAAACCGAGGCCGGGCTCTATCTGGTGCCGCGGGTGATTGAATGACCATTGCCCACATGGAGTCCAGCCTCAAGGACGAGTCCAGCCTCAAGGACCTAGCGGCCGCGCTGTCGTCGAAAGCCATTTCCAGCGTTGAGCTGACGACCCTGTTCCTCGACCGCATCGATCACCTGAATCCGAAGCTCAACGCTTTCATCACCCTCGATCGCCGGCAGACCCTGTCCATGGCAAGCGCCGCCGATGCGCGCCGCGCCGCCGGCCGAAGCAACGATTGCGGGCCGCTGCTGGGTATCCCGTTGGCGCACAAGGATATTTATTGCACCCAGGGATGGCTGACGACTTGTGGCTCGAAGATCCTGTCGAACTTTGTCAGTCCCTATGATGCCCACGTGGTCGAGCTGCTAAAGAAAGCCGGGATGGTGACGCTGGGCAAGTGCAACATGGACGAATTCGCCATGGGCTCGTCGAACGAAACCTCTTACTACGGTCCGGTGAAAAACCCCTGGGATATCCGCCGGGTTCCCGGCGGCTCGTCCGGCGGTTCGGCCGCCGCTGTTGCCGCGCGCCTGGCGCCGGCTGCCACCGGCACCGACACCGGCGGCTCGATCCGCCAGCCTGCTGCAATGTGCGGCATGACCGGAATCAAACCGACCTATGGCGTGGTGTCGCGTTACGGCATGATCGCTTTTGCTTCATCCCTCGATCAGGGGGGGCCGATCGCCAAGTCGGCAGAAGACTGCGCGTTGTTGCTGAATGCCATGGCCGGTTTCGATAACCGCGACTCGACCTCGCTGGACCGCCCGGCCGAGGACTACACCCGCGACCTGTCCCAGCCGCTCGACGGAATTCGGATCGGCCTGCCCAAAGAGTTTTTCGGTACGGGCATGGCCGACGACGTGCGCGCCGCAATCGATGCGTCGCTGGCGGAATATGGCCGGCTTGGCGCCCGCATCGTCGAGGTCAGCCTGCCCAATTCTGGATTGTCGGTCCCGGCCTATTATGTGATCGCGCCCGCCGAAGCCAGTTCCAACCTGGCCCGCTTCGACGGCGTGCGCTATGGCTACCGCGCTCCGGATTACCTCGACCTCGCCGACATGTACCGCAAGACCCGCGCCCAGGGCTTTGGCGCCGAAGTCAAGCGGCGCATCCTGATCGGCACCTATGTGCTGTCGCACGGTTATTACGACGCCTATTATCTGCAGGCGCAGAAGATCCGCCGCCTCATCGCCAACGACTTCCGCGAGGCTTTCCGTCATTGCGACGTCATCGCCGGTCCGACCGCGCCCAACGTGGCTTTC
>Ga0208566_1002325_pt1 | contig 10264 bp, 7 predicted proteins | sample PL_2010_150m_FD_184159 | JGI IMG/M metagenome (GOLD analysis project Ga0208566, IMG submission 184159) | Freshwater microbial communities from Powell Lake, British Columbia, Canada to study Microbial Dark Matter (Phase II) - PL_2010_150m... | ecosystem: Environmental > Aquatic > Freshwater > Lake...
GATGTCGCCGGGCGGATGGGCGAGGCGGATGCCGCCGCCCTTGCCGCGCAGGGTGTCGATGTAGCCCCAACTGCCGAGTTGGTGTACCACTTTCATCAGGTGGTTGCGCGAGATGTTGTGGTAGGCAGCGATTTCGCTGATGGTGGATAGCTTATCCGGGTGGCTGCCGAGATAGATCAGCACACGCAAGGCATAGTCGGTATAGCGGGTTAGTCTCATGATTATGTCATTTTACCCCAGCTTGCCGCTAAAACAATACCTCCATATCCTCTTTTTGTTTAGCGCGTCAGTTGGGCGTAGAGCAGCGGCAGCTCTTTCGGCAGTTCGGAGGGTTTGCGGATTACCACGTAGCCCCCTACCCCGAACAGGTGCGGCAGGTAGCTGTTGGCCTTTTCGTCGATGGTCACGCAGAACGGACGCAACCCCATGTGGCGCGCTTCGATCAGCGCCATGCGGGTGTCCTCGACGCCGTAGCGGCCCTCGTACTGGTCGAGATCGTTGGGTTTGCCGTCGGTGAGGATCAGCAGCAGGCGCTGGGTGGCGCGCTGTTTCGCCAGCAGGCTGGCGGAGTGGCGGATGGCGGCGCCCATCCGGGTATAGAAGCCCGGCTTGACCGCGGCGATGCGCCCGCGCACCTCGGCGTTATATTTCTGCTCGAATTCCTTGATCACGTGAAAGCGGATGTTCTCGCGCTTCAGCGAGGAAAAGCCGTACAGCCCGAAACGGTCGCCGGTGGCGCCGAGTGCCTCGGAAAACAGGAACAGGCTATCCTTGATCACGTCGATCACCCGCGCGTGGTCGCTCACCCAGGCGTCGGTGGACAGCGACAGGTCGGCGAGCAACAGGCAGGCGAGGTCGCGGTCGCGGTATTGGTGGGTCTTGTACAACCCCTGTTCGCGGGTGGTGAGGCCGCTCATGCGGTCGGCGGTGAACTGCACGCAGGCGTCGAGATCCAGCTCGCTGCCGTCGAACTGCCCTTTCAGCCACACCTTGGCCGGCGTCAGCGCCTCGAACTGGCTGCGCAGGCGCCGCGCGGTGGCGGCGAGGTGCTGCGGCAGCGGACAGGGTTCGGCGCGGTGCGCGACCATCGGCTGCAAGCGGCAGTGGTTGGGCTGCATCAGCTGTTTCTTGTAATGCCATTCCGGCAGCAGCACGCCGCTGCCGAGCGGCGCGTCGTCGCTCGACGCGGAAGGCAGGTCGAGGTCGAAGCGGAATTTCGACGCGGTGGTCTGCTTGTCGCGCGCCACGCTGATCTTGTCGAGATCCTTGGCCGCCTCGTCCTGGCCGTAACCCTCGTCTTCCTCGGTGGCCCGGTTGACCTTGACGTATTCCGCCCAGCTGAAAATGCTCTCGGCACGGAAAAACAGCATGAAGGCGTTTTTTTCCTCCGGCATGTCCACTCGTTCCGCTTCCAGGCGCTGCCCGTCGGTTTTTTTCCTGACGCTATTGCCGCTGCTTTCCTGGCCCTGCGCCTCGCCGGCAAAGCTGTCGGGCGCGCCGGCGCTGCGCGGCGGATGCGGATGCAGCCACAGATGCACCGGGTAGAACGGCTTGCGGGCGAGCGGCAGGGAGTCGACGCTGCCGGGATTTTCCAGCGCGGCGCGGATCGCGCGTTCCTGCGCCGCCTCGTCGGCGGGCAGCTTGGCGGGATCGGGGCGCAAGGCGAACAGCGGCTCGAGCAGGCGCCGGTAACGCACCTCCAGACCGGGAAAGCGCTCGAACACCGCCAGTGTGGCGTGCTGATGGCGGATGAACCAGTGCGAGCGCCGCTCCGGCCTGGCGGCGGCGAGCGCGATCAGCCACAGGTACAGGTCGCGGTTGAGCGCGCGCTGCGGCAGAATATCGATGGCGGCGGGCAGGCGCAGGATTTCCTGGTCGAGCCAGGTCAGTTCGGCTTTCTGGTTGCTGCCGGCCACCCGTTCCAGCAAGGTACGGCGCGCACCATGCGTCGTGGCGGAAGCGGCCTTGATGGATAAGCCGCTATCGCCGCCGAGGGCGCGGAACACGATCCCCGCCGTCTTGCCGATTTGCTCCAGCGTCACCGCTTCCTGCGGATAGCGCCGGTCGGCGGCGCGGGTGATGATCTTATGCCAGAGGGCGCCTACCTGTTCTTCCATCGTCGGGTCGTTGAGTGCGAAAGCATCAATATAGCGCGTCCGGCTGATTGACGACTTGCGTCAAGTCAAGAAAGCGGCAGTCATGGGCTTGAAAGAAACAGGCAGTATAATCCTAGAAACGGCAGTTGACCGCTCCTTTGCAAGCTTAACCCCATGTTTAGATATAATTTTTTGACAATTTTTGTTCACCCGTTAGATGGCCCCGCTACGTGGTGGATTGCACGGTTTTTGCGGCACATGGCGGCGTTGCAACTCCTTGGAATGGAACGACCATTCCGCGTCATTGCGCCTTGCCCTGCACCCCAAAAACCGCACACTCCACCCCGTCCAACTACCGTTTCTAGGATAATTTTTTCAACCAGCACGCCTTGCGCGGGCAAAAGCAGTTTTCAGAAAACCCCGATAATGTGCCGCACCATCCTCCTCCTTTATTTTGTCTTATTGCTGCCGGTTTCCGCGGCTTTCGCTGCGCGTCCGATGATCACCGACGATGCGCGCCTGACCGATGCCAAAGCCTGCCAAGTCGAATCGTGGATCAAATTCAACCGGGACAGCACCGAGAAATGGGCGCTGCCCGCCTGCAATCCCGGCGGCAACCTGGAATTATCCCTGGGCGGCGGTGTCGGCGAAGATTCCCAGGGGGTGAAGACCCATGATGTGATGATACAGGCCAAAACCCTGTTGAAGCCGCTTGAAACCAATGGTTACGGGGTGGGACTGGCGCTCGGCAATGTCAGGCACCCGGCGATTTCGACCGGCAGCGACCTGTACGCCTATGTACCCGTCAGCTTTTCCTTCAAGGACGATGTCTTTGTCCTGCATACCAATCTCGGGGTACTTCGCTCGCGCGACGAGGGGAAAAATCATCTGACCTGGGGGGTGGGATCGGAAACGCAAGCCACGCCGAATCTCGCCTTCATCGCCGAAACTTTCGGGCAGGAAACCGGCAGGGGACTTTATCAGCTCGGCCTGCGCTATTGGGTCGCGCCGAACCGCGTTCAGGTCGATACCACTTTCGGCAATCGTTTTGGCAGCAGCGGAGACGAGCGTTGGTTTTCCATCGGTCTGCGCCTGATTTCGCCGCCTTTCTTTCCTTGAAAGAGTGCCAATAAACGCAGCCCCCAGCATATAATCAGCATGTGCAGAAGGGTTACCCTCGCACGCGCAGTTTGTTCTCATTCAAGGGGCGTTTAATGTCGAATGCAAATTTAGGGGTCGGTACCCGCCAGGCGCTGGGTTTTGGCGTGGTGGTGGCGTTGATGCTGGTAATCGCGGTGAGCGGGATACGCAGCATGAATGCGATCAACCAGGAATTCGAGGTGGTGATCAACGACAAACAACCGAAAATCCTGTGGGCAAGCGAGATTGTCAACCACATCAACGTGATGGCGCGCGCCATGCGCAATGCCTTGCTGATCCAGGACCCGGACACGGTCAAGAAAGAGCTGGCGCGCCTTCCCGAGGAGCGCAAGGCCATCGCCGGCTTGCTGGAAAAACTGAAAACCTCGGTCCAAAGCGACAAAGGCAAAGAGGCCTATGCCCGGCTGGCCGAGACCCATGCGAATTATCTCAAGGCGCAGGAGGGCTTTCTCAAACTGGCGACGGAAGGCAAGCGCGAGGAAGCGGCGAACTACCTGATCAATGAAATGCGCAAGCAGCAGAATCCCTATTTCAAAGCGGCGGAGGAAATGATTGCCCATCAGACCGCCTCGATGAAAAGCTCCAGCGAACAGACCACCCAGATTATCGCCCGTGCCAAGTTGCAGGCATGGCTAATCGGCGCGGCGGGCGTAGTGCTGGCGATCGCGATCGGCTTGTGGATTACCCGCCGCCTGCTGAAGCAGTTGGGCGGCGAACCGGATTATACGACCGAGCTGGTGCACAAGATCGCCGGCGGCGACTTGTCCGGCGTTATCGCCGTCCAGACGGGCGACACCGGCAGCCTGCTGTATTCGCTGAAAACCATGCAGGACAGCCTGCGCACCATCGTCGCGGAAATTCAGGCCATCGTTCAGGCTGCCGTGCAAGGCGACTTCGGCAAAAAAATGGAGATGGACGGCAAGGTCGGCTATACCAGGAAATTGTCAGAACTGCTGAACCGGCTTTCCGATGTCACCGAAGACGGATTGAAGGACATTTCCCGGGTGGCGCAAGCCTTGGCCGACGGCGACCTGTCGCAGAAGATCACCAAGGACTACCCCGGCCTGTTCGGCCAAACCGCGCTAGGCGTCAACGGCACCGTGGAAGCGCTGGCCGGGATCGTCAGCGACATCCAGTTCATCGCGCTATCTGCCGGACAAGGCGACTTCAGCGCCAAGCTGGAGATGGCCGGCAAAACCGGTTACAACAAGACCCTGTCGATGTTGATGAACCAGCTTTCCAACGTCACCGAGGGCGGGCTGATGGATATTATCCGTGTCGCCAAGGCGCTGGCGGCTGGCGACCTGACCCAGAGCATGACCAAGGACTACCCCGGCCTGTTCGGCCAGACCAAGGACGGCATCAATGCCACCGTGGAGAACCTCAAGAAACTGGTGAACGAGATCAAGGTGGCGGTGGAAGGGATCAACACCGGCTCCAAGGAGATCGCGATGGGCAACCAGGACTTGTCGCAGCGCACCGAAGAACAAGCCTCCAGCCTGGAAGAAACCGCTTCCAGCATGGAAGAACTGACCTCCACCGTCAAGCAGAACGCCGAGAACGCCAAGCAGGCCAACCAACTCGCCATCAGCGCCAGCAACGTCGCCGGCAAGGGCGGCGCAGTGGTCAACCAGGTGGTCGGCACGATGAGCTCGATCAACGAATCGTCGCGCAAGATCGTCGACATCATCAGCGTCATCGACGGTATCGCCTTCCAGACCAACATCCTCGCCTTGAATGCCGCAGTCGAAGCGGCCCGGGCCGGCGAACAGGGCCGCGGCTTCGCGGTGGTGGCGGCGGAAGTGCGCAACCTGGCGCAGCGCAGCGCCGCGGCGGCGAAAGAGATCAAGACCCTGATCGGCGACTCGGTGGACAAGGTCGAGAACGGCACCAAGCTGGTCGGCGAAGCCGGCCAGACCATGGAAGAGATCGTCACCAGCATCAAGCGGGTGACCGACATCATGGCCGAGATTTCCGCTGCCTCCAGCGAACAAAGCGCCGGGATCGAGCAGGTCAACCAGGCAATCACCCAGATGGACGAAGTCACCCAGCAGAATGCCGCGCTGGTGGAAGAAGCCGCGGCGGCGGCCGAATCGCTGGAAGAACAGGCGCAGAACCTGTCAACCTCGGTGTCGGTATTCAAACTCGACAGCGCCGGCAGTTCGCGCCTGACCATTGCCAACCAAAGCGGCTCTGCCCAGCAGGGGACATCGCACTTCGACGACGCCATCGCGGCCCACATCAAGTGGAAAATCCGCTTGAGTCAGTTTATCGACGGCACCAGCACAGAGAAACTCGACAGCGCGGTGGTCTGCAAAGACAACCTGTGCGTCCTGGGCAAATGGATCTATGGGGATGGGGAAAAACACCAGGCGAATCCGCATTACGGCGACCTGCTGGACAAGCACGCCCACTTCCATCGTTGTGCCGGCGACGTGGTGAAGAAAGTCGAAGCCCACGATAAAACCGGCGCCATGTCAGTATTGACCGGGGAATTTGCCCACGCTGCCAAAGAAACGGTCACGGCGATCATGACATTGAGAAGCGAGATAGAATAAACGTGGTCAAGGTTTTCTGCTGCCGCCGCAAGGTTAAAGCAAAATATTTTTCCTGGACGCAACTCTGTTCATGCGCCTTCGTATTTCTGGGCCTTTGCATGGTCACTCCGGCGGCGGCCGCGACGGACGACAACCAGCGCTTCCATGAAGAGCAATTGCGGCGCCAGCAACAAATCGAATCCGAGCGGGAAAAGCGTTTCGAGCAAAAACCCGATGCCATCGGCCCCGCCGCACCGACAAAGCCGAAAGAGGAAGTCGGAGAGGAAAAGCCCTGCTTCGTGGTGCGCGAAATCCAGTTCGAACTCGTCCAAGGCAGCCGCGCTCCAGCATCCTGGACGAATGAATTTTCCTGGATCGATCCAACTTCCCAGCACGCAGTCGGCAAATGCCTGGGCGTGCAGGGGTTGAATCGCGTCATCCAGGAATTGACCGAAGAGGCCATCCAGCGTGGCCGCACGACTACCCGCTTCACGTTCCCGCCTCAGGATTTTTCCCAAGGCATCCTGCACATCGGCATCGCTCCGGGAATAATCAGCGCCATCCGCTTTTCCGACCCCGAATCCGGCGGAAGCTGGAAAACCGCCCTGCCGCTGCGTCCCGGCGATTTTCTCGACCTGCGGGCCATCGAACAGGCCGTGGAGCAATTCGGACGCTTGCCCTCCCTCGACGCGACCTTCGACCTTCTCCCCGGCGCCGGGGTGGGCGAATCCGAAATTTTGATCAAGCGCAAGCGGAGCAAGCCCTGGCGAACATCCCTATCCCTCGACGACAGCGGCGTCAAAGCCACGGGCCGCTACAATACCAGCGCCACGTTCGCCTATGACGACGCCTTGGGCATTAATGACCTGCTTTCCCTCACCGCGGGCAGCGGCACGCTGATCGAGGGGCTCGGGCAAAGCAGCCGCAACGCCAGTCTCGCCTACAGCATCCCCTACGGTTATTGGACTTTCTCCTCCTACCTGAGCGCCTACGACTACCGGCAAATTATCCAGGGCGCCTTTCAGAAATTCGTCCGTTCCGGCAACACCCAGTCCACCGAACTCCGGGCGGAACGCGTGATCCACCGCAACCAATCCTCCCGAACCAGCCTCGACCTGCGGCTGGTCAAGCGGCAAAGCAAGCAATTCATCGACGATGTCGAACTTGAAGTCCAACGGCGGAACACCACCTCCATCCAAATGGGGGCATCCCACCGGCATTACCTCGGCGCGGCAATTGTCGAAGGCACCCTCGCCGTGCGGCAGGGCGGGCCGTGGCTAGGGGCTGACGCGGATGCGCCGGATCTGCCCGCCGGCAGCCCGACCACCCAATACACCATGAAGATTCTCGATGCCAGCGTGGGCATTCCCTTCAAGATCGGCTCCCTGCCGCTGCAATATCGTTTCAACACCCATGCCCAGCAGACCGACGACCTGGTGCTCGGCACCGAATTTTTTTCCATCGGCAGCCGCAACACCGTGCGGGGCTTCGACAACGAGCACAACCTGGCCGCCGAAAACGGCTGGTACGTGCGCAACGAACTGGGCGTGCAACTGCCCCAATCTTGGCCGGAAATTTATCTCGCCCTCGATGCCGGTCACGTATCCGGCCCCAGCACCGCGCTGCTGGCGGGGAACCAACTGGCGGGATGCGCCGTCGGCGCGCGCAAGATGCTGGGAGGCGTCTACTTCGACTTTTTCGTCGGCAAACCGATACGCCAACCGCGAGGGTTCGGCGCCGACAAGACCACGGCAGGCTTCCAGCTTAGCGCCAGTTTCTAGCGGATGCGAAAAAGGGTGCACGGGGCCATGGCATGAAGGGCAGCCAGCCATGGAGTGTTCGATTTCAGTCGTGGTTAGGCGCTGCCTGTTTCAGCAATTCACCAATACCGTCGGGAACCTTGCCTTGTTCCAGCATTTTTCTGAATACCGCATACACATCGGTTTTCGAGCCCGCTTTTCTCAGCGTATCGTCATCGTTGAACCACACGTAAACGATAGCCTTGATCGGCTGGCTGGAAAAACGGAAAAACAATCGGTAGCGGTCCGGCATTCCCTTCTTCACTCGCCGCCAGTGAGTGTGAGCCTCGCCCAGCGTTTTTCCCAGCCTGAAATCGGGATGGTCGGGATTGGCCGGAACAGTTTTGCTGATGCCCTTAAATATCGAGGCCAGCAGCTTGGTCTTGGGATGGGTTTTGTAACCCGCAGGATCGGCGGAGCGGAGAACATTGACCTCCGCCGTCAGTTCAAGCAATTGCTCGGCGAACAGCTGGAAATGGAAGATATGCCAGCCGTTGATCTGGTTCATTCGGCTTCGACACCTTCAACCAACTCGGCAATCTCGGCCAATAACCCTTTATCGGCAGGTTGAATCAGTTCGGGGTGTTCCAGCATTTCCTGCTGCAAAAAGGTCAAGAAACTACCCAACACCGGGTCGGTTTCGTTTTCCTCCCTCGCGTGGGGTTTTGCGGACAGCAGGACATGCCCATCCGATACCACAGTCGCCATGACTTCCCCGGAAAATTCCGGGTGGGCGCGAAAAAATGCAGCATCCAGACGGATGCCTTTGGAGTTGCCGATGGCGGCGACTTTCCCTTGGTAGGCTTCGGTGTGTGTGGTCATGATTTTCATAATGTAATAACAATGGTTATTACATTATAGGTGTATGTAAGGGTTTGTCCATCATCAAAATGATCGCACTTGATTATGGAATCCAGCGCGGCAGCGCCTGCCATGAGGGTCAGACTCCAATGGCACTAACTTAAGAGAAGTTTCTTACCGATCATAGAGATAAAGAGGGCTGAGAGCCTTGTCGCGTTACCATGCGGGTGTCGAATTCGATCTGGATGTCGCGGGCGGCGGCGAGCAGGACGGATTAAAGGGGACGCTACCCTTTTAATCGTCATTAACCGCTTTTCTTGGCCGCCCTTGTGGCCGATATGCTAACTGACGCCCAACCTTTTCTCCCAATCGCCGGACAAAATCGGCGTTGCCACAGGGCAATCCTTTATCCACATTTTGCCTCAGCATCTGGATTTTCTCTGTGTCATCTCCTTCGGCCAGCCAAGCAGACCAGTCGTGAACTGCGGCAAATTGCTTGCTCCAGCCGGATTCAAGATTCAACAGGTCGTCCGATCTGTTGCCGCAATGCGCGGCGGCACTTGACCAGCGATAATCCTCAGCGCGTTGTTCCATCCCCGCTCGCACCGGATTGCGTTCCACATAGCGCACCGCCGCCCATAGGTAAGTTTCGTCCAGGGGCGATGAGAAAAATCGCCCTTGCCAAAGATGCCCCTTCCAACCTCGTACCCGGTTGATGCGCTGGGCGTAGCGCATGTGTAGCGGTTTCAGCACCTGATGTAACCCATCGGCAGTTGACGGTACGGCGACCAAGTGAACATGGTTGGTCATCAGACAGTAAGCGAGCACTTCAACCCGATATTTGTCGCTGTACTCCTTGAGCCACGACAAATATGCTTCGCGATCTTCTTCAGTGAAAAATATATCTTCGCGGCGATTGCCGCGCTGAGTCACATGATGCGGAAGGCCATCAAACACTGTTCGAGGTAATCTGGGCATGTCGGCAGAATATCACAAATAAGGGTAGCGTCCCCTTTTGAGTCAAGGTCGTTGCCTGCCGCGACGACGCTGCCTAGCGCGGTGCTGCCCTGGCTGACCGTCAGGCTATCTTCGCGACTGCCGCTCGACAGGAAACCGCCGTCGTCCTGGTCATGGAGTTCGTAGCGGACGAAGAGCGTTTCCTGCGCGGCGGTAATGTTGACGTCGCGACCGGCGGCGAGGGTCAGGTCGCCGACGGCGGTGAGGGAACTGGCGGTAATCGCGAGATCGACTCCGGCGCCCAGGGTCAGGTTGTTGCCGGCGCTAATCTGGATGCCGGTCAGGGTTTCGAAGCGCTTTTCATAGACCAGGCTGTGCGTGGAATCGCGGCCGGCGTATTGGAAACTCGCCGTATCCAGAGCTGCCTGCACCGTCAGATTGCCGCCGGCGATCAATGTCGCGTCGCCCTGGGCGCCGATCCGGGCGCCGCTGACGCTGAGGTCTTGGGCCGCGCGCACCGTCAAATCGGTTCCGGCCTGGAGCACGCTGCCGAGTTGACTGGTGCTGGCGGCATGGGAGCCGCCGTCATTGCCGTTGGCCGCGCGTCCAGCCGAAGCCGCCGTCTGGGCGACGCTGCCGAGCGTGACGCTGTTGCCCTGAATGCCCAGGGACTGACCGGCAACAATCTCGGCGCCGGCGATGCGCAGGTCGCCTGCTGCGGCGATGCGGATGTCGCTGCCGCTGACGGTGGCGATCCGTTCGACTTGCTGGCCGGTGAAAGTGGCGAGCGGACGATCCGGGTCGCCGAGGGTGGCATTGAGCGTTTCGCGGGCGCTTTCGATCTGGATGTCGCGGGCGGAGGCGAGCAGGACGGGGCCGGTTCCGCCCGTGATGGTGCCGCTGCTGATGAGGT
>Ga0208566_1002326_pt1 | contig 10263 bp, 8 predicted proteins | sample PL_2010_150m_FD_184159 | JGI IMG/M metagenome (GOLD analysis project Ga0208566, IMG submission 184159) | Freshwater microbial communities from Powell Lake, British Columbia, Canada to study Microbial Dark Matter (Phase II) - PL_2010_150m... | ecosystem: Environmental > Aquatic > Freshwater > Lake...
CTGCTGATGCCGCTGCTGCGCGGGGTGCACTATCCCGAACGGGCGGGGATCGGGCTGATCACCAGCGGCTGTTCGCTGGGGGTGCTGCTGCCGCCGGCGCTGCCGCTGATCCTCTACGCCATCATCGCCCGCCAGCCGATCGAAACCATGTTCCTCGCGGCGCTGCTGCCGGCGGCGGTGATGACCGCGATGCTCGCTTGGCTGGGGGTGCACCGCCAGCCCAAGGACGTCGAGCCGATTCCTTTCGACCGCCGCGAAGTGGGCGCCGCGCTGTGGGCCGCCAAATGGGAGCTGGCGATTCCCCTGGTGACCTTCGGCGGCCTCGCCAGCGGCTATGTCACCCCCACCGAAACCGCCGCGCTGACGGCGTTCTACGCCTTCTTCGTCGAAGTGGTGGTCTACCGCGACCTGTCGCTGACCCGCGACGTGCCGCGGGTGATGACCGAATGCGGGCTGCTGGTGGGCGGCATCATCCTGATCCTGGGAATGGCGCTGGGTTTCACCAACTACCTGATCGACGCGCAGATTCCCGACCTGGCCGCGGAATGGGTGCGCGCCACCATCACCTCGCCCCTGGTATTCCTGCTCGCCTTGAACCTGCTGTTGCTGCTGGTCGGCGCCTTCATGGACATCTTCTCCGCGATCATCGTCGTCACCCCGCTGATCGTCCCCATCGGCCTGGCGTTCGGCATCAACCCGGTGCACCTGGGCGTCGTCTTCCTCGCCAACATGGAACTGGGGTTCCTGACCCCGCCGGTCGGCATGAACCTGTTCTATGCCTCCTACCGTTTCGGCAAACCCATGGGCGAAGTCGCCCGCGCCGTATTGCCAGCCTATGCCGTGCTGGCCCTAGGCGTGCTGGTCGTCACCTATGTGCCGGCGCTGTCCACCTGGCTTCCGGGATTGCTGAAATGAGGAAGCGGCGCGTTACGCGTTAAGTCCTCGGAGCCCAGTGTTTTATCCGCTGTATTCATTGATTATTCTTGCACACGGTTAGTCCATTGGATTACCATAAGCGGATGCTGAATACCATCGCTGAATTGCCTGCCTATAGCTCCTTTGCAGATAAGCATCTGTCTAAAGAAGAACGTCAGGCGATCATTGACTACTTGGCCGAGCATCCCAAGGCTGGCGATGTCATGCAAGGAACGGGCGGCGTGCGCAAGTTACGCTGGGGCAAGGGTGGACGTGGTAAAAGTGGCGGTGTCAGGGTAGTTTACTATTTCCATGATGAAAGACTGCCGCTGTACTTGTTAACCCTGTTTGCGAAAAATGAACAAGCTAATTTGACGGCAAGAGAACGTAACCTCTTGGCCGCCTTGGTCGACACCCTCGTCACCACCGCACTGGAGAGAAACCGATGAAAGCATTCGACCGTATTCGAGAAGGCTTGGAACAAGCCATTGCCCACGCCGCCGGCGAGCCTGTGGATGCAGTGATACATCGCCCCCGTGTGCCTGATGTGAAGGGCATTCGGCAGAAAACCGGCATGACCCAGGAGCAGTTTGCCGCCCGCTGCCATATCAGCGTGAACACCCTGCGCCATTGGGAGCGCGGTGACCGTCAACCGCATGGCCCGGCAATGGCGTTACTGCAACTGGTCGAACGCAACCCGCAACTCGTGATGGAAACGCTGGCGGGGAGAGGGTAGGCAACTCCGCTTTAGCCCCATGTCAGCTTGGCAGAATACACACTTAAACCCATATAAAACGGTACGGTGCTACTGGAACCTGCCCACCCTGGAAACCCTCCGTCAGCAATTGGCACCGGAGCCATTGAACACTGGGCGAGAAATCACACTCCCGCGTTTTGGCATCGTTACAGACGACATAGAGGCTCCGCACGCAATTCTGGATAGCCAAGATCGTATGCGGCTGGTAGTTGGGCAAGAATTCTGCCACTGGCTCTATCGTGGTCAAACCCGTGACTGGCCCACCTGCACTCCTGGTTTGTCCAGGCTCCCGACACCGGGAAGTAAAATACTCGAACTTGCCCGCACGATTGCCTTTGAAGACGTGGTTGATTCTCATCCATTTGTAATAAAAGCCCGACAGGTCACGCTTCTCGGCTCCCCCTTATTCGTTGATCCAACTGGGGTCGCCCAGCACTATGGCCTATGCACCGACATGCTGGACCTGACCTGTAATTTCATGGTGGCTAGCTTTTTCGCCACATGCGAATTCAATGTTGAGAGCGCACGGTACGAACCAGTGTCAGCAACTGCCGAGCCGGGGGTGATCTACCGTTCTTCCTGGCTGCACATGGGGTTCACGGGAGAACCGTCGGGTTATGGCTCCCTGGAAATTGTTGGCTGGCAGCCGCTCCCACGACCCGAAGAGCAAAGAGCATTTGCCGTTCGCCTCAAACGACATCACGATTTTCGCCAGCATCCATGTGCGGAGCGGTTCCTGTTCCGACAGGACAGAGAGGTAAGTCAGCGTATCTATGAGACGTTTGAAGGTGGGAATAGCCTGTTTCCCAAAGATGCTGTGGCTGAACTCGCTGAAGAGGCCAAACAAATCAAAGCTTTTACGCGACCCCAAGTAGAACGTGCCTGGCTCAGGTTGGAAGATTGGCTAGGACATACGGTTCATGATTCAGACCGTTCCCTAGCAGAGAAAGAGGCAGGCATTACCGAGGTTCTTACCTGTCCTCTATCTTGGGCGGGCAAAGACATTAATTACTCGGATGCATACCTCGCCACAAAACTCGAAACCCTTCTCAAGAATATCCGTTTCCGCTTGGTTGCTCCCCATAGCACATAGGTTGGATAAACCGACCAACGCGTAGGTTTGATTGCTACATGAGCAAACACAGCACTCAGGGTCAGGACTTGCATAATCACACCAACGTAATCATGCAAGCCCCCCCCCCGCTTCCGCGTTCCGCCTGAAAAGAGAGCGCGTTCCCTACGTCCCCTACTTCTGCTTGGCCGGCCTGCCGGTCTTGATGATTTCCACCTGCTTCACGGCCTTGGTCAGGGCAGCATCGGTCAGCTTGGTCAAGCCGGCCAAGCCGGCGCGCAGCAGTTCGCTTTTCTTCACTTGCAGACCCGCCTGCAGACAGCGTTTCTTGAGTTCGGCAAATTGGGCGTAATCGTTTTCCGGCATGGTAAAGCTGTCGCGCACCATTTTGATTTTGGGCGGCTTGTCTTCCTTTGCCGGCTTCCCGGCTTTAGCTGTTGGGGGTTTTACGCTAACGACTGCGACGGGCGGCTGTTGCTTCACCGTTTTGGCTACCGGCCTGGCGGCGGCTTTAGCCTTGACGGCAGGCTTGGGCAATTCAGTCGTGTCGGTTTCGCCGGGCAGTGGTTTTTTGGGGGTGGGGGCTTTAACGGTCATGGTCTTCTCCAAAATCAGTGGTTCACTAAATCATTACGCCACCAGCGCATGGCATTATCAGTATAAATCGTTTATACGGTTTATCAAGAACTGAATTAATTCGGCTGCGGTCACAATTGTGCAATTCGCGCCCCGTACACTTTCATCGACCAGTCTTCGCCTATCCAATAACGACGCCCCAATCGACCTCGACAACCCGAATGAACCCAACCATTGCTCCAAGATTCATCGCCTGGGCGCGTGAAATTTTTGCAGGCTGGTCGGGATTGATACTCGGGCCGATATTCCTGGCCTTGCTGTTGCTGGCCTTGATCTGGTCGCTGCTGATGTCGCGCATCGAACAGGAAGAGAAACTGGCGATTCAGAATTCCCTCGCCAACAATAAAAACATCGCGCACGTCGCCGCCGAGAATCTCAGCCAGGTGCTGGAACGCACCGAGCTCTACGCCAAGCTGGCAGCCGATTATGTTGCCGGGGAACACAAGGCGCTGGCCTACCTGAACCCGACCCTGCTGGGCGACCGCGCCTATGTCAGGCTGGCGATTTTCGACCAGAACAGCCACCTGCTGCACACCTCTTCGCGCGCCAAGGCCGAACCGGGATTTGCCAACCTGATCGAGCAGACCGGCAAGCGCTGGCCCAAACCGTCGGCGATCCCCGCCCTGGTCGTCGGCCATCCATCGGAAGACACCGGCGAAGCCTGGCGAATTCCCCTGCTGCTGAGATTTACCGCGGGAAACGGTTCCCAGGGCTTCCTCGCCGCTTATCTGGATCTGGGTTATTTTCTCCGGCTCTACCAGGGCGTGAATTTAGGGACGGGGACGCGCATCGAGATTATCGACGAAAACGGTTTCCCGTTGGCCGAGTCGAACGGCGTAACGCTCTCCGCCAGCCGTGGCATCCAGCCTGCCGCTTATGTTCAGCCGCCCCGTGAAGGATCGGGGGTATTTGCCCGTCCCGGCGAAGGAACCCTGGCGGCCTTCGCGCTGGTAAAAACCAAGCATTACCCGATGGCCGTCGCGGTGAGCCGGGATCGCGACGAGATTCTCAAAGACATTGCGCCGCGCCGCCAGCGCTATATCTGGTGGTCGCTAGCGGCGGCAGCGGGTTTGTTGCTGACCTTGTTTTCGATGACCGCGCTGGCCTACCGTCAGCGGCGTATCCATCATGCGCTGACCGTCTCGGAACGGGAAAAACAACAGTTGATCGAACAGTTGGAGGAAGAGAAGGACAACGCCTACCACATTGCCTCGCATGACCACTTGACCGGCCTTCCCAACCGGCTGTTGTTTGCCGAGATGTCGGCCAGCCATCTTTCCCGGGCGAAGCGCAGCCGCAAACACTACGCCACGCTGTTCGTCGATCTCGACCGCTTCAAAACCATCAACGATTCCCTCGGCCACCGCGTCGGCGATTTGTTGTTGCAGACGGTCGCCACCCGTCTCCTCGGCTGTTTGCGCGAAGCGGACGTGATCGCGCGCTTCGGCGGGGACGAATTCGTCGCGCTGGTCACCGAAGTGGAAAGCGTCAACGATGTCGCCGCCATCGCGGCCAAAATGGTGGAAGTGGTGGGGGAACCTTGCCGCAACCTGGACGGCCACGACCTGGAAGTGCGCCCCAGCATCGGCATCGCCTTGTATCCGCAGGACGGACAGGACATCGAAACGCTGCTGAAGCACGCCGATGCGGCGATGTACGAAGCCAAGCGCGGCGGGCGGGGAACCTACCGTTTCTTCGACCAATCCCTCAACAGCAAGGCCGGCCTGCATCTCGAACTGGAGCATGGGATGCGGCGGGCGCTGGAAAACCAGGAATTCTGCCTGCATTACCAACCCCAGGTCAGCCTGGCCGATTTCCGCCTGACCGGGCTGGAAGCCTTGATCCGCTGGAACCACCCCAAACACGGCCTGATTTTCCCCGGCGAATTCATCCCGCTGGCCGAAGAAAACGGCCTGATTTCCGTGCTGGGGAAATGGGTGATCGAGGCTGTCTGCCGGCAAATGTCGGAATGGCGCCAGCGCGGGATTCCGCTGGTGCCGGTGGCCGTCAACATTTCCGCGCGGCAGATGAACGATATGCACCTGGTGCGGGAATTGTGCGATGCCGTGGATCAACATGAGCTGGCGCCGGGACTGCTGAAACTGGAAATCACCGAAAGTTGTTTTATGAATCATCCCGAACGGGCGATAAAAATCCTCGAAATCCTCGCGACCAGGGGCTTTCGCATCGAAATCGACGACTACGGCACCGGCTTTTCCAGCCTGGGTTACATCAAGATGTTCCCGGTGCACGCGATAAAAATCGACCGGACCTTCATTCAAAACATCCGCAACGACGCGGACGACCATGAAATCGTCGCCTCCACCATCGCCTTGGGGCATAAGCTCGGCCTCAGCATTATTGCCGAAGGCGTCGAAACCCGCGAACAACTGATCCACCTGAAAACCGCCGGGTGCGACGACATTCAAGGCTATTATTTCCAGCGCCCGGTAGCAGCGGGCGACATCGAACCGATTTTGATCCGGGGAGTTTTCAAGGCATGAGCGCAGGGAACTTCAAACAGTTTGCGCGCGGCGCCGCCATCGCCGCGCTGCTGGCCGTCGGCATGGAAGCGGCATCCGGCTGCGAAAATCCGGGGCAGCTGCGTTTTTCCGTGATCCCCATGGAAGACACCCAGAAGCAGTTGACAGCGTACCAGCCGCTGTTCAGGCGCCTCGAAACGGCCTTGGGCAAACCGGTCATCGCCGTAACGCCATCTTCCTACGGTTCGGTGGTGGAAGGCTTGCTGGCAGGCTCGATAGACCTGGCCGTGCTCGGGCCGGCATCCTATGTTTCGGCAAAACGCAGCGACCCCGACATTACCGTATTCGCCACCTACGCCAAGAAAGCCGGCGCTTTCCGGGAAGAAGGACCGTTCTATCGTTCGATGCTGATCGTGAAAAAAGGCGGGCGCTTGCAGACGGTGGAATCCCTGCGCGGCGCCAGCCTGGCATTCGTCGATCCGGTCAGCACCTCCGGCACCGTCTTGCCGTCGCATGTTTTTCCCAAAGTGACCGGAATGCCGGTCAATAAATACTTCGGCCGCATCACCTACGCCGGCGACCACATCCAGGCCGCCCTGGCGGTACTCAACGGCCAGGTGGACGCAGCCTTCGTTTCCGGCACCTACCTCAGCGAACTGGTACGCGGCGGCCAGGCCAAGCCGGAGGAATTTCTGGTGCTGTGGCGCTCCGAGCCGATCCCGATGGACCCGATCGTTTATCGCGGGCATCTGTGCGGCCCACTCAAGGATAAAATCCGCAAAGTGTTCCTGGAAACCGACAGCGAAAAAGACAAAACCTTGCTGGATAATCTCAGAACGACACGGTTTGTTCCGATGAACGATGCGGATTACCGGATTATCCGGGAACTGCCGATGCTCTAGATTCGGATTCGGCACCTGAATCTGAACACCATGATTTTTCGCCAATTTTGCGCTATTGTTGCGGCTGATCGGAGAGGGGATGGCGGATCAAGCTAGCCTGCCATTGATTTGCCCGCGCGGATTAGCGCGGACTGGAGCGTATAGAAACCAGACATGCCGGACGCATTTCAAATTAGACACCTAGAAGGTGGTTTTTTCGGGGCGGTTTGGGGCGTCTATTTAATGTTAGGGGTTTTGCATGACTTTGCCTGAGCTCCAACAATTTCGTGAACGGATTGAACGCACCATGCGTATCGTTCAACGAATGGCAGATACCGGGTACATAGAGTCGCACGTTCTCACGGATGGCAATACACACGAATACCACTTTTGCGGCATCAAATCTCCTGAGCAACTTGAAGATGAGCTGCTAAATCTTTTCGTTTTGGTATGGAGCATGAAGGACTATCTCAAGGAATTTTACAAGGCGAACGGCATTGATCCATCTAGCGTTGAAAAAGCCGTTGACGACAATCTGGCGCTTCAACTAATTTCAGATATTGCGAATAGAGCGAAACACGGCAATTTGGTTAAGAGCCGTTCACGCCAGTTCGCCACTCTCGTCAATGTTGGCATCACCATCCCCCAGCCATCAATTCAAAAAATCACTGTTGGAGCGTTCTTCGTTGAAGTGGATGTAAAAGACGCCGAGAACGCAGCTTTCAGGGCAGATATTCAATGCTCATCCAATGGTGAAATGCTTGATGCTTTCACTACGCTTCAGTTAGGGCTGAAGGCATGGGAACAAATTATAGTTCCCTAACAGCGTGTAAGGCGCAATCCCCGAAGGGCATTGCGCCGTATGGTTTTGTGCGCTTCGCGCTGATGTTTGGATAGCCGGGGGCAGCCCGGCGGCTGGTTACCTTCTTTTGTCTCGCCAAAAGAACGTAACCCAAGAAAAAGCGACCCCATTCCGCCGCCCTCCGCTCCGCTACGGGTACCCTGCGTTGCTCGCCAAACCGGGCGGCTGCGGGACTCGGCCCCGCGGGCCTCAAACAGTCCTCGCCGACTTCCCCCGGCTTGTCTGCGCTACTCGGCGGCGAAACAGGGGAGCCACCCAAAAACCATCCCCACCCTAGCCCGCCCCTCTTGTGCCCAGGCCATAAGGCCGTCGGGTATGAAGGAGCGGGAATGTGGCTGTAGTGGCCTGTGGATGCGGTGCTGGAATTATTGACGATTTTGTAGGTCAGGCCGCTGGCCTGATCGTCGGGTCAGCGCCCCGACCTACAAAATACGCTGCGGTCTCGGAACCTTCGGCGGGTTTCCCCTTCTGCACCGCCTCGTCTGGCCGGAAAAGCCGGGGGATTTCGGCGAGCACTGTTTAAGCGCAAAGCGCGAGTTGCGCAGCCGCCCGGCTTTTCCGGTCAGGCGAGGGTAGCCCGAAGGGCCGGTGCGGCAGGGGTCGCCTTCTTTCGGTTACCTTGCTTGGCGAAGCAAGAAAGGTGACCAGCCGCCGGGCTGCCCCCGGCTATGTAAAAAACCGCGCATAGCGCGACAACACCCGCGTGGAAGCACAGATTCAGACTAACTGCCCGCGCTTCAGCGGGGAAATGAAAATCCCCCATCCAAGGCGCCGCTAAATATTGCCTGGCACACCTTGTCACAATATTTCGCGACCGACAGCCACTCGGTTTCCTTGAACTCCACCTCTCCCTCGACGTAGATTGCCGTATCGGCGGATGGAACTAAGAATACGCCGTGTGCCGCAACAAACACGCCAGGGCAGCCGGTGCGGCGCAACTCGGCCAGCGTCGCCGCGTCGAATAGAGCGGCGGCATCCTGGCCGGCGTATGTCGCGTTTTTCCCCAACGCGGCGACCAGCGTGTAGCCATCTTCCCCGTCCCGGCGCAACAGCAGCAAGTCGCGCCCGGCGGCCCCCAGCAACGCGCCGGCCTGCATCAGCGCGCCGGACAGGAACTGCTCCCGTGAGCCGGTTGCGGACAAGGGAAGCGCCTCGAGCGCTTGCCTCAACCCGAAACTATTGTATCCGGCGGCAGCGATGTCCTCGTAGGAGCGCAGCGCGGTGATCAGCGAGGAAAACAGCTTTTGCGCGGTGAGTTCGGTTTTGCATTTGTAATCGTTGATGTCGTAGTTGACGATGACGTTCTGCTCCGGCGCCTCGCCGGGTTGCCCGGTACGCAGGATGATGCGTACCCGCGCGTTTTTCAGTTGGTTGCGGATATGCTTGATCACCTGCAATCCCGCATCGCGGGATTCCATCACCACATCGAGCAGGATGACCGCCGTATCAGGATGCTCCTCCATGATTTTGCAGGCGCTGTAGCCGCTGTAGGCGTCGATGAAAGCCAGCCCCCTGTCGCGGAAAGTGAAATCGGCAAGCACCAGCTTGGTGACAGAATGAATATCGCCTTCGTCGTCGACGATCAGGATTTTCCACGGAGGATGGCGCGGCGGCGTGGTCTCGCCGCCACCGGCGGGAAGATTCAATAGATCGGAGAGTGGGTTTTCCATAACCATAGCGGTTGATCCTGTTCGTCAGTTTTGGCTTGTTTCGCCCGGCTCCGGCGATTTGGCCGGGAATACCATCACGAAGCATGTACCACGCCCCACGGTGCTTTCGCAGCGGATGCGCCCCCCCAAGTTGCCGCTCACCAGGTTGTACACGATGTGCAGCCCGAGGCCGCTACCGCCTTGCCCTTGGCGAGTCGAGAAGAAAGGCTCGAAAATATGTTTCATGTCGGCTTCCGCGATCCCCTTGCCGTCATCCGCCAGCGACAATTCCACGTCATCCCCGTTTTTCCCGGCGCAGATCGAAATGCGACCATGTTCCCGGCCGTCGGCGTAGGCATGGGTCAAGGCATTGAGCACCAGGTTGGTGAGAATTTGGGAAATCGAGCCGGGATAGGAATCGACTTCTATCTCATCGGCACCTTCCACGACGATCTCGTGGGTGGAGTTCCGCAATTGCGGTTTCAGGCTGAGCAGGGTTTCCCGGATGGTTTGGCCGAGATTGAAATGCCGGCGTTTCTGGCTGGTCTGATCGACCGCCACCTGCTTGAATCCCTGGATCAGTTCCGCCGCCCGGCTGCTGTTCGTGAAGATCAATCCGGTCGTCTCTCCGGCCACCGCGAGAAAATGCTGCAAATCGCTTTTTGTCAGCGTTCCCGCCTCAAAGCGTCCGGCGATGTCCCCGGCCAAGGCTTGCAAATGCGTCGCGGCGGTCAGGCAGATTCCTACCGGCGTGTTGATTTCATGCGCGACGCCGGCCACCAGCTGCCCCAGCAACGCCATTTTTTCCGACTGAATCAAGCGGCGCCGCGCTTGCCGCAACTCATCGTTCTGCATCGCCAGGATCTGCGAAAGCGCACGCAACAAAACCTGGGTGTCGATCAGGCGATAATCCCCCGGCGCCGGAAAAGCGATCACCACGGGTTCGTAGATCGTTTCGCCGGAGCGTTCCAGCGCCCGGCCCGCCGCAACGTCGATGCGCTCGCCGGC
>Ga0208566_1002327_pt1 | contig 10263 bp, 9 predicted proteins | sample PL_2010_150m_FD_184159 | JGI IMG/M metagenome (GOLD analysis project Ga0208566, IMG submission 184159) | Freshwater microbial communities from Powell Lake, British Columbia, Canada to study Microbial Dark Matter (Phase II) - PL_2010_150m... | ecosystem: Environmental > Aquatic > Freshwater > Lake...
GACCTACCCGTCTTTGCCGATGTCTACACCCTGACCCACAAAGTATTTCTCTTCACCCAGGATTATCCGCGTGAGTATAAATTCACACTGGGCCAGGATATGAAGCGAGATTGCCTGGTATTGCTGCGCTCTATTTATCAAATCAATAAATCCACCGACAAGGTCGCCCACCTTGAGGCTTTCTTAGATGACTTTGAGCTGCTCAAATTAGAGATTCGTCTTTCGGGAGATTTAAAGTTATTGCCCACTAAAAAACATAGCGAGTTAATCGTCTTGATGGATAGCATTGGAAAGCAGATCACAGGCTGGAGAAATGCCAGTCTGAGGGCCAGAATTTCACCGGTTACGGCTGGCGAGAGCGAGCAATGATTCGCGTTTGAAAAGCGATAGAGAGACTTCCAAGTAGTGCTGGGATCGAACTTTCCCAAAGCCAGAGGAAGTTAAGGTGTGCCCCTTTTAGATTCCTAGAAGGGGCCAAAACATCTCTATAGATATCGGTGTTGGAGGATTCGTGGCGAACAACTACTGGTCCTCGTCTGAGAACAATGCGAACAACGCGTGGAACCAGAACTTCAACAATGGCAACCAGAACAACAACAATAAGAACAACACCAACTACGTTCGGCCAGTGCGGGGTTTTCAGCGTAATCTAGTAATGACTGCGAGTGGCTCTAGAACCTGTGCCTTTACGATGTTTTTGAGGACAGGGCTAGGGCCACAACTCATCAGCGTCTCAAAAGTATGAATGTAGAGCCAGCCACTGGATATATCGAATTCCATGAACTGCTAGAGGCGTATTTTCGCTGCCGCAAGAATAAACGGCGCACCCACAACGCTCTGGCCTTTGAGCTCGATTATGAGGCCAATTTAGTAACTCTTTGGAAGGAGATTAATGATGGCACTTACCGTCCTGGAAAATCGATCGCCTTTATTGTTAGCAAGCCAGTTAAGCGCGAGATATTTGCTGCAGATTTTAGAGATCGCATTGTTCACCACCTCATTATCTCCAAACTCAATCCACTCTTTGAATCTGCCTTCATTTATGACTCTTACGCTTGTCGAACAGGTAAGGGCACTCTCTTTGGCATCCGGCGCCTTGATCGCTTTATCCGAAGAGCATCTTCCAATTACAGTCGTGATGCTCATGTTCTCAAACTCGATATACGGGGATTTTTCATGCACATTAATGTGGAGATTCTCTATGCAAAGTTGGTGGAGTTTATCCAGTCACGCTATGTGGGAGCCGATAAAGAGTTGTTAATGAGTCTGACCAAGGTTGTTCTTTTCAATAACCCCAGCCAAAACTGTGTGATCAAGGGAGCAAGAAGTGGATGGGATGGCCTGCCCCGCGATAAGAGCCTGTTTTATTCACCCCTTAATTGCGGGCTACCAATTGGAAATTTAAGTAGCCAAGTATTTGCTAACTTTTATTTGAATGGTTTTGATCACTTTATTAAGAAAAACTGCGGCATCAAATTCTACGGTCGATACGTAGATGACTTCGTCTTGGTTCACCCTGATGGTCATTATTTGCGCTCATTGATTCCTATTATTCGAAGTTATCTCTATCAAGAGCTAGGACTTGTGCTTCATCCCAAGAAGATCTATCTACAAAGATGCGAGAAGGGTGTTGCCTATTTAGGGGCGATAATTAAACCTGGGCGGATCTATATGGGAAATCGCATCAAAGGTAACTTTTATAATTCTGTCAAAAAACATAATCTTCAACTGGAGAAATTAGGTGAGGCTAAACCAGATCTTATGACGCGTCAAAGTTTTCAATCCAGTGCCAACTCCTATCTTGGCATTATGCGACACCACAATACGTTTCGGCTTCGCAAAAGTATGGTGAGTAAGAATGTTCAAGGATGGTGGCGCTATGCCTATGTCAATGGCAGGGTTACGAAGTTTTCTTTAAAGCCTTGACTAGGGCCGGGACACTTATGGATGCTGCATTCCACACGATGTCTGCGTCGATGAGGTGATAAGCATGCGCCAACTGTGTGCGCATACCAATAATTTCTTTCCAGGGAATTTCCGGATATTTTCCTTTGAATTGATCTGACAGGCGGGTACAAAATTCACCAATATTCAGAAGTGCTCTTTCAATGGCCCACTGACATCCAAAATCAGCAAGGAAATTTTCATTTCCTTTTGCTACTAGAAGTTCTAATTTATCTGCTGTTTCAAAGAGATCTGCTAGGAGGTAATCGTCAGAACGTGTCACAGAACAAGTGCTTCTTCGCGTATGTGGATATCTCTTGGCTTGAGCCCACCCATTGATATTACATCGACGGGCATTTTAAGAAATGCCGCTAGGGAGTCTTGCAAACCCACAAGATCCAAGAGTGATGTGCCTTTATCGAAGGTCACCAGAAAATCAACATCACTATCTGGTCCATCCTCGCCCCTGGCAACACTTCCAAAGACTGCAATCTTGAGGCCCTTATGGCGTGCGGCAATAGCCTTGATGGCTTCGCTATTTTCTTTAAGAAATGCCATGCGCTCACTCATACCAAAAGAATACCAGCCACGAATTTAAGGCGGTTCTCTGCGCTATTTCCCGCGTGAAATCTGTCTTGGCTGAGCTAGGGCTTGGGCATGATTAGGACTGTAAATCCCCCGGCTCTGCCTTCGAAGGTTCAAATCCTTCACCCGCCACCAGTTTCACGTTCCGCGTTAAAGTTCATAAGTGAGCAAAGCAATCGTTATTGGTGCCGGCGTAATTGGCTGCTCGATAGCGTATGAAATGGCACGCCAGGGTTATGAGGTTATTGCACTCGATAAGGCCCAGAGCCCAGGACAGGGCTCATCAAATGCATCAAGCGCGGTTGTTCGTTTTAATTACTCTACTTTTGATTCAGTAGCCCTTGCATGGGAGTCGTATCATTGCTGGAAAAACTGGCCTGAGCATCTTGGTAGTAAACAGGAGAGCTATTCACAGATGATAGATGTGGGTGTGGTTATGTTGGATGCACCCGTAATTTCAGGTGAGAAAACATCACAGTTATTTGAAGCCGTTGGAGTCCCGTATGAAGTATGGAGTTCAGATGTGCTGGCTAAAAATGTCAATGGAATCGATGTCGGTAAGTACTGGCCACCAAAGACGTTGGCCGATGAGGCGTTTTGGGAAGATCCCAAAGATTCACTTGGTGCGATCTTCACACCAAATGGCGGTTATATCGATGATCCATTACTTGCAACGCAGAATTTGGCACAAGCTGCGCTTAATACTGGGGTTACCTTTCGTTTCAAAACTACTGTGACAGCAATCCTTCGCGGGGGAAATAAAACCCTTGGAGTAGAAATAAATAACTCTGAAAAGATTTTCGCCAATATCGTAATCAATGTTGGTGGACCATGGTCTAATCAAATTAATGCACTTGCCGGAGTTGGCCAAGATTTCACAATCTCTCTAAGACCCATGCGGCAGGAAGTTCATCAAATCAATACGCCCATGAACTTACTTCCTGGCCCCATTATTGGTGATCTAGATCTTGGAACATATATGCGATCTACGCCAGCGGGTTCAACACTTATCGGTGGTACCGAACCTGAATGTGATGGGCTTGAGTGGGTAGATGATGTCGATGCAGTTAATCTCAATAGAACGAAGGAGAAGTTCGAAGCCCAAGTTACGCGTGCAGCTCGCAGGCTTCCTGCACTAAAGATTCCAAACACACCATCTGGCATCGCTGGCATATATGACGTTGCCTCGGATTGGACGCCTATCTATGATCGAACTGATCTCGATGGCTTCTATGTAGCCATAGGCACTAGCGGAAATCAATTTAAGAACGCTCCAATGGTCGGCAAACTCATGAGCCAACTCATCAGTGAGGTCAGTGGCGGACATGATCATGATCTTGAGCCTGTGCGGGTGCGCTGTGGACATACGGGAAATGAGATCAGCATGGGCGCTTTTTCACGCAAGCGTTTATTTAACTCTGATAATACTGGGACGGTGATGGGCTAAGTCACGCAGGGAGAATTAGAAGCGTCCAATGGATACCTCCTGCGTAAGGTGGCTAAGAAATTGCGCAGCCTTTTCTAACCTCACATCTAATGAATCCAGTTCGCTGGGGAGAAACGGGGTTTTATCAAATGAAAATTGGAATAGTTGGAGCCGGCTTTGCTGGCCTCTCGTCGGCAAAGGTGTTGACCGAGTTTGGACATGATGTTCAAGTTTTTGAAAAAGATACCGAAGTCGGCGGTGTATGGGCAACATCTCGTCGATATCCAGGCCTTGGTACTCAAAATGTACGCAGCACTTATGCATTAAGTGACTACCCCTATCCAAAGGGAACACCTGAATGGCCAAGTGGCGAACAAGTACAGAAATACATGGAAGGTTATGCCAAGAAATTTAACATCTTAAAAAAAGTCTCTTTCGCCACCGAAGTTAAAAGTGCTAAACAAAATAGTGATGGCTCTTGGGCGGTAGAAACTATATCTGGCGGAAAGAGTACTTCACATAGCTTTGAATTCTTTATAGTTGCTAATGGAATCTTCAACGATCCATTCATTCCTGAGTGGAAAGGCGCTGATGCATTCACGGCCGCTGGCGGCAAAATCATGCATACCGTAGATTTCCATAATGTAGAAGATGTCAAAGGCAAGAACTGTGTCTTTATTGGCTATGGAAAGTCTTCATGTGATGCAGCAAATGCCACTGTCGGAATTGCAAAGAAGACTACGGTTGTTGCTCGGCAATTAATTTGGAAGGTTCCAAAGCGACTCAATAATGTCCTTAACTATAAAATGCTTCTACTTACTCGCATGGGAGAAGCTCTGTTTCCATATATTGAGCTCAAGGGTGCTGAGGCATTTTTGCATGGCAAAGGCAAGAAAGTTAGTGCTGGAATGCTTGGAAGTGTTCAAGGCGTTATAGAGAAGCAGTTCAAGCTTGAGAAATTAGGGCTGCACCCAAAGACTGGCCTAGACACAATAGTTCGAAGCACGGTCTCACTAGCTACAGATGGTTTTTTTAAGAACATAAAAGATGGAAAGCTCTCAGTTATTCGCGATGCAGAGATTACAAACATGTCAGCCGGTAAAGTCACTCTTTCAAATGGACAGGTGCTAGATGCCGACTATGTCATCTGCGGAACAGGCTTCAATCAGCGTGTCCCATTTTTAGATGCTTCTGTTATGAAGGCAATTACCGATGAGCGTGGAAACTTTCGCCTTTATCGCCAACTGATTCCATTAGATGTGAAAAACTTAGCTTTCAATGGTTACAATTCATCGTTTTTCTCACAATTAAATGCTGAAATGGGAGCAGTTTGGATTGCCGCCTACATTGCAAAAGCAGTTAATTTGCCGTCAAAGTCCGAAATGTTGGCACATATTGATAAGCGATTAGCTTGGATGGAGAAGCGCACCGAAAATAAGCACGCACGCGGAACGAATATTATTCCGTTTTCAGTACACAATATTGATGAGCTGCTACTCGATCTCAATCTGCAGATTCCTGTACCGGTTAGATTTAACCAGTGGCTTCTCCCGATCAACCCCAAGAGTTATGCCAAAGTGGGGTCAAAACTTCGTACACAATTGGCTAAATCAGGTAAGTAAGTTGTAATAAAAATAGCCCTGGTCAATCGGCCAGGGCTATTTTTTTTAGATGATTAAGCCTCTAATAATGGTATTGCTGGAGCCGCTTGCTCTGGCCCCATTGCAGAATAACCACCATCGGCGGCCCAATCGGCACCAGTTACAACGGAGGCTTTTTCGCTAGCTAGAAAAGAGATTACATTTGCTACTTCCTCAGGATCACCAACACGTCCAGTTAGATGAAATGGTGCCGCCACACGATCCGTCTTCTGGCGGTCACCCTTAGACAACATGTCCATAATTGCAGACCAAGTCCAACCAGGGGAAACCGAGTTCACACGAATTTTATCGCCGGCATAGTCCATAGCCATATTGCGTGTTAATTGAACTAAAGCAGCTTTACTTACTGGATAAATCCAGCGGCCAGTTTGGGCAACACTAGAAGAGATACTTGTTAAATTAATAATTGATCCACCACCCTGCTTCTTCATATGTGGTCGAACACCAGCACCCATCATCGCCGAACTTGAGACATTTACATTTAAGGTATTCGCCCACTGTGCCCGGCTGCTATCGGCACCAGCGTCATCATACGAGCAGGCAAGATTTACCAGAATATCGATTCGCCCCCATGTGTCTATTGCAACTTTGATCAGTTTTGTAATCGCTAAGTCATCTGTAATATCCCCATGAAAGAAAATAGCATTAGGCCCACAGTCAGCAGCGGCTTTGGCACCACTCTCTTGATTAATTTCGACTATCAAAACCTTTGCGCCATCAGCAATAAGTGTCTTAGCAACTATGGCCCCAAATAAGGTTCCACCACCAGTGACGATTGCAGTCTTACCTGCCAATAAATCTGAGCTCATATCTCTCCCTTTAAACCATTAAGAAGAGCCACCCTATAACTGGATTACTTAGAAATCTGTCCTACTCACGCACGGGCTATCCGTAGAACGCAAATAAGGCTCTCAAAGCTATTGACATCACCTACCAGCAAAAGGAGCATTCTCACATGGTTCCCGTCGCAGAACTCCTAAAAGAACATAACCTCTTTAGGACTACCCATCTTGATGAGGCTCGGAGTGAAGTTGCACGAGTTTTTTGTCCACATTCATTAACAACAACCAACCGAGAAGAAAAACTCAAAACTGTTCACAATCGAATCACCCTAGGTGATGTAACTTTGAACTATCTTGACTACGGCGCCGAAGTGAGAATCACGCCAGGAGAATTGAATTCTTTTTATCTCGTTCAGATACCTTTGAACGGCAGAGCTGAGATTTCCTGTGGGAAAGAGATGATTCTTTCTGATGTGAACATGGCATCTATCCCAAATCCCTTAGAGAAATTAGACATGGTCTGGCACTCGGGTAACCCTCAGTTGATGGTCTATATAAATCGGGCAACGCTTGAGAAGCGGCTCGAAGATCTAATTGGCCGAGAGATACACGTTCCCGTTAGATTTGAGTTAGGAATGGATTTAACAACTCAGAATGCCAAGAGTTGGCGCAACTTAATCGACACCTTAGTTTCAGATGTTGATCATGAGGGATTGACAATGCATGCTGGAATTCGGAATCAATTTCAGGACTTAATAATTACAGGGCTCTTACTGTCACAAAAACATAATTACAGCGAATCTATTGGGACAAGTATCGAGCCGATAACATCGCGATCGGTGCGCCTGGCAATGGCTGCATGCGAGGCAAATCCTCAGGATCCATTGACTGTGACAGATATGGCGCATATTGCTGGTGTCAGCATTCGCTCTTTACAGGATGGCTTTAAGAAATATGTAGGCATGAGCCCAACGGACTACCTACGCAATGTCCGCCTCAATCGAGTCCGCGAAGAGTTATTGGCCGAGCGAAGCTTTGACTCATCTATTGCAGATATCGCCTTTAGATGGGGATTTACTCACCTTGGCAGATTTGCAAAGCTTTATCATGAGCGTTTTGGTGAACTTCCATCTGAGACTATTCGAAAGTAAGTAAAACCCTTCCGGCGCACTACTTCTTGGCGATATTTAATGCAAAATTTAAAGCTGGACCGGCTAATTTGTCATGTAGTTCAAAGAAGTTTTCAGTTGCTTGGTAGCCGGCCCAAGATTTAGGTAAAAACTCTTGCGGAAGACCTGGGTCAAAATACGGCGCATGCCGCCAATTTGTAAGTATCGTTGTGTAGTCACGAAATGCTCTAGCTGCATCGATTACGTTGTTTCTGGAGGCCCAATATTTAATGACGGGTTTAGTAGTTTTACTAAAAGATGTGTAAACCTCTTGAATACCCTCGAGATCCCACCATTCTTGGACTGCGGCAGATGTTGGAACAAAGGCCATATGTTCGGCGGAGAAAAAATTCATATATTTTTCAACTTTGAGTGATTTAGCTAGTGAGATTGCATCACCACTTAACTGGCGCGGGGCTATCCAAAGCCCACCACTGACTTGCGCAAAACCAATTCTCGTTAAGCGGGATCTAAGTTGATAGCGCACTGATCGAAGTTTTTCAGGAATTGAAAATGCAACCAAAATCCAACCCTCGTTAATGGGGGAGTCGCGGCGCTGGAGTACTCGAGAATCACCTTGGTCGAAGGATTTTCGCATTTCAGGAGAGATCGCATAGCCAATAACGCCATTTTGCTTTTTAGAGATCAACATTCCTCGGCGTTTAAATCGTGCAAGTGCGCTCCTGGCGGCATCTTCGGCGACATCTAGTTCGGCACAGAGTTGGATGATCGTATTTGCCGAGAACCAACCTCCGTTAAAGCGGCTGTAAGCAGCGAAAATAGTGATGATGAGAGACTGAGGACGCGCAGATCTATCAACTAAATCTCGGGCCTCTCCACTAAAGATACTGTCCATTTGGGAATGCTAGTGTGCAGGAGTGTAATTGCAAGGCTTTTTAAAGAGAATAATTAGGATAGGTACCTACCAGGGGGTTCTAGTGGCTAACGCATATGTTGAAGTAAAGCGGATCTTAGAGTGGATGGAGACCGATGCCGCTGGCCATCAACATTACACATCGGCATTTCGTTGGGTGGAGGAGTGCGAGTCTGCTTTGTACCGCAAGCTAGAACTGCCGACCTCTCTATTCGGCCAAATTCCGCGCGTAAAAGTTCAGATGGAATATAAGCGCCGTATATTCTTTGGTGAAGAAATTCTCACCCGCCTTGAAGTTATAAGAGTTGGTAACTCATCACTTGAATTTGCCTTTAGCGCACATGTTGGCGGCGAACTCGCAGCTGTTGGAAATTATATAATTGTGCACTCTCCAGTAATCGGTGAAGGTGCTAAGCCATGGCCAGATGCATGGCGCGGCGCATTTTTAGGAGAGTAGTTTCGCAACCATCAATCCACTTCCACCGCCCACACCGCCACCAGGCCATGTTCCAGAGCCACATAAGTAAAGATTCTTAACTGGTGTTCTATGTCGAATCCAACCCGGCATAGGGCGCAAGAAGAAAAACTGCGCGGGGTGATGGCTTCCACCAAGGGAGTCACCTTTTATTAAGTTTGGGTTATAGCGCTCTAAATCTGTTGGTGAAAGAGTTTTTCTCGCCAAGATTTGAGATTTTAAGCCAGGTGCATATGTTTCTAAGTTTTCTATGATGCGATCGGCGTAGGTTTCTGCAATTTCATCCCATGAATTACCGTGAATTATTCCCGCGCTATCGCCTGTAATTTCTAGTGGTAATACGCGAACTTGAATCCATAAAATATGCTTTCCTTCTGGAGCACGTGATGGATCACTGACCGTCGGCTGCCCAATAACGAGCGTGGGATTTGCTGGAAGTTTTCCAGCAGCGGCATGCGTATAAGTGAGTGCCATCTCATCTACATATGGGGCGATGTGGACATAATTAAACTCACGCGCTTCTTCGTTTATCCAACGAGGTAGCTCATTTAATGCTAAATGAATCATCATGGTTCCGAGCCCCGGCCTAAAATTCTTTAATTGATTAATCTCAGAATTGATGGCGGGCTCGAGCTTGTCGTGGCTTGGTAGTAGCGCAGGCATGAGCGCAGGGTTTACATTTGCGATAATTGATTGCGCCTTGATGATTTCGCCACTTGCAGTTTTAATGCCAACTGCCTTGCCGTTCTCGATGATAATTTCTTTAACGCTGGTATCTGCACGAAGTTCTCCGCCGTTGCTTCTAATGAGGCCACAAAGGGCATCGACTAGAACTTTGGCACCGCCCTTACCTAAAACCATTCCGAACTCTTGCCCACCAATGGACTCTAAGAAGGAAAAAAGTGCACCACCAGAAATATCTGGACCGTAATCCAAATGCATTCCCCATGTTGCCGCAAGAGCCTTCATTTCAGGACTGCTGAAATGCTCATCAGTGAAAGCACGACTAGATTGCAGCAGCATCCTAATTAATTCAAGAAGCTCAGAGACCCCTAAAACTCGCCAGGCCTTGAAAAGGATTTTCACTGCAGCGATTGAAGGAAGTTCGGTGCCAAGAAGTGGGAATAAGTGCGGAGCTAGAACTCCTAGCTTTGTGGTGAGCGCCTTCCATGCCTCAACATCATGCGGAGCAATCTTTCTAATGTTGTTCTGAGTCTGCTCGCGATCCATCACAACGCCGACCATTTTTCCATCGGGAAAAACTGAGCAATAGGGTTTAGCGGATGGGACAAACTCAAGACCGTGCTGTATTAATTGATCTTTAAGAGCTGCCATAACTCCACCGCC
>Ga0208566_1002329_pt1 | contig 10258 bp, 5 predicted proteins | sample PL_2010_150m_FD_184159 | JGI IMG/M metagenome (GOLD analysis project Ga0208566, IMG submission 184159) | Freshwater microbial communities from Powell Lake, British Columbia, Canada to study Microbial Dark Matter (Phase II) - PL_2010_150m... | ecosystem: Environmental > Aquatic > Freshwater > Lake...
ATGTTGACCCTCCCGCCAGCAAAAAGGCTGGCAGGAAATTGATCCCCGAGGGTGACCTCGAAACGCCGAAACAGTGAATACAGTTCGCTGCGGGGCGCGTCACCAAGCGGGTTTGCTTTTTGAAAATCTGATTCGAATTTTCGCCGGTCATCGGCAAAATTCAGAACGCAAACACAAATAGACAATCAGCATATGCTGAATTGTGCGTTTCCGTCGGTTTTGATTTTTTAATTTGACGGCCCAAATAGTAGCCGAGTCTCACTCGGCAATATATGGATAGTCAGAAAACTTTCCTCCGCTTAGCGGCGGAGGGCAAACTTTTCACGGAGAGTTTGATTCTGGCTCAGAACGAACGCTGGCGGCGTGGATAAGACATGCAAGTCGAACGGGATCAGGTTTGTAGCAATACAAATTTGGTCCAGTGGCAAACGGGTGCGTAACACGTGAGCAATCTGCCGGGAAGTGGGGGATAGCTCGCCGAAAGGCGAATTAATACCGCATATGGCCAGGAAGGACATCCTTCCGAAGCCAAAGTCGCAAGACGCTTCCTGATGAGCTCGCGGCCTATCAGCTAGTTGGTGAGGTAACGGCTCACCAAGGCTATGACGGGTAGCTGGTCTGAGAGGACGACCAGTCACACTGGAACTGAGACACGGTCCAGACACCTACGGGTGGCAGCAGTCGAGAATTTTTCACAATGGGGGAAACCCTGATGGAGCGACGCCGCGTGGAGGACGAAGGCCTTCGGGTCGTAAACTCCTGTCATGCGGGAACAAGAAAGTGATAGTACCGCAAGAGGAAGAGACGGCTAACTCTGTGCCAGCAGCCGCGGTAATACAGAGGTCTCAAGCGTTGTTCGGATTCATTGGGCGTAAAGGGTGCGCAGGCGGCGTGGAAAGTTGAGTGTGAAATCCTGGGGCTTAACCTCAGAACTGCACTCAATACTCCCATGCTAGAGGAATGTAGAGGAGAGTGGAATTCACGGTGTAGCAGTGAAATGCGTAGATATCGTGAGGAAGACCAGTTGCGAAGGCGACTCTCTGGGCATTTCCTGACGCTCATGCACGAAGGCCAGGGGAGCAAACGGGATTAGATACCCCGGTAGTCCTGGCAGTAAACGGTGCACGTTTGGTGTGGGCGGGCTCAGACCCCGTCCGTGCCGGAGCTAACGCGTTAAACGTGCCGCCTGGGAAGTACGGTCGCAAGATTAAAACTCAAAGAAATTGACGGGGGCCCGCACAAGCGGTGGAGTATGTGGCTTAATTCGATGCAACGCGAAGAACCTTACCTGGTCTTGACATGCATCTCTAAGTTAATGAAAGTTAGCGACTTGGTAGCAATATCAAGAATTTGCACAGGTGCTGCATGGCTGTCGTCAGCTCGTGTCGTGAGATGTTGGGTTAAGTCCCGCAACGAGCGCAACCCCTGTGTCCTGTTGCCTGCAAAGGCTCTCTGGACAGACTGCCCTGTGAAACGGGGAGGAAGGTGGGGATGACGTCAAGTCAGTATGGCCCTTACGACCAGGGCTGCACACGTACTACAATGCCCAGTACAGAATGATCCGAATCCGCAAGGTGGAGGAAATCTCAAAAACTGGGCCCAGTTCGGATTGGAGGCTGCAACTCGCCTCCATGAAGCCGGAATCGCTAGTAATGGCGCATCAGCTACGGCGCCGTGAATACGTTCCCGGGCCTTGTACACACCGCCCGTCACATCATGGAAGTCGTTTGTAGCCGAAGCACGTGCGCCAACCCGCAAGGGAGGCAGCGTTCTACGCTATGAGCGGTAACTGGGATGAAGTCGTAACAAGGTAGCCGTAGGGGAACCTGCGGCTGGATCACCTCCTTTCTAAGGAGAAAGACCTAAACTTTGACAACGCGCAAGCCGCGTCAAAACATGGTTAGTCTGATCCCGCGCAAGCGGGATGAAATCCCATCCGTCGAAAGCCGGGTGGGTCAAAATCTCGGAAGCGCACAATTCAGCATATCTGTCTGTCAAATATCCGGCACCCGGCCTCCGCCGGCCGACCCGATCCCAATTTCGTCTGCCATTAAACCTGGGGGTATAGCTCAGTTGGTAGAGCGCCAGCTTTGCAAGCTGGATGTCCGGGGTTCGAGTCCCCGTGCCTCCACCATCAAGTTTTCAGTTTTCAGTTTTCAGTTTTCAGTTCTGAACACTGAGCACTGGCCACTGAACACTTTCCTTCGGGCCTGTAGCTCAGTTGGTTAGAGCATGCGCTTGATAAGCGCAGGGTCATAGGTTCGAGTCCTATCAGGCCCACCACCACGTGTTTGTGCGTTTTGAATTTTTCCGATAACGGACAGTAAAAAGTTCGGGTTGGATCAAGTCCCGCGGCAACGCCGGGGGCGCGGTTCTTTGACATTCGCATATTAGGGAAGAAAAATTACAACTTCCAAATAGTTGACAAAGCTGAGTCTGTGCGGACTCCGCGGCTAGCGCCGCGCAAGTCCGCCTAGGAGAAATTTCAGTAATATCAAGATGAAAAAAGCTACTAAGAGCACATGATGAATGCCTTGGTGCCAACAGGCGATGAAGGACGTGATAAGCTGCGATAAGCCACGGAAAGCGGCAAATACGCTACAACCCGTGGATGTCCGAATGGGGTAACCCGGCTGGAGTAATGTCCAGTCGCCACTGTGTGAATACATAGCACAGTGCGCGCAATACCCGGTGAAGTGAAACATCTCAGTAACCGGAGGAATAGAAAACGAAAGTGATTCCGTCAGTAGTGGCGAGCGAAAGCGGAAAAGCCCAAACCCGGGTGCTTGCACCCGGGGGTTGTAGGAGCCCGATAACGGCAGTTGGGAGGTTAGGTGAAGCGTGTGGAAAAGCGCTCCACAGAGGGTGAGAGGCCCGTAACCGAAAACCAAACAACGCCCAGGGAATTCCTGAGTAATGCGTCACACGTGAAACGACGCATGAATCCACGCCGACCACGGCGTAAGGCTAAATACTAGTTGGCGACCGATAGTGAACAAGTACCGCGAGGGAAAGGTGAAAAGAACCGCTGCGAGCGGAGTGAAATAGTACCTGAAATCATGTGCTTACAAGGTGTCAAAGCCCGCAAGGGTGATGGCGTGCCTTTTGCTTAATGAGTCTGCGAGTTAGTGTTTGTGGCAAGTCTAAGCCCCTCTGGGGCCGAGGCGAAGCGAAAGCGAGTCCGAAATGGGCGATTAGCTGCGGGCACTAGACCCGAAGCCGAGGTGATCTACCTATGGCCAGGTTGAAGCGACAGTAACATGTCGTGAAGGACCGAACCGATGGGCGTTGAAAAGCCCCCGGATGAGCTGTAGGTAGGAGCGAAAGACTAATCAAACCCGGTGATAGCTGGTTCTCCCCGAAATCTATTGAGGTAGAGCCTCGTGTGCTGACCTGCGGAGGTAGAGCACTGGATGAACTAGAGCCCATACCCGGGTATCGAATTCAATCAAACTCCGAATGCCGCAGGGCGTAACACGGGAGGCAGAATGCGAGGGATAAGCTTCGTATTCGAGAGGGAAACAACCCAGACCAGCAGCTAAGGTGCCTAAATAACGTTTAGTGGAAAGGATGTGAGGTTGCTTAAACAGTGAGGATGTTGGCTTAGAGGCAGCCATCATTTAAACAGTGCGTAATAGCTGACTCATCGAGCGATCTCGCGCCGATAATGATTGGCGATAAGCGTTATACCGAAGCTCTGGATGTCCGATTTATCGGGCGTGGTAGGGGAGCGTTCCCGGTGCGTCGAAGCCGGCGGGAAACCGTCCGGTGGAGTGCCGGGAAGTGAGGATGCAGACATGAGTAGCGATAAGACAGGTTGAATTCCTGTCCGCCGTAAACCCAAGGTTTCCTGGGGAAGGTTCGTCCTCCCAGGGTTAGTCGGGTCCTAAGTCGAGGCCGATGGGCGTAGACGATGGAAAGCAGGTTTAATATTCCTGCACCGCCGAAATTTAAACCGGAATGACGCGGGTTCGGAGAAGAGCGGGGTGATGAATGTCCCCGTCGCGCAAGCGGATGTGGAGGCTTCGGCCGAAGCAGATTCTTTGAAGGGTCCGCCAAGAAAAGCTCCGGTGTATACTAAGGCGCCCGTACCGTAAACCGACACAGGTGGGTGGGCATAAATGTGCCAAGGCGCGTGAGTGAAACCTCGTTAAGGAACTCGGCAATCTAGCCCCGTAACTTCGGAAGAAGGGGTGCCCTCTCAGGAGGGTCGCAGTGAAATGGGTCAACCGACTGTTTAACAAAAACACAGCACTCTGCTAAGTCTTATGACGACGTATAGGGTGTGACACGTGACCAATGCGGAAAGATTACGGTAAGGGGTCAGCCGCAAGGCGAAGCTCTGAGCCCAAGTCCCCGTGAATGTCGGCCGTAACTATAACGGTCCTAAGGTAGCGAAATTCCTTGTCGGGTAAGTTCCGACCTGCACGAATCGTGTAACGAGTTGACCGCTGTCTCAACGAGGAGCTCAGCGAAGTTGTAGTGGCGGTGAAGATGCCGCCTACCCGCAGTAGGACGGAAAGACCCTATGCACCTTTACTGTACGCTGTCACTGTTGTTTCGATCTTATTGCTTAGCGTAAGTGGAAGGCTTTGATTCGCCTCTTTCGGGGGGCGAGGAGCCGACAATGAAACACCACCCTGTGAGATTGGAACATCTAACCTCGACCCGTAATCCGGGCGAGGAACACTGGCAGCCGGTCAGTTTGACTGGGGCGGTCTCCTCCCAAAGAGTAACGGAGGAGTACGAAGGTTGGCTCAGCCTGGTTGGTAATCAGGTGACGAGTATATGGATATAAGCCAGCTTAACTGCGAGACATACAAGTCGAGCAGGTACGAAAGTAGGTCCAAGTGATCCGGTGGTTTAATGTGGAATTGCCATCGCTCAACGGACAAAAGGTACGCTAGGGATAACAGGCTGATCCTGCCCAAGAGCTCATATCGACGGCAGGGTTTGGCACCTCGATGTCGGCTCATCACATCCTGGGGCTGGAGAAGGTCCCAAGGGTCCGGCTGTTCGCCGGTTAAAGTGGTACGCGAGCTGGGTTCAGAACGTCGCGAGACAGTTCGGTCCTTATCCACTGTGGGCGCAGGAGATTTGAGGGGTTCAATCCTTAGTACGAGAGGACCGGGATTGACAAACCTCTGGTGATCCAGTTGTTCCGTCAGGAGCACCGCTGGGCAGCTATGTTTGGAAAGGATAAGCGCTGAAAGCATCTAAGCGCCAAGCCTCTCCCAAGATGAGATCTCCCTGAAGAGCCGTGGAAGACCACCACGTTGATAGGTCACGGGTATAAGCGCAGCAATGCGTTCAGCTTAGTGATACTAATGCTCGTTCGGCTTTTTTCTCCATCTTTACGGCTTTGTTGCTGTGAAGCGGTAATTTTTCCCCTGGTATGCGAATTTCAGAGAACCGGTTGAATTGCGGATTTCGGAACGAGGAATGCGGACTGGAAACTGCAACAAGATCTTTGACAAAATATTGGCAGCCATCAGATACACGGACGGCAAGTCCGGAGCACGGAATTCCATTCCGCGATCCGCGATCCGCATTCCGAAATCTGGTGATCCTGCGCAGTGGACCCACCCGTTCCCATTCCGAACACGGAAGTGAAACGCTGCTGAGCCGATGGTAGTGCATCTCTAGGTTGTGCGAGAGTAGGTCGTTGCCAGTATTCCGCCCGGCACTTTGGAAACAAAGTGCCGGGCTTTTTTTGTTCCGAAAGCGTCATCCGGCATGGCGATGAATCATGCCGTCTGACAGATCCTGCGAAAGAGCGGCGGACCCCGGTTAAAATTCCAGAATGGCTTCGCGAAGGATATCGATCAGTTGATGGGCGGCGTTTTTGCCTACGTCCGAAAGGTCTTCGTGGCAGAGTGGCTCACTGGAGATGCCTGCACCCCAGTTGGTCAGGCAGGAGAGCCCGGCGACTTCAAGACCCAGTGCCCTGGCCTGGATCGCTTCCGGGACGGTGGACATGCCGACTGCATCCGCACCCAGGCGTTGGAGCATGCGGATTTCGGCAGGAGTCTCATACTGGGGACCGTGCATGGCTGCATACACGCCTTCATGCAAGGGCTTTCCCTGGTGGGCTGCGGCAGCGTGAAAACACTTCCGAAGCCTTGCGCTGTAAACTTCGGTCATATCGACAAAATGAGGGCCGCCGATAAGAGGTGTTTGGCCGGTAAGATTGATGTGATCGGAAATCATCATCCATGAACCGGGGGTAAAATCGGGATTCAGTGAGCCTGCCGCATTGGTAAGAACCAGTTTATTGATCCCGATCTGCTGCATGAGGACGATGGCCCGGACAACTTCTCCGGCAGGCCAGCCCTCATAGAGGTGGACCCGTCCCTGGGCGATGAGGAGAGGAGTGTCGTTCAGGCGGGCGAGAACCAACCGCCCCGCATGACCCGGGACTTTGGATGTCGGAAGGCCCAGTTCGTCAAAGGCAAACGAGCAGATGTTTTCAAGGCCGTCGGCGAAAGATCCGAGCCCGGAGCCAAGGACGATCGCGGTTCGGACGCCGGATTCTGACAGGGGGCGAGGAATAGTCATGGGTTCAATCTTTTGTAGAGTTCTGTCAGTTGTGGAGCATGGATGCCGGAAACTTGTGCGCGGCGGAGCGGTTCGCCCCAGATCGGCTCGATTTCCAACGGGCTTTCAGCCCGTGCGTCCACGAGGGTGGAAGGCAGGTAGGCTCCCATCGGCTTGGTCCGTTCAATTTGAAAATCAGCGTAGGACGGTGGGATATCGTGCCCCTCGGAGGCTGCGATGGCGCGGACTTCATTCATGAGTGCCCGGCACTTTGAGTAGAGGTCGGGATCATCAAGAACCCTGTCCACCGCCACATTTTCAACCGTGCAAAGGCCGTTGAAAGGGATGTTCCAAACCAGCTTCCGCCATTTCTCGCCAGCAAGGTCTTCGACGACGGAGGCTTCGATTCCGGCGGATCGGAATGCGCCGACAAGAGCATGAGTTCGATCAAGAGGTCGGCGGCAAAATTCTCCGATTGAGAGCGTCCCGTGGCCGAAGTGGTTCACAACAACCGGGCTGCTTCGTGTCAGGCATACAAAACAAAGTGCTCCCATGATGCGCCCGGCTCCGAAATGCTCCGCAAGGAACTCCTCGTTTCCGAGTCCGTTTTGCATGGTAAGAATCCATGTTGCTTCGCCGATGAGCGGGGTGATGAGAGCTGGAAGGAATTCGTTCGATGTCGCCTTGACGGCAACGATCACGCCATCGCAGCGCCCGATCTCCCGCGGGTCGGACGCCACGCATGGATCTGCAAGGTGGAATTCATCGCCGGACGAGTGGATGCGGATTCCGGATTCAATGGCTGGTTTGAGCCCGGAGCGCATGAGAAAGCGGATGTCGTATCCCTGTGCTGCCAGCTTCGCGCCGTAGTAAAGCCCGATCGATCCGGCACCGATAACCGCGATCCTTTTTCCTTTCATGACCCGAGGGGATCTATTCGCCGAGCCGCCTGCCCGGAATGAGGTAATTCACGGTGTAATCGCGGACGGCGTCTTCAAGCGGAGTGGTTGGAGGCAAATACCCGGTGGAGCGGATTTTGGAAATGTCCGCACATGTGTGGTATTGGTATTGCTCGCGGATGTTTTCCGGCATTTCGATGAACTCGATGTCCGGCTTGGTGTCGAGAGCCGAGAAAAGCGCGTTCGCGAGGTCCACCCAGGTGCGGGCCACGCCCGAACCCACGTTGAAAAGGCCGCCGACTTCCTCCGCCTCCGCGAGATGGAGCGTCATGTCGACAGCATCCTTCACATACACGAAGTCCCGCATCTGGCAGCCGTCCGCGAATTCGGGCTTGTAGCTCTTGAAGAGGCGGATTTTTCCGGTCGAGCGGATCTGCTCGTAGGCCTTGCAGACAAGGCTCCTCATGTCGCCCTTGTGATATTCATTCGGGCCGAAAACATTGAAATACTTGATGCCCACGATGTCCGGGAGGATTTCTTCCCTCCACGCGAAAAGATCGAAAAGTTGCTTCGAATATCCGTAGAGGTTGAGAGGGCGGAACGCGCGCAGGTTTTCGACCTTGTCGTCCATGCCGGCCGATCCGTCGCCATAAGTGGCCGCCGAGGACGCGTAAACAAAACGTGCGCCAGTGGAAAGAGCCCAGCGGCAGAGCGACTTTGTGTAGGCGTAGTTGTTTTGCAGGACGTAGGCGGCGTCAGTCACTGTTGTCGAGCTACACGCACCAAGGTGGAATACGGCGGCAAATTTTCCGTAGCGGTCGGGATCGTTCTGGATGTCATCCAGGAACCGGTCGGCGGGAACGTAGTCCTCAAATTCCAGAGGTTGCAAATTGCGCCACTTCTCATCCTCGCCGAGAAAATCCGTGACGACGATCTGTCCGAGACCCCGGCGGTTCAACTCATTGACCAGGGCGCTGCCGATGAACCCCCCGGCTCCGGTGACCAGGATGCGCGCCTTTTCGTGGAGCAGCGAATCCCGTGGAATGGACTTCTTGGTCCCCGGGGATCTCCCCGGAGCGGCGGATTTCAGAGAACTTTCTTTCACTCAGCGGAGTTTGATACCGAGATCCTCGAATGTCTCATCGAAAAGCGCGGTTTTGGGGCCGAAGATGTATTTCGCACCAGTGAGGTATTCGAGAGCCTTTTTGTTGTTGCCGTTCTTCGATTCCCAAGCGGCCTGGGCGTAATACCAAGCGGGTGTATCGCCCGGATATTTGATGGTCTTGAGCATGGCGGTCGCGGAATCCTTGTCCCCAAGCTGGAGACTGCAGAGGAAGATTTTGAATTGCAGGAGTTCGTTGCGCGGGTCCATCTGCTGCATGGCTTCGAAATATTGTTTCGCCTCCGCGTAACGCCGCTGCAGGAAGAGAAGTTCACCGATATTGAACTTCGCCGGGAAGAAATCCGGCTGTTTGGCGAGCGCCTTTTCAAAATACCCTTGGGCGACCGTGAAATCTTTCTTCTTCGTGTAAGCCGCGCCCAGCAGGTTGAGAATAAACGGATCGCCCGGCATCGATTTTTCGACCGATTGGAGCTTCTGAAGCGCCTGATCGTAATTTTTTGCATCAAAGTCCGCGAGGGAACTCTGGATCAGTGCTTTGGCTTCACGAGAGACATTTGGCGGTGCGGTCTGAGCTTGAACGAACGCCGCGGACACAACGAGAAGACCGAGGATAAGCGATGAATTCTTCAAGATTCCGAAGTATGGCCCGACTGCCGGACGCGGTCAATCGCGCCTTTTTTCGGTACAAAGGAGGAGAGGAAATCGGTCAAAACCCCTTAGGGTAAGCCCAGGCAGCCTCCAAAAGAGCGCCGGACTTTTCAGGAAACGCGACCTCGACCTCTCTGGATGCTTCCGGAAGTTTGATGCTGACGAGATTTCCGGATTTTGTGAGACCAAGGGAACTGGTGATGGCAAGTCCTTCGACCGGGTCCTTGAAGAGCAGATGAAGCGATCTGGCAGGCGCCGGGAGAACGATTTTTGCGGTCGCCGCATGAGGGATTTCTGCCGGCAGCCCGATTTCTTTGTTTCCAATCAGGATGCTGCCGATGACAAGACCGGGAGGGACATGAACGTAGAGGGTCTGTTCCTGGGAACCTTTTATGGGAAACCGGACGGCAAACAATTGCAGTGTCGGATAAAGCGCGCCCGCATCAATCGGGTGGTGGCTTGAAAAGTGGGCTGCTGAAAAGAGAAGGCGGTTTCCCTCCCGGAGTTCCTGTTCATCGGGGATTTTTCCCCTGACATCGAAGGTTTTGCCGAGGTAGCCGGACAACATATTTTGATAGCCAGAGGTAAAAACCTCAACCCCTCCTGGAAAAAGAGCACGAACAGCAATCGCCGCATCCCGCCATCTTTGGTCTGGCTCAAAGGCAAATGCCTTCACTGTGGTTTTTCCAAACAGGAAAAAAACGGCCGCAAGGCCCACTGCGGCGAACAGACGAAAAGGTGCCAGGGCGGGAAACGTCAGCACCTGGCAGACCATCATTCCTGCGACAAACGCAATGGGCATGGCCAAAAAGGAGGTGATCCTCGGCGGGGGAGAGGCGAGAACAAGACAGAAAAGGTAGAAGGTGAGAACCAGAGCCGCCGCCATTTGAAGGCAGGTGTTGTTTTGCGGGCAGTGCTTGCGGAGGGTGATGGGCAGCACGATGACAAGGAGCACGGCGCTGAGAAACATGATCCCGTCCATACGGATCAGCCCGTGAGGCATGGCATACCCCATGGCGTCAAAAACGCTGAGGATGGAACCAAAGCCCAA
>Ga0208566_1002330_pt1 | contig 10255 bp, 9 predicted proteins | sample PL_2010_150m_FD_184159 | JGI IMG/M metagenome (GOLD analysis project Ga0208566, IMG submission 184159) | Freshwater microbial communities from Powell Lake, British Columbia, Canada to study Microbial Dark Matter (Phase II) - PL_2010_150m... | ecosystem: Environmental > Aquatic > Freshwater > Lake...
AATCCAACCATCGTTATGTGTTCAATATCCGCTTTTGGCCAGAGTGGTCCGTACAGAGACAGGCCGGGATATGATCTTATTGCCCAAGCGATGAGCGGCGTGATGGATATCAATGGGAATCCTGACGACCCCCCGCTGAGATTAGGGCCGGCTGTAGCCGATAATACAACGGCTTATCATGCTTTCGGCGCCATTTCCGCAGCATTATTTCACCGGCTGCGTACAGGAGAGGGCCAATTTATCGATGTTTCGCTTCTTGAATGCATGACAATGCAGATTGATTGCTTTGAAATCGTTTCGGCCGGAGGAAACGCAACAAGGAACGGCAATCACAGCAATATGTTAACCCCATACGGCGTTTTCGGCAAAAAGGCAGGCGGCATGATGATAGCGGCACTGAATCCTAAATTGTGGAACACCCTAACTTCATTGATGGGCCGGCCGGAATTTGCCAGCGATCCCAAATTTATCACCGTTGCAGAACGGAACAAGAATCAAAGGGAACTCATCCCTATGATAGATGAATGGGTGGATTCGTTTGAGAATATAAACGAATTGGAAGAACTGCTTATGACAAATAACATTCCTTGCGCAAGAGTCAGAACAGTAAGAGATTTAATGGATGACCCACACCTCAATTATCGAGGGACTTTAACGGATGTCGATCTGCCTTACTCAAAAAGCAAGCCGAAACTTAAAATAAGAGGAGTCGCAATAAAATTTTCCAAAACACCCGGAAAAGTTGGACCGGCACCCACACTTGGGCAACATCAAGAAGAGATTTTACGGTTGTTATCGGAGAATAAATAAAGCGCCAGTGCGACTGCCCCCACCACGGCCGTCAGTGGCCCTTTTATGGCCGTCTTGCGGAGACCTATGATCGCCTGGAGAATAATCGCGATGATGACCGGCTTGACCCCATAGAGCAACCAGCCGGCTTCCGGCGTTGTGCCGAAATGAACATAAACCCATGCTACCCCGATAACGATAAACATGGCAGGGAGAATGAATGCTGCACCTCCCGCGATCAACCCGGCCCACCCGGCGCGGACATATCCCAGGTGGATGGCCATCTCCGTGGAATTCGGGCCGGGAATCAGGTTGGTCGCACCCAGCAAATCAAGAAAGTGCTGGTCATCGATCCATTTTCGCCGCTTCACGATCTCGTCGCGAAACATGGCGATGTGCGCCGCCGGGCCGCCAAAGGCTGTGAAACCCAGCCTGAGAAAAAGCAACGTTACCTCCACAAGACAGTAGCGCATGTTAGGTATGGCAGGTAAAGATAGTTTCATTATTCACTCCCTAATACATTAGAAACCAGTATGATGTCCCTGCATCCACTTTGCGGCGTCATCTGGCATGATTTTCCCGTCCGTGGCTGCCCGGGCGTACGTTTTGGCTTGGTTGACTTCTTCCTCCGTCACAATCCGTTCCAGGAGGGCATCGAAAAGAGGATTGAATCGGTCGTTCATCCGCCTGAACAGACCTGATTTTTCTTTCAGTGCGACCTTGTAGAAACGGATGCAGCCAAAACAATTAGGCGTTCGAACCTCATCCTCTGAAGGATTCACGCGGTGAATCCATGACAGGAAGCGCATTCCCAGCCTGAGCGGTTCGCGAAACAGCCGGAACCACGGAGCGCGGCTATAAGCGATGGCAACCAGCTTGAGCGTGCAGGTGTTGCATGTAGCATTCTTTTTAATATTTCTATTTGGTGTCATAGACTATCCTTTTGGGTTACAGCAGTCCGAGATTGATCGTCTACTTCGTTCATCAGCTCGCGTACCTTCACCAAGGCTTCTTTCAGGGCTGCCTTACCGGCTTCGGTGGCCAGGTAGTATTTGCGCGTTTTGCCGCCCACCACCTGCTTTTCGGATTGCAGGAACCCATCACGCTCCAATCCGTGCAGCACCGGGTAGAGTGTGCCGGGGCTGAGGCTGTATCCATGCCGGGCCAATTCACGGATCAAATCCAGGCCAAAGACAGGCTCCTGGGTAGCATGAAACAAGATGTGCAAACGGATGAAGCCCAAGAAGAAGTTCCGCGCTATCCTATCGGTATTCGTTATCGTCATGCGATAATAATAATTACGGCCACGAGTTTTGTCAATAATTTATTTTGGAATTTTTAGAGGAAGGTGAAATAGGGTTACGGATCGCACCTGCTTATATGAAACTTTGATCAATGCGGGAGCAGACTTCTTGAACCACCAAAATCAAAACGGCGTCAATTGATCAATTGAAAAGGTAAATTGGTAGAGAGCTCAGCGTTCTTATCAAAGGATATCTGATCAGAGGCGTCTCTTCAGGTTTTCACCCACTCAGTCAACGCCATGGAATTGGCGATGGGGAGGGCGTCAGGACGACGGCCCCTCCCCATTTTTTTAGTAAAGTTGGAGATTATTTCTTGAAAATTGTCTTATATTTCTCGTCCATGGCGGTTGCCGTCTCTTTCGTATGGCAGTAGAGACTGCACGAGTTCGGCATCTTGGGCCTGCCGCTCTTTTCATCCACCCCGAACTGGATGGTTTTCGCCGGAGGAATCGCCTCAAAGGTATGATTTGGAACCGATCCGGCCGTTATGGTGTAGGGTAGATGGCAGGACGAACAAGAGGCGACTTCATAGCGATGACCGGAATGTTTTTTAGAATCAGCCACGATATTTTCATGGCATTTCCCGCACAATGAACGTTCATCTCCCTTCAACTGGCCTGTTCGGTAAGAGAGGCTTCCCTTATGGGGGTCATGGCAGGTCACGCAACTGAGGTCCGGTATGCCATTATGGCGACTCTTGGTCCATTCCAGATACTGTTGCCGGTGGCGGTTGGCATTTTTCTGATCCGGGAAGAAAGACCCTCCCGCGGAATAAGGCTCCGGATCCAAATCCTTCATCAAGGTCTGGGGCTTATTGAGTTCGTAATGCACCGGATAGTTGAACTTGCTCAGATCCCCTTTCATGCGTGCGCGGATATGGCAGCGTCCGCAGTTCTCCGTGTTCTTGTCGATTACCGCTTTCACCTTTTTCGGGCCTTTGGCGTGGTCGGCCGAGGGGCCGTGACAGGCCTCGCACCCGATGTTGAACTCGACAAAAGTCCGTTCCTTGTAATTCGTTCCGGTAGCATGGCAGTAGCCGCATTCGTTGAACCAGTCAAGCCGTTCCGGTCCCCCCTGCTTGTTTTTGCGGAGCGAAAAATGTTTCCTGGGCCGGGTATATTCAAACTCTCCGGAAATGATATCCCCTTTCTCATCCCAGAAGGCGTAGCGTTCTTCCTTGTACCAGCCGCCGATGACATAGGCCCAGTCATACTGATCTGGTTTGGGGGCGCCCTCGATGGTGAGGTCTGCTTTTACGTTCTTAAAATCGCCCTTGGCGATCGGTCGGACCATCCAGGCATGAATGGTATTCTTCCAGGAATCGTATTGCGCCTTATGGCACATCTTGCATTTCTCCGAACCGGCGTAGGCCTTGCCCGTGATCGGATCTTTGGAGGGGCCGGGCGCCATCTTTGCGGAAACCACGCTAACAAAGCTTACAAAGAAAATACCCACAATAACGAGAAAAAACGCCATCCTTCTTTTCATTTCATTACTCCTTTCCTTGTATACTCTCCACTTTACAGTCTCAACTGTTCATTCGAGAACTCGACAATCGCCATATTTCATAGAATGTCTCCGGCGGACTCCGCCAGTTTTGGGAAGCAGTTTCGGCAAGTCGTGCCGGGAACCGCAATGCTGCGGTTCCCGGCACACGCGTTGTCAGTTGGCTTGGAAGTATGCTGTCAGGGCAGCAATCTCGGCAGTACTGAGAGTTATACCCTGGTGGCCTGAAACGCCAGGGTTGGGATAATGGCTGGGCATCCCGGCCGTATGCGACAGATCCGGGCTGCCGGTCGGATCAACAGTACCAAGTTTGTGACATCCCGAACACGATCTCTGGTAAAGCGCTGCAATAGCAGGGTTCACGGTAATCGAGAAAGCCTTCGAGGCCGTGCCCGCTGCCGCATCAGTCACCTTGATGTTGGTGCTGCCTGTACCGGCGGTGGTCGGCGTCCCTGAAATAACCCCGGCTGAACTTAGTGTCAAACCTGCGGGGAGAGTGCTGCCGGCCGCAACCGTCCAGGTGTAGGGAGAAGTGCCACCGGTAGCGCTCAGGGTTACCGGACCATAAGCAGTTCCGACCGTGCCGGCAACCAGCGGTGAAGCCGTAGCGATACTCAATGCAGCACCGGCAGGGAAAGGAACACTGAAACCGTGCCAATGACGGTAATCAAGGGCAGGAATTGGCATGAATGCTCCCCATCCATTCGCAGAACCGGTAATAGCCAGTACGTTGCTGTGACATTGCGAACAGAGTTGCTGCGCGGTTGTCTGCGTTAACTGACCGGAACCTACGCTGTTTTTGTGGGAATTATGACAGCTTGTACAAGAATTTACACCTGTACCGGTGGTAAAATCAAAATGTGCGTTCTTAGCAGGGGTGCCTAAAATAGTTTTCGCCGGCGGATCTGTCTTCGCAATCATATACTCGCCTTGATTCCCCGAGTGACATGTTGCGCAAGATTTTGCCCCTACACTGGCATTTAGATACGAATCAATGGCAACAAACGAATACTTTTTGGTAGCACTGTTATAATTCAAGTTCACTGTGCCGTCGCCGCCAACGCTTTGTTGAGCCAAGGAGAATTTTCCCGGGTTAACGATGTTATTGGCACTTGGAGGATTAGCATTAACGTGATTTCCACCCTGCCCGTGACAGGACTCACAGGTAACTCCAAGCTCAAAGTCCGGTTGTTGCCCGGCAGCAACTCTGATCAACCAACCGTTAGTCCAGGCAGCGCTGCTGTTAATCTTGCTTTGATCACCGGTGATGTGGCAGCCGCTGGTCATGCAGTTAGCTTCTTTGGAAACTATTTCCCCTTCAAAACTTTTTGGTGAACCGATAGCACCTTTATAGGGGAGGTAAGTACCTACAACATACCATTTGTCAGGAGCAAAAATACCTGCCGTGGTTAATTTTGTTACGTCTGCGGCTGTAAGTGCAGACCCCTTGATCATAAATTCACCTAAACCGCTTGTAATTGGGTTGGCGCCGGGTAATGTTCCACCGGACCATATCGTAATTTTACTTGTGTCTACACCTTTTCCGGCCCATTTGTCTGGAGTCTGCCAGACCACGCCATTTGAATCGTAGCCAACTTTGTCAAGTTCAGCCATAGTGGCGTTAAGTAGATTCCAGAAATTAGGATAAATAGCATCAACCTCAACTTGATCAGTTTTAGCAAGCTTCCAGAGGTATTGACTGAAGCCTGGTCTCGACATTACGGAGTGACCTGTCTGGTTAAAATCATGGGAAATACTGCTATGGCACTTTTCACAGGCCTGCTTGCCCACATAACCGCCTCCAGGAGCGGCAACACCTACCGGACCTGGCTGTCCTGCCGGACCTGTCTGTCCTGCCGGCCCGTTGTCCCCTGCGCACCCTGCCAGCGCCATCAACAATACCAACACGACAACCGTTACTAAAGACTCAAGCATGCGTTTCATCGGAATTCTCCTTGTTTTAGTTTTGCCTTGACTGCGGACACTCCACCTCAACGATATTGATGCACTCAATGCATCCGGTGTGCCAGTTCTTCTTTCCAGTTAAAGATGTGAAGAATCAGCTTGTTGCATGCCTGTTTCTGAAATGGATGCCGTCGCCCCCGCTTTTCACCTGTTGAAATCAACCAACGCATTGTTGTTTTCGACAAGAGACGACACATCGTTTGCACAACGGATTCGGGGATCGGACGGACGGGATAGACCCACGGAAGGGAAATTGCCGATGCGGCACATTAATTGCGTTCATTACCGACATGACTTCCATGAAGGTCCTGATCGTGGACGACAACAGACTATTATGCTGGGGGATGGGGGGGATGCTCTCCAAGAGGAACATCGTCCATCAGGTCGTGGAGGACGGAAAAAACGCGCTGTCCGAGGTACGCGGAACCTTTTACGATCTCGTTTTCCTGGACATCCATCTGCCCGATGCGAACGGTCTTGACCTGATGCAGGAGATCCGGAGGATCTCGCCGGGCACCAAGGTCGTCATCATCAGCTCTGACGGGTCGGAGAACAACGTCCGGCGGGCGCTCGCGGCGGGCGCCCTGAGGTTCATGGAGAAACCGTTCGACAATTCAGAGGTAATGGCAGTAGTCGAAGCGGTCCTGTCGCGGCAACCGGCTCCCTCCCCCTCGCCGAACGAGTAAAGGGAACTTACTCCAGTCCGAATTTCTGGATCTGGTATCGAAGGGACTGATACGTGATGTTCAGGAGTTTCGCGGCGACAGCCTTGTTCCGTTTTCCCCTCTCCAGCGCCTGGATTATGAAGTCTTTCTCCACATCGTCGAGGGAAATTCCCGCTTCGGGCAACCGGAACCGCATGTTCGGTCCGCCTCCTTCGGATGCTGTCGGTCGGATCATCTCCTTCGGCAGTTGCTCAAGCAGAATCATCCCTGATTTTTCCAGTACGACGAACCGTTCGATCACGTTTCTCAGCTCCCTCACGTTTCCGGGCCAACGATAGGACAACATCATCTCCTCGGCTTCTCTCGAAAATCCTTTCAAGGCGGTATTGTTGTACCGCCTACAGAACCAGGAAAGGAAATGCCCGGCAAGCACAGGGATATCCTCTTTTCTCTCCCTCAATGGAGGGAGGTGGATGGAAAAAGCATTCAGGCGGTAATAGAGATCCATCCGGAACTCCTGCGCTTCGATCGCCCGGGACAGATCCCGGTTCGTCGTTGCCATGACCGTGACGTCGACCGGTATTTCCACTCCTCCGCCGATGCGCCGGACCGCCTTTCTCTCCACGATCCGCAACAGCTTGTTCTGGAGGTTCTGCTTCATTTCACCGATCTCGTCGAGCAGGATCGATCCCTTGTTCGCCAGCTCGAACACCCCTTTTTTCTCCGCTTTCGCATCGGTGAATGCGCCCTTTTCATATCCAAAGAGTTCGCTCTCGAGGAGGGACTCCGGCAGGGCGGTGCAATTGATCGGGAGGAACGGGGCGCACCGCGATCCCTCCTCCCCATGAAGGAGCCGATGGATATGTCGGGCGAGAACCTCCTTCCCCGTGCCGCTCTCCCCCGTGATCAGCAGCGTGGAAACCTTGGCGGCCGCCATTTTTTCGGCATCCTCCTTGATCTTCCGTATGGCGCTCGCGTTCCCGACAAAATTGTTGTCGGAAAAATCGGACCTGGTGAGCCGGAGGCATTGGACTTCCCGCTCGAGCCGATCCTTTTCGATCGCCTTGTGGACGACGATATCGACCTCTTCAAGATTGAAGGGCTTGGCCAGGTAGTCCACAGCGCCTAACCTCATGGCCTTGATCGCCGTCTCGGCGGTGTTGTCGGAGGTCAGCATGATCACCTTCGTGTCGATCCTGCTCTCTGTGATCTCCTTCAGGATCTCGATCCCGTTTTTGCCGGGAAGCCTAATATCCAGGAGGACGACGTCGGGGTGGAAGGAATTGGCCAAGGCCAGGACGTCCTGGCCTTTCGAGTCGGCGAGGACCTCGTACCCCTGCTTCTTCAACGACCGCGTGAGTGTGGCTAAGATCAGGCCGTCGTCGTCTATGAGCAATACCTTCCCCTTCGCTATCATGCCGCCCGCACCTCCTCCTCTCCTCTCTTGACGGGGAGGACAATGTAAAAAAGGGCGCCTCCTGCGGGATCGTTCTCCGCACGTATGGACCCGTCGTGCTGCTCAATGATCTGTTTGCAGATCGCCAGGCCGAGCCCGGTGCCTTTCGGTTTGGTCGTCAGGAAAGGGCTGAAGATCCTCCCCAGGATCTCCGGATCGATCCCTGTGCCCGTATCCTTGATGTCGATTCGGATCGAATCCGCAGACGCATCGTACAGGGTCCTCACTGCCAAGGCTCCTCCATTCGGCATCGCGTCGTCCGCGTTCAGGAACAGATTTAAGAACACTTGCTGCAACTGTATGGGGTCGGCCATCGTCCGGGGAATGCCGTCATCCATGCTCTTTCTGATATCGATGCCTCCGAACACCTGGGAGGAGGGTCGGTGCGAAACCAGATAAAAATCGATGGTCGTTGCGAGCACTCCGTTGATGCTCACCCTTTCCCAGTGCGGCTTGGGAGGCTTGGCGAAGTTCAGGAAGGCCTTCATCAGGGCTTCAAGCCTTACCACCTGCTCCACGATCTGGGAGAACAGGTCCCGGTCCTCCTTGTTCAGAGCCAATTCCTCCGAGAGCAGGTTCATCGCCGCCTTGATCCCCGCAAGGGGATTCATGACCTCGTGTCCGAGCCCCGCCGCAAGCTCTCCCACAACCACCATCTGCTCCGTGCGCCGCATCTTTTGCATCTGCTCCTTGAGCGAGCCCGCCATCTCGTTGAAGGAGGTCGCCAGCTCCCCGAATTCGTCCTTCAACCCCTCGACCCGATGGTCCAGCGCGCCGCCTTTCAGGCGCCGCGTGGCGGTTAGCAGGATGTTCATCGGGCTGGTCAGCGCCCGGATGAAGAAAAAGCCAAGGGTCATCAGGATGAGGAGGCCCATGGCGATGAGGAGGAAGAGCATGGTTTTGGTGATCGCGATCTGTCGGAATACCGCCTGGGTGCTCGACTCGAGGTGCCTGCTTGTCAGTGCGATGATGCCGTTGACCGTGGCGATCAGATCCTGCCCCCTCTGGATCGCCTCGTCCTTCTCCGCTTCCCGCCTGGCGCGGTTCGCGTCGAGCGTCAGGACATGGCTCAGAAAGTCCTCGTATTTCTCCGTTTGACTCTTCAGGTCGACCAGCCCTTCCATCACCTGCGGCGAGTGGTGGCACCGGAAGCAACGGTCGATCACCTTGCCCATCTGGATGCCGTGCGACACGATGGTGTCGACGCCATTGGCGTATCGGGTGCCGCTCCAGGCGAGGTCGGTCTGCACTCTTTTGATCTGAAGCAACAGATGCCCCCGCAGGATCTCGACCTGATGAAGCTTGACCAGTTGGTCGAGCCGCAAGGTAGCCCTCTCGACGGTGACGATGATGTAGGCGCCGAGCAACATGAAGAGGAGCGACCCGATACCCAGTCCGATGAGGATTTTCTTCTTCATTCTTCGGTCGGGAATTTGAAGTCCGCGAGGTCGATCCCGAGTTCCCTCGTGTACGTCATTACGGGCCTATAGTCGGCATCGGTCGACCCGATGAACCGGCGCGCCCCGAAGGCCTGCAGCACCTTCGCGCCTTCCGGATCGGCGTGCATCGCGATCAGCGCGTCAACAAGCTTCCTCTTCACGGAATCTTCGATGTCCTGCCGCAGCGCCAGGGCATTTTCCGGCACATCGTCGGACTTTCCAAGGATCACCAGGTCCCGGCCGATCCGGGGATCCTCCGCGGCGAACCGGTTGTAGACGGTATTTTTCGATGCACCGACGTCCGCCTTCCGATCGAGGACGTCGTCGATTGTCTCTTCGTGCGACCCAGCGTAGTAGATCTCCTTGAAAAAGGTTTCGGGGTTTCGAACCCCGGCCCTCTTCAGGAAAATCGACGGGAAAAGATACCCGGTAGTGGTCGCCCGTGCCACCAGGGCGAGCCGCTTCCCTCGCATCTGCCGGACCGTATGGATTCCGCTGTCCTTCCGGACGAAGATGACCCCATGGCACGAGGAGATCCCATCGGGATGCTCCGGCCGGGCGAGTACCACGACGCCCAGTTTCGCGTGCGCCAGCACATAGCTGAAACTTCCGAAAAACGCCCCGTCGAGCTTCAGAAACTGGAAGTTTTCGATGACATTGCCGCGGTACGTGAGAGCCTTTAGCCTGACAGGAACGCCGGTTTTTTTCGCCAGGTAGTCGGCAAGTGGCTCGTATCGCCTGACCTGCTTGAAGATGTTGTGCTCGGGGAGCAGTCCGATGAGGAGCGCCTTCTCCGGAGGGGGCTGCAGCGGAGCCGGCGTTTCCAGCTTGTCGCAGCCGATCACGAGGACTACGCAGAAAGAAAACGCAAGCAACAATTTTTTCATGTCACGTCCCCTTCCCGTAAATACACACAGTCCGTCTTGTTTCAACGGGCCGTACGCAGGCCAGCGGGGTCGTCGATGCAGAGGATGCGTTCTGCCAAAGGTCTCGCCTCGCGGGTGAGGAAATTCTGTTTTGTATTTGATAAGGCATTGTTTTTTGACGGGCAAACTATAGGCAGAACGGACTTGCGTGTCAAGGAAATATTGGCACAAAATGCGGGGGGGGGGCACCGACCAAGGGTTGAAC
>Ga0208566_1002331_pt1 | contig 10253 bp, 10 predicted proteins | sample PL_2010_150m_FD_184159 | JGI IMG/M metagenome (GOLD analysis project Ga0208566, IMG submission 184159) | Freshwater microbial communities from Powell Lake, British Columbia, Canada to study Microbial Dark Matter (Phase II) - PL_2010_150m... | ecosystem: Environmental > Aquatic > Freshwater >...
CCCAACAACACCGCACCGATTTCGTCGGCAAGTGCCTGGCCGCCGCCTTGGCCAAAGAGCGGGTACGACTCGCCGTGTTCGCAAGTGAACGCGCTCATATTTTCGATCACGCCAGCGACGCGCAAAAAACTTCGACGCGCCATGTCGGCTGCACGAATGGCAACTTTTTGTGCAGACACTGAAGGAGTAGTAACGATAATGAGGTCGGTGCGTGGCAACATGCGCGCAAGACCCATCTGCACATCGCCGGTACCCGGCGGCATATCGATGAGCAGATAATCAAGTTCGCCCCAGTGCACGTCGTTGAGAAATTGTTCGACTGCTTTGGTGAGCATGAGCCCACGCCACATCAACGCTGTGCTTTCATCTTCAACAAGCATTCCTGTTGACACAACTTTGAGCAATCCTTTTCCGACCACTCGCTCGTTTGGAATCATGCGCGGCTTTTCGATGCCATCGATGCCATCGATGCGACGAGCTTCGAGGCGATCAGATATTCCGAGCATGCGCGGAATTGAAAAACCCCAAATGTCAGCGTCCAACACGCCAACGGTGTGGCCAACACTTGCGAGTGCTGCAGCCAAGTTGACAGTGACCGAACTTTTGCCGACACCACCCTTGCCACTTGCAATTGCCAGGATGCGAGTGTTGAGAGGAATTTGAGTGACGGGTGCTTGCTCGCGAGCATTCCAACGAGCGCGAGTCATGACGGCTGTGCGCTCGTCGGCTGTCATCTCGCCCCAGTCAATGGTTACTTTTGTTACACCGGGGTGCGACTCGAGACGTGACTCGATGTCTTTTTTTATCTGCACTCTCAACGGGCAACCTTTGATGGTGAGTTTCATGGCGATCGCAACGACGCCATCGGCAGAAATAGACGCGACTGCTGCCATGCCCAAGTCAACGATGTTGTCGCCCAATTCTGGGTCCATGACCGCTTTCAGGCGCGAGGTGACTTCTGCAACGCTCGGAGGCGCTGCCCCCGTCGTCTGTGGCTTGTTGCCAGTCATGGCTTAAACCTACCGTCAGGCCGGTAGTGATGCCCGAGCCACGTGCGCCATGACAGCCTTGACAATGAACGGTAGTGTGAACTCAACAGTTTTATTGGTTACGAAACATACACGAGAGAGGCTCCCATGATTACTGTCACCGAATCAGCCGCAAACAAGGTTAAGCAATTACTCGAAGCAGAAGGCGCAACCGATCTTGCACTTCGCGTCGCAGTTCGTCCAGGAGGTTGCTCTGGCTTTTCGTATGAAATGTTTTTTGATGGCGATGTTGCTGCCGACGATGAGACAATTACGTACGGCGAGATTCGCGTGATCGTTGATCCAGCTTCGTCACAACTTTTGGTAGGCGCAAGTCTCGACTATCAAGATGGTTTGCAAGATGCTGGTTTCAAGATCAACAACCCGAACGCAACTCGTTCATGTGGTTGTGGCAATAGCTTTTCCTGAAATTAGTTAGGGCCGCCTATTAGCGGCATTTCAGTGATTACAAATCAAGTGTTGCAATTGCGGCGTTGATTTCATCTGCATCAAACACCGCATCGAGTCGCTCAATAATTTTCCCCGTTGCGTCGGTGATATAAATCGCTGGCTCATAATCCATCTTGAGCGCGATCACTGCAGGTGCAACAGTGGCTGCTTTGTCATCGGTGTAAATTTCGGTATGTAAAAATGTCATCGCATCACCAATTGACTTTTTTACGTTGATGAGCGACTCGAGTGCAGGAGAACACGTGCCCGTGCTGCAGTGTGCTGGAGTGCCAACCAAATATGCAATTGGTTTGTTGAGCGCGAGCGCTTCGTTGAGAGTGATGTTGTGAAACTCACATGGCTCGGGTGTGCGAGTGCACACTGGCTCGACACCACGATGATTGTCAAAGGTTGGTGTGTCAAAACCAGGAAGTTGTGAACCAACAAGCGGAATTGAAACTTCTGTTGCGCTGAGTATTTGCACTGCTGCGCCTGTGGCAGGGCCACCATCTACGAGCAATGTGTAAATACCCGGCTTGTCGATGTTGACACGAAATGGCCAATAGGGAATAGTGAGGTCAGTGTCATGACGGTCGGCCAACAAAGACTCGGCAACAACTTCTTGTGTATCGGCATTGATGAGTTGTGCCGAGAGTGTGTTTGGCAACTCAACTCCGCTGTCTGAAGTAAGCAACCCTGCTTGGTTGGCTAGTGAAATTGGAAGGCGAACGTTTCCAGGCACGAGCACTTGTGGAAAACGCTGCACTAACTGCAGGTCGCCGAGTGCCGCAACTGACTCGGATGCTGTTGCTGTTGACTCGGTTGACGCGCCCGAACAACCGGCAAGCAATGAGCCGATACCGACTGTGCTCGTTGCGCCAATGACACCAATGGAACCTGTAATAAATGTGCGTCGTGAAATCATGGCTTCATAATACGAGTTTTCTGCACGATGTCTCGAGCGTCTACGATTGGGGCATGGCCACAAACAAGAAAAAAACCGCAACAAAAAAGACAGCAAAAAAAGCTGCAAAAAAGCCGGTTACAAAGGCTGCCAAAAAGCCGGTAGCAAAATCTGGCGCGCCGCTCGGCCCCTATACGCCAGTGGTTCGCGCGGGCGACTGGGTGATTGTTTCTGGTCAACTTGGTGTGGTCGATGGCAAGATCGTCAAAGGCGGAGTTGCCGCGCAAACAGCGCAAGCAATTGTCAACCTCAAGTCGCAACTTGCGAGCGCCGGAGTGACGATTAACGATGTCAAAAAGACGCTGTGCTTTCTCACCGACATGGACACATTCGGCACTTTCAACACCGCGTATGTAGAAGGTTTTGTGACAAGCCGTCCTGCTCGCAGCACCATCGGTGTGGCGTCATTGCCATTGGGTGGTGCGGTAGAGATTGAAGCCTGGGCTTTCAAGCCACTACGGTAAATGACATGCTCGGCGTAGTCATCATCATTCTTGCGTTGCTCTCGTTTCCAATTGTCGTGGGTTTATCGACTGCTGGAATTGCCGCATTGATCGGCTTTTTTTTGCAGCGCGATGCAGACATTCGCAACGCCGGCAGCGAACTTGTTGAGTTAAACAACTGAACTCAACAGCCGATCTCGTTGTTCGCAACGCAACACTCGTTGCAACCGTAGACAACGCTCGAAGAGAAATACCTGGTGGTTGGGTTGCCATCACCAACGGATTGATTTCTGGAATTGGAAGTGCTGGCACCGAGCCACAAGCAACTCGCGTCATTGACGCAACTGATTGCCTAGTTACACCTGGGCTCGTCAACACGCATCATCACATGTATCAAAACCTCACGCGTGCGTTTCCTCCGATGACCAACGCGGCACTGTTTGGTTGGTTGCAAACGTTGTATCCGTTGTGGAGCACGCTTGACGAAGAAGCCGCCCATGTATCGGCATGGGTGGGTCTTGCAGAGTTGGCGCTGTCAGGTTGTACAACTTCAACAGATCACTTGTACGTGCATCCAGCAGGCGGTGGCGACTTGTTGTCGGCCGAGATCATGGCGGCACAAGATTTGGGGATGCGCTTTCATCCAACTCGAGGTTCGATGTCGTTGTCTCAAAAAGACGGTGGACTACCACCAGACAATGTGGTGCAAGATCACGATGTGATCTTGGCCGAGTCGCAACGCTCGGTTGAACAACACCACGATGCAGCACATGGCGCGATGGTGCGTATTGCGCTCGCACCATGCTCGCCATTTAGCGTCACAAAACAATTGATGACAGAGTCTGGACTCCTTGCCGAAAAACTAGATGTGCGCTTGCACACACACTTCGCCGAAAATTCTGAAGACGATGCATTTTCGCTGGCAACATTTGGTTGTCGGCCGACTCAGTATCTGGAAGACGTGGGCTGGTGCACCGACCGTGCATGGGTTGCACATTGCGTGATGCCAAACCATGACGAGATCCAACAATTGGGTAAAGCAAAGATCGGAGTGGCGCATTGCCCAAGTAGCAACATGATTTTGTCTTCTGGTATTGCGCCGATTGTCGACCTGCGGGCAGCTGGTGTGCACGTGGGTCTAGGGGTAGACGGTTCGTCTTCTGCCGACTCTGCTTCGATGTGGCTCGAGGCACGCCAGGCAATGTTGTTGGCCAAGTTGCGCAATGGCGCGGCAGCGGGCACGGCACGCATGTCGCTCGAGATCGCGACGCGAGGTGGTGCTGGTTGTCTTGGTCGTATTGGTGAAATTGGCGAGATCAGTGTGGGTGCAGTTGGCGATCTTGCAATTTGGTCACTCACTGGTGTTGCGTTTGCTGGTGCCGTTGCAGACCCAATCGAAGCATGGTTGCGCTGTGGGCCAACTGGTGCCAAACACACCATCGTGCATGGCAAGTTAGTTGTAGACAATGGACAACTTGTAAGCAACAAAGTTGACTCGATGCTTGCAACGCATCGCACTGTTGCCAAGCGCATGCAACGCATTGTCGACTAAACTAAACTGACGTAACATGCTGCAACATTTCGCTGTCACGTTTAGTGCAATCTTTCTTGCCGAACTTCCCGACAAAACGATGATTGCAACATTGTTGTTGTCAACACATTTTCATCGCCGCTTGCCAGTGTGGTGCGGTGTCACGCTCGGTTACGCAGTGCACGTACTGCTTGCAGTGATCTTTGGAACTGCACTAAGCCAACTTCCAACAACTCCAATTCATATTTTGGTTGGAATGTTGTTTTTAACTGGTGGTTTCATGACATGGCGCGCAGGTTCATCTACCGAGCACGAAGAAACAGCCAAGTGGTCGGCGTCGATGTCGAATGCGCGGGTGGCGTGGACAGCAGCCTCGGTGATTTTGGTTGCAGAGTTTGGTGACTTGACGCAATTGGCCACTGCAGGGTTTGCAGCACGGTTTGATGATCCAATTGCCGTTGGTGTCGGCTCAATTGCTGCACTCTCGAGCGTGTCCGGACTTGCCGTGCTGGCAGGTGGATGGCTGCAAAAGAAAGTTCCGCTACACAAAATCCAACGCGTTGCCGCAGTGCTCTTTGCAACAATCGGAATCGCGACGCTGGCAAGCGTGGTGATTTAGGCAGACCACTTAGATTGTCCGAAGCGATAACCAACGCTGCGCACAGTCTGAATCAAGTTGGCGTGTTCTTCGCCGAGTTTTGCGCGTAAGCGACGGATGTGAACGTCGACTGTGCGGGCTCCACCAAAGTATTCGTAACCCCACACTCGCGACAACAATGTTTCGCGCGAGAAAACCTTGCCAGGGTTTTGTGCCAAAAACTTGAGCAATTCGTATTCCATGTATGTCAAGTCGAGTGGTAGCCCACCAAATGATGCTTGGTATGTCTCAAGGTTGAGAATCAGGCCGCTGTATTCGACGAGCGATTCACGACTACCACGAATTTCGGTAAAGAACATGTGGCGCAAGCGCGACTCGAGTTCGCGAGGATGAAACGGTGAGAGACAGAAGTCGTCAAACAAATCATCTCGCATTTCGAGATCGGCAAGTTGTGCTCCACTCACGAGCACAAGCACATGGCCGACAGGATTGTCATTTTTGCGTAGCGAGCGACAAATAGCCCAACCACCCTCTGGGTCTTCGTCGCACATCACTACCGCGCCGGCCCAACCTTCAACGGGTTCGCTCTTTGCTGCGTCGTCGGCCGATGAAACCGCCTTCCAGCGGTATCCGGCCAAGTCGAGCGTGCGCGCCAAGTCGATGGACGGCGGGTTTGGAAACACGGCGATCAACTGACCGACAACGTTTTCGTTTGCAGAAGTGCGCATGTTCACAGCGAGCGCAGGTAGCGACCAAGTTCGTATTGGCTGATGTGAGTCTTATATGTGCGCCACTCTGCGCGCTTGTTGCGCAAGAACCACTCAAAAATATGATCGCCAAGTGCTTCGGCAACAAGGCTCGAGTTTTCCATGACATGCAATGCTTCGTTCAAAGATTGTGGCAATTGATGGATGCTCATCTTCTCGAGTACATCGTTGTCCATTTCGAACAAGTTGGCGTCCGCTTCGTCTGGTAGTTCATAGCCCTCTTGAATGCCGCGCAATCCTGCAGCCAAGATCACAGAGAATGCGAGGTATGGGTTACACGCCGGGTCTGGTGATCGGTATTCGATGCGCGTCGCAGAGTCGCTATTGCGCTTGGCGATTGGCACACGGATCAGACCACTGCGGTTGTTGCGCGCCCACGAGATGTGGACTGGTGCTTCAAAGCCAGGAACAAGTCGTTTATACGAGTTAACCGTTTGGTTGGTGACAGCGGTGATTTCGGCGGCATGGCGCAACAAGCCGGCCATAAAGCATTTTGCAGTGTCGGACAAGTTGTATGCGTCATTGGCATCGTAAAACGCATTTTGTTCGCCGTTAAATAGCGAAAGATGAAGGTGCATGCCAGAACCCTGAATGGATTCGAGTGGCTTTGGCATAAACGTGGCGTGCACATTGTGCAGTGCCGCAATTTCTTTAACAACAAAACGGAATGTCATCACGCTGTCGGCCATGGTCAGTGCATCGGTATGACGCAAATCTATTTCGTGTTGGCTCGGTGCATCTTCGTGGAAGCTGTATTCGACAGGAATACTCATGGTCTCGAGTGTGCGAATAGTTTCTTTACGCAGTGAACTTGGAATATCTGTTGAGGTGAGATCGAAAAAACCACCTTCGTCGAGCAAGACGGGCGTGTTGGTGCTGTCTGGCGGAGCGAGATAAAAATATTCGATGTCGGGCGCAACATAAAACGAGTAGCCCCTGTCGCGGGCAAGACCAAGATTGCGCTTGAGTACTTGACGCGGGTCGCCATCAAATGGTGTGCCATCCAATTTGGCAATGTCACAAAACACTCGCGCCTCTGCGCCTTTTGCATCGGCCCATGGCAGAACTTCAAATGTGTTGGCATCGGGAAGAGCGAGCACATCGCTTTCTTGCACGCGGCTGTAACCGTCGATTGAAGATCCGTCAAACGACATTCCGTCGTTGAGTGCATTTTCCATTTCGGCAGGGCTGATCGCAAACGACTTGAGGTTGCCGAGCACATCGGTAAACCACAGTCGCACCAAGCGGATACCGCGTTCTTCTACCGTGCGAAGGACATAATCCTTTTGCTGATCGTGCATGGAAGTCACCTCAACAGTCTGCCGTGAGAAGTAATCAACAGCACCGAGGACCGGATCCTCGGTGCTGTTGAAACCTATAGAGCTATTTCTTTTTTGCGCCTTTTGATTTCTTGGCCGACTTTGCAGTTGACTTCTTCGGTGCAGGCTTTGCTGATTTGGTTTTCGCCTGCTTGGCTACTGGGGCCTTGGCGGCGCCACATACAGTCTCGAGAATCAGGCGCGTCACAACGTATGGGTCGACGTTGGCGTTTGGACGACGATCTTCTGCGTAGCCCTTCTTGTCACGAGCAACCTGCCATGGAATACGCACCGATGCTCCACGATTTGAAACGCCGTACGTGAACTTGTTGTACGGAGCGGTCTCGTGTTTGCCAGTGAGTCGGCTCTCGATGTCGTGGCCGTAGTTGCTCACATGCTCCATCACTTTGGTGCCGAGTGCTTTGCAGGCTGCTTCAATTGCCGAGTAATCCTTGCGCATCGCCTTGGTCGAGAAGTTGGTGTGCGCGCCCGCGCCGTTCCAGTCTCCCTTTTGTGGCTTAGCTGCATACGAGATCACTACGTCGTAATCTTCAGCAATACGATCGAGCAACCAACGCGCAACATACATGTGATCGCTCACCGTGAGTGCGCTTGCTGCACCAATCTGAAACTCCCACTGACCAGGCATCACTTCAGCGTTGGTTCCTTCAATCATTAATCCTGCATCCAAGCATGCTTGCGTGTGCTCTTCGATAATTGGACGACCAATAACACGACCTGCACCAACGCCGCAGTAATACGGGCCTTGTGGTCCCGGTTCGCCGGCCGATTCTGGAAAGCCGAGTGGTCGACCGTTCATGCGCATCATCGTGTATTCCTGCTCGATGCCATAAATCATTCCGTGGCTTGCATACTTCGATGCAGCTGCAGCACATGTTGCTCGATTGTTTGTCGGGTGTGGTTTTCCGGTTGTTGCAACCAACACTTCACACAGCACCAAAATGTTGTTGCCACCACGTAACGGGTCTGGACATGTGAACACCGGGCTTAACACGCAGTCTGATGCATCGCCAGTTGCTTGTTCAGTTGACGAACCATCGAAGCCCCAAATTGGTGGAACTTTGACGCCGTTCTTAATGATCTTTGTTTTCGATCGAAGCATCGATGTTGGTTGATGTCCGTCGATCCAGATGTATTCAGCCTGATATGGCATTGCATGTCCTTCCGGTTGAGAGAGTGGATGTGTAAGACCCGCTCTCAGGTACGCATCTAGTCTCGCAAACCGCCGTTTCTATCCCGTTGCCCAATTGTGAACGGCGTGTGAAGATCCGCCAGCCGAATTGCTCCTCTAGCCTGAAGACCGTGGCCGCACCGCTCCTTACTCATGCAACTCTGCGCATTGGGATGGCCCAGTTCAACCCTGTGGTGGGCGACATTGCATCAAATGCCATAAGGGTTTCAAGTATTTATTCTGATGCGTTAGCCAGGGGCTGTGAAGTATTGGCGTTTTCCGAACTTGTTCTCACTGGATATCCGCCAGAAGACTTGGTGCTCAAGAGCGGTTTTGTGAGTGACAACTTGGCTGCCTTGCAGGCATTTGCTGCAACGACCACTTCGTGTGTGGCGGTGGTGGGGTTTGTGGACAGAGTGGGTGACGAACTCTTCAACGCTGCAGCAATTTGTGCGCATGGTCGCGTGCACGGCGTATATCACAAGCAACTGTTACCCAACTACAGCGTGTTTGACGAGCAACGATATTTTTCTGCTGGCAAAGAATTTTCGTTGTTTCGGATCAATGGCGCGCTGGTGGGAGTAACGATTTGTGAAGACATCTGGGATGAATGCGGACCAGTTGCGAAGCAGGCTTCGGCAGGTGCAGTGCTCAACTTCAACATCAACGGCTCGCCGTATCATCGCGGCAAGATAGGCGAGCGTCAGCAGATGGTGAGCGAACGCGCGCGCGACAACAATTGTGTGATCGCCTATGTCAATCAAGTATGCGGTCAGGACGAATTGGTATTTGACGGTGGCTCGATGTTGTTTGATGCAAGTGGAGCATTGTTGGCAAAGTCTGCACAGTTTGTTGAAGAGGTGCAGTATGTGGACGTGGTTTTACCGCGCACTGCTGGTGTTCCCGAAGTGGATGTGCGAGAGGTGCTGCCAGTAGCGCCGCCGCGGGAAGTTGAGTTGACGGGCACTATTGCTGCTCCAGCGAGTGACATTGAGCAAATATTTGGTGCGCTCGTGCTTGGCACGCGCGACTACGTGCGCAAAAACGGTTTCACCGATGTAGTGATCGGATTGTCGGGTGGCATTGATTCTGCACTTGTTGCAGCAATCGCAGTTGAGGCGCTTGGTGCAAGCCATGTGCATGGAGTGTCAATGCCATCGCGCTACTCCAGCGAAGGATCGCGTAGCGACGCTGCCGCACTCGCAGCCAACTTGGGAATCGACATGCAAACGATTTCGATCGAGCCAGCATTTGAGGCTTACTTGCAGATGACTACGCAAAGTTTTGCTGGTCGGCCACAAGATCTCACCGAAGAAAACTTGCAGAGCCGAGTGCGTGGCACGACGCTGATGGCGTTGTCAAACAAGTTTGGATGGATGGTGTTGACCACGGGCAACAAGAGCGAACTCGCAGTTGGGTATTTCACGCTGTATGGCGACTCGGTTGGCGGATTTGCGGTCATCAAAGATTTGTTGAAGACCAGCGTGTACGAACTGTGTCGTTATATCAACACAAGATCTAGCAAGTCAACAAATCGCGAGGTGATTCCTGAAATTATCATCACCAAGCCGCCATCTGCCGAACTGCGACCTGATCAGCGCGACGATCAATCGCTGCCGCCCTACGACGTGCTCGATGCAATTCTTGAGATGTATGTAGAGCAAGACCGCACCGCCGCTGAAATTATTGCGCTTGGTTTCGACGAAACACTTGTGCGACGCATCAGCAGGCTTGTCGACCTCAGTGAATATAAACGACGACAGGGCCCACCCGGTGTGCGCGTGACGCTCAAGGCATTTGGCAAAGACCGACGTCTGCCAATCACTAACGCCTATAGGGGTTAGTGCGCTCCACCTAATTTTTTGTAGGTGAGGATAGAGATCGCTGCCAGAACGCCAAACCCCGAGCCGATCAGTGCGGGCACATCGACGCCGTATTTTTCGTATGCACGCGTTGCAACA